>Ga0115564_10004112_pt1 | contig 11935 bp, 11 predicted proteins | sample COGITO_mtgs_1105_7_FD_88680 | JGI IMG/M metagenome (GOLD analysis project Ga0115564, IMG submission 88680) | Pelagic marine microbial communities from North Sea - COGITO_mtgs_110523 | ecosystem: Environmental > Aquatic > Marine > Epipelagic | place: Germany:Helgoland, sampling site Kabeltonne... | reverse complement strand
GGCACAAGGCGTAACCCGTCGAGTGCATGGCCGACGGCGCCGCCGTAGGCGCGCACCAGTCCGCCAACACCAAGTTTTGTGCCGCCGAAGTAACGAGTCACGATGGCCGCGGTGTCAACCAGATCGCGGCCAGCAAGCTGGGCCAGGATCGGTCTTCCTGCAGAGCCGCTTGGTTCGCCATCGTCGCTGGATCGCTCGATCGCCGGTTGTGCGATGCGCCACGCCCAGCAGTGATGTGATGCATCGGGAAATTCACCACCAATGGACGCCAGAGTGTGCCGGGCCTCGGACTCGTTCGTCACGGACACGATGTCGACGATGAAACGCGAACCTTTGACCGGGTCGCCTTCATAACGCGTTGGTGTCATCACCGTTTGTTTCACGACAGGACCTTCAGCGGCGAGGGACGCCGCCCCACGGAACGCCAGCCAGGTCGGCAATGGTGCGGTCGAATGTGGTTAGGTCATCGATGGTGAAATCGCTGAGGGAGTCGTGTCCGCATGCACGAGCGAGCACTGACATGAGTTCGACGCTCGCTTCGAAGAACCGGGCGAGCCTGGCGGCGGCATCGTCGATGATTAAACGCAGCCGTAGGTCCTTCTTCTGGGTAGCGATGCCGACCGGGCAGTTGTCGGTGTGGCACGCTCGCATGCCAATACAACCAATGGCCTGCATCGCCGAATTCGATACCGCAATGGCATCGGCACCGAGTGCCAACGCCTTGACGAAGTCGGTATGGGTGCGAAGTCCACCGGTAATCACCAGGGTGACATCGGCTCGATCCGAGGTGTCAAGGTGATGGCGGGCCCGAGCAAGGGCGGCCATGGTCGGCACCGATATGTGATCGCGGAAGACGGTCGGTGCAGCACCCGTGCCTCCACCGCGGCCATCGAGAATGATGTAGTCGACGCCGATGTCGAGGGCTGCGTCGATGTCGGCTTCGACATGTTGGGCGGACAGCTTGGCCCCAATGGGAATACCGCGGCCTGTTTCTCGCACCGCAGCAGCGACTTCGCGATAGTCCTCGATGGTGGTGAGGTTGGGAAAGGTGGCTGGGGATACGGCTGGTTCGCCTTCGTTCAGGCTGCGTACTTCTGCGATCCGGCCGGTGACCTTATGGCCGGGAAGATGGCCACCGGTACCGGTCTTTGCTCCCTGGCCGAACTTGAAGTGAAAGGCCTGCACCTTTGCGACCTTGTCGATATTCCAGCCGAACCGCCCCGAGGCCAGTTCGTAGAAGTAACGACTGTTGGCCTGCTGTTCCTCGGGCAACATGCCTCCTTCGCCGGAGCAGATTCCCGTGCCGGCCAGCTCCGCACCTTTGGCCAGGGACACCTTGGCTTCTTCGGACAACGCCCCAAAACTCATATCGGACACGAAGAGAGGAATGTCGAGTTCGAGCGGTGCCGCGGCGTTGCTCCCGGTCGTTACCCCCGTGCTCACTTCGACGTCGTCGAGCAACGGCCGCCGCGCCAGTTGTGCGGTGACGATCTGGATGTCGTCCCACTTCGGAAGCTGGTCACGAGGGACACCCATGGCCGATACCGGACCGTGGTGGCCGAGCTTCGATAACCCCTCGGTGGCGAGCTGGCGAATGATCCCGACGTGTGGTTCCTCGGGCGTCCCATGATGATCTTGATACACGCCCTGGTAGCTGTCTCGGTCATACGGCTGGGGATTGTCACGCTCCCAAGCTGCGATCTCGTCGGCGTCGACGATGACGTTGTCGTCTTGCACCCACGACGAGAACACTCGCAGCCGTTCATCGTTGTTGTAGGCCGAGATGCCGGTCGTAATGCGGTAGTCCCAGCCATGCACACCACAGATCAGATCCTGGCCGGTCACGTGGCCGTCGGACATGAGGGCGCCACGGTGAAGACATCGGCCGTAGAGCACAGTGATTTCGTCATCGGTGCGCACGATTACCAGATCTACAGTGCCAACCAGGGCACCAACCGGCGAGCGATCAGGGACGTCGCTGAGATGTGCGATGGTCACGGGGGTATTCGGGGCACTGACTGTTTTGAGCGACGTCATCGGGCAATCAGATCACGGATAGAGCCAAAGAAGTTACCAGCGACGTCGACGGGGTCGCCGTCGTCGAAGTCGGCAAGCTTCAAAACGGCACCAGTGAACGATGGTGCGTTCCATAGTGGGTCGGCAGCGTCGATGTTGACGCGGTCTGGCCACCACACACTCACATACAAGTACGGCTCAGGGATGACATCGTCTCCGGGAGAAGCGCCGTAGCTCCCGCGGTGGTTTTCGTCGCCAATTTCAACAGCCGGGTCGAAATGTCCAGGCCACAGTTGCGGCCTGCTGGCATCGACCGACGCATCATCGGCTCGAACACTCTCAAGGGCCGCGAAGGCCATGCCGTACCAGTTGCCAAGAAAGTTTGCTGCCGCAGGATCGACGGCGAGCGTTTCGTTGACGTCCCCGACGGGTGGTGAATCGTGCTCGGCCGCAGTTTCGGTGTCGATGGTGGTGTCGAGAAAGTCGGCTGCTGCCTGCAGCGTGGTCACCGGCGCTGATGTGACGTGCCCGGCCCGTTGATCGACGAGCCGAGATCCTTCGACCGGGATCTGTCGGTTGTCCCCAAAGAATGGTGTACCAAAACCGCCAAGTGTCCACCTCAGACCGAACTTGCCGTTTGCCCGGTGGCGCACGGGAGCAATGACATACGCGGCCAGTCGATGGAGCGCGACCCGGGTGTCAACGAGCGACGCCGGTGCAGCGGGAAGCGAACGAACCCCACCAAGCCATCGTTCGGTCACCCAGCCATGAACTCCAGCTCGTGGTGCCGGGTCGTTGGATTCCGGTAGGCACGAGTGCTGGTGCACCTCGAGGCGCCACCGGGTCGTCGGCAAACCACTCGCCGTCGTTGACCGCTGGTGGGGACGGCTCAAGTACGTGAGTTAGCAGCGCGTTTCCTACAAGGTCCGCGGCTTCGTTGTAGGCGTTCCGAACCTTGGGATTCATCGATCTCATGTCGTGAGCCTGCCACAGAAAGTGGCACCCTCAGTTTGGGGCCCTCAGTGAGGGTTGACAGGAGTGAGTGTCGCGTAGTGGGGTTCCCACGCAGTTGCTTCGATCAGCGCATCGATCTCGTCGTTGGTCATCGGGTCGGTGAGCCCTTCGTCGCGGGCACAGCGACCAACTTCGGCCGCTACCCGACGGCTCATCTCCGGCACGGCTTCCAGAGGCGGGAGCAGGCCGTCGCCTACCCCTCCTGCTTCGGAGGCGAACACCGCCTTGGCTGCCGTCATCAACATGGCGGGAGTGAGCTTGGAGGCGCCGGTTGCCACTGCGCCCAAACCCAGGCCGGGGAAGACGTAGACATTGTTTGACTGGGAGATGTAGTGAGTAATCCCGTTGTGGACCACAGGTTCGAAGGGGCTGCCTGTAGCGATCAAAGCGGCGCCGTTAGTCCAGGTGATGATGTCGGTGGGTGTCGCTTCAACCTTGCTGGTTGGGTTCGACATAGGCATGACGATTGGGCGGTCGGTAGACCCGAGCATGGCGGTGATCACTGCCTCGGTGAAGAGTCCGGCCTGGCCGGAGACGCCAACGAGCACCGTTGCGCCCGAGACGGCAACGATGTCGGCCAACGCGGGTCGCTGGTCGCCAATGGCAATCAGCTCCGCAGGCACGTGGGCATGCGGATGGGCGACGTCGACTTGATGAGCCTTGAGGTTGTCGCGGTCGTCTTGGACGAGCCCGTTGCGATCGACGAGATAGATGCGTTCGAGAGGTTGTCCTACACCAGCATCTGCAAGGGCGGTAACCAGCATGCGGGCAATACCTGTGCCCGCCGAACCAGCGCCGACGATACAAAACACCTGATCGGCGATCGAACGGCCGGTGCCAGCAACAGCAGACCACATGGCGGCAAGCGCAACCGCTGCTGTTCCTTCGATGTCATCGTTGAAGCTCAGCAGCCGATCCCGGTATCGATGCATGAGCCGGGTTGCGTTGTGTTGGGCGAAGTCCTCCCACTGCAACAGAATTCCGGGGAATCGGCGAATAAGCGCATCGACAAACTGCTCCACGAAGTCGTCGTATGCCTTCCCGGAAATACGGTCGTGTCGCCATCCCAGATACTCAGGGCTATTCAGTTTCTCGGCATTGTTGGTGCCTACGTCGAGCACGATGGGAAGGGTGCGAGTCGGGGCGATACCCCCGAACGCGGAGTACAGCGTAAGTTTCCCATTCGGTATCGCAATACCCCCGACGCCCTGGTCGCCGAGCCCCAGAATGCGCTCGCCGTCGGTCACCACCGCGACATCAACGTCGTGGTCGATTGCAGCGAGCTGTGCGGCTATCGAATCTCGGTTCCTGTATAAGAGAAACAGCCCCTATGACCGTCGATATATCTGACTGAACTGCTGGGTGGCGAGACCTACGGTGGGTGTGTAGATGATCGGCAGCGTTAGTCGAAGGTGGTCGCGGACAAAACGGTAAAAGAGCACTTCGTTGTGATCCTGAAGTTGCCGCAGGTACACGTGGCGTTCCAGGTCGTCATGCAGCCGGTTGAACTCGCCGAGGGTGCGCACGAGTTGTTGGTCGAGTGTCTCGACGCTGTCGGGCAGGAGCCCAACGAGGCCGAGCAGCGCACGCTCGTCATCGGTAAACGCAGTGCCCTTGTTGAGACCCGGGTCAGGAAGCAACGCCCTACCCCGCAACGAGGTCTCGATCGATGTCCTTCTCTGCATCCACCAAGTATTCCCGATCTATGGAAGGGTGATCGGCGTAACCGGGTTTGGAGATACATGAAGACTGAGAAGACGACCTTTTTGGGATCTGCTGGACAGGAGCTTTCTGCCCATTTGGATCTACCACCAGGGCCACCTCGGGCCGTAGCGTTGTTCGCCCACTGCTTCTCGTGTGGCAAAGACCTGAAGTCGGCTCGACGGCTTACATCTCGGTTGACCGATCAGGGTTTTGCGGTGATGCGATTCGATTTCACCGGCCTTGGGAATTCCGATGGTGACTTCGCTGACACCAACTTTTCGTCGAACGTCGCTGATGTATTGGCAGCCGCTGACTGGTTGCGTCAGACCTATGCGGCGCCATCACTTCTCATTGGACACAGCTTGGGAGGGGCAGCGGTGTTGGCAGCTGCGCCCAAGATTCCAGAACTGACAGCAGTCGCGACCATTGGGGCACCTTCAGACCCTGGGCATGTTGCGCACTTGTTCTCATGTGCCCTCGATGACATCGAAGAACACGGCCAAGCAGACGTATTGATCGCGGGTCGTACCTTTACGGTGAAGCAGCAGTTCCTGGATGACATCGCAGGCGCACGACTCGATGAAGCGCTCGCAGCCCTTGAGATTCCGATTCTGATCATGCATGCCCCCGAGGACACAATCGTCTCGATTGACAATGCCGAGCAGATCTTTTCGCATGCGTCGTACCCGAAGAGTTTCGTTGCTCTCGACGGAGCAGATCATCTGATGAGCGAACCGGCACAGGCCGAACACGCTGCTGATCTACTGGCGACGTGGGCTGATCGGTATGTACCCGATCATCCGGCTGCGAGCGACGACGTGATCGTGGCTGCCGCCGAAGGTGAAGTCGTCGTCTCCGAACGAGGCACTGGCACGTTCACACAAGTGATACGTGTCGCCAATCGCCATGCGCTTCTGGCCGATGAACCACTCGGCATTGGTGACGACACCGGTCCGGCTCCCTACGACCTGTTGTTGGCAGCACTTGGCGCTTGCACGAGTATGACGGTGCGCATGTATGCGGACCGAAAGAAGTGGCCGCTCGAACACGTGGCGGTGCGGCTAACACACGCCAAGGTGCACGCCGATGACTGTGCGGCCTGCGAATCAGAGACTGGCAAAGTCGATGTCATAGAGCGGGAACTCGTGTTCGATGGGCCACTCGATGTCGAACAAAGGGCGAAGCTACGTGAGATTGCAGACAGGTGCCCCGTACACCGGTCACTCCGCGACGAGACGGTTATCACCACCGCACTCGTGAACCAATAACGAGCGCCTAGGTCTCGTGGCATTCCCTGGCTTCAACAGGGGTTGATTGTTGCGCTGCACCTCGGGCGGTGTAGGCAGAGCGTCGTTGGTCGGAGCGAACTTCGACGTCAGTACGTGTCCGGACGGCTCGATCTGGTCAGACGTCAGCTTCTTGGCATGACAGCACGCAATCAGGACGGTAACGCTCGTCAGCCAGCGCGACCAGATCAGGTTGTATAGACGATCGGGGTCCAGTCCAAGACCTTGACCGGTTCCGTGTCGGGCCGGTGGGCCATGACCTCGATATGGATTGCTCGGCACCAACCATCAGCGACCTGGACCTGGTCAACGAGCGTGTGGCTGCACGACAGAATGTCTTCCTCGAATACTGGTGCGGTGTGGTTGCAGGAGTGCCAACCCACCACGGTGGCGAGACCGGTAAGCACTCGGTTCAGCGACGCTTGTGCCAGCGCAACGGTATGTCCGCCGTACACGAGTCGCCCCGGGTAACTCGACGCATCCACGTCGCGGTGCACTGCTGCCTGGTTGTGGGTGATCCGTACCAACGCTGTTGCCATATCCACCATGTCGCGCTGGTAGTCCGAGCGCACGTTGCCAACCGCCCACTCGTCATGGTCACCGAGTGCGCCAAGTTGCCAGTTGCTCGGCACCGCGGCGGTGAAGTGTGTAAGGTCCAAATCAGGAGCTGCTGCTCCGATCTCATCGGTATTGCCAGGTGCATCTTCGCCCTTGCACGGCAAGAGCGGGCATCGTTCATAGTCGACAACGATCTGGCCGTCGGCAGTTCGTGTCTGGATGCCCAGCAGGGCCTTTCCTCGGGGTGCCGAACCTGGTTTCGGCCGTGAATCCGCAAGAGCGAGGACACCGGTGACCGTTCGCAGCGTGATGCCCTGATGCACCTGTTGGGCCAACAGGACGTTGCGATAGAAGAGGTTGCCGATCACGTTGCGGGTGGCAACCGTGCTGGCCCCAATCGAAACGTGAAGAACGAGCGCGGGGTTGACCAACAGTGTGTCTTGTCCGGTGACTGACCGGCACAACTCAAGATCCTGGGTCAGAGCGAGGCCGTCGCCACTAAGAGCGGTGTAGAGCGATGCCAAGCCTGCATCCAACAACACACCCGAAGGTGAAGGGAATCGCAAGCCAACGTGCATGTCGTCGTAGAAAAGGCCCTTCGGAGGAAGCGGCGTTACGTGGGAATCAAGTGCCATCCCCTCAGTAGAACAGAAGAGAGGTCGGTAACGTCAGTTGGGTAAACCACTGATGCCTGCGGAGATCCATGATCTACACGTCAAATCTGCCCGATGTCGAGATCCCAGTTGGCGTCTCGATCACTGACTACACACTGCGTCATGCTGATGCGCTGGCCGACAAACCGGCGATCATCGATGGCCCCTCTGACCGCGAAATGACGTTTGGTCAACTTCGTACTGGTATCCAGACGCTTGCTGGCGGACTTGCGGCACGGGGCTTCGGCAAGGGCGACACGCTTGGGCTCATGGCCCCAAACATCCCTGAGTACGCGCTGCTCTTCCACGGTGTTGCTTATGCCGGTGGCATCGTCACCACTATTAACCCGACTTATACCGCGGGCGAGATTAGCCATCAGCTGCAGGATTCTGGCGCGACGATGTTGGTCACGGTTTCCATGTTTCTCGACGTTGCGATCGAGGCGATCGAAGGAACCGACGTCACCGAGGTCATGACCATCGACCCGGTCGAAGGTGTGCCGTCGATGATGGATCTGATGACCAGCCCGCCGCTTACCGAGCAGGTGCCGGTCACGAACGACGATGTTGTTGTGCTGCCCTACTCATCTGGCACCACGGGCCGCAGTAAGGGCGTCATGCTCACCCACGGCAACCTCACGGCAAACATCGCACAAATGGAACATGTGCTGCTGCTCGATGAAGGCGACGTTGCTTTGGCAGCGCTGCCGTTCTTCCATATCTATGGCATGCAGGTGCTCATGAACGGCCTGCTCGCAAATGGTGTCACGATCGTCACTATGCCTCGCTTCGATTTGGAACAGGCACTCTCGATCACGCAGGAACGAAAGGTCTCGTGGTTCTTCGCCGTACCTCCGATCGTTCTTGGGCTGGCCAAACACCCCCTCGTTGACCAGTACGACCTCAGTTCGGTCAAGGTGGTCTTTTCTGGTGCTGCTCCTCTGTCGGCTGAACTTGGCGCCGAGTGTGCCGCCCGCCTCGGTTGTGCAGTCGTGCAGGGTTTCGGCATGACCGAACTCTCACCGGTATCGCACGCATCTCCCGGTTTCGAGAACAAGGCTGGTGCCTCTGGCGTGACCGTCTCGAACACCGAGTGCCGCATTGTCGATCTCGACGGTAACGACTGCGATGTCGGCAGCGATGGTGAGCTGTGGGTGCGCGGTCCACAGGTCATGAAGGGTTACCTGAACAACGACAAGGCCACCGCCGAAACCATCGATGCCGATGGCTGGTTGCACTCCGGCGACGTTGCTCACTTTGATGAAGACGGGTACGTGTTCATCGTTGACCGACTGAAGGAACTCATCAAGTACAAGGGTTTCCAGGTGCCGCCAGCTGAACTCGAAGGCCTGCTGCTCACCCACCCAGGTATTGGAGACGCAGCCGTAATCGGCATTCAGGATGACGAAGCCGGCGAGATCCCTAAGGCGTTCATCACGCTCGCTCCAGGTGCTGAATTGTCGGCCGACGAGATCATGGAATTTGTCGCCAGCCAGGTTGCGAGCTACAAGAAAATCCGCATCGTCGAGTTCATCGACGAAGTACCCAAGTCCGCAGCGGGCAAGATCTTGCGCCGCGAACTTCGCGACCGCAGCTAACGAACGAAAACGAGTTGAACATGTGGCATCGCGCCGGGCAACGTTTTGTTGTCGCCGCGATGTTTCTCGTTGTGGTCGGGGGCTGCTCCAGCGACGCAACCGGGCAGACAGGCGATCCGTTGGCTGATGGCGTGGTTGCAGCAGCCGCGGTCGAGGCGTCAGCGGTGCCGACTACGGCGATTGTCGTTGAACCGGTGCCGTCGCCGACAGCGCTCATCGTTGAGCAACTGCCGGCGTCGCCGACTGCCGTTGCTCTCGCACCCGAAGCGTCGGCTGTCGCGACCGTGGGACCTCCGCCGGTGGCAGCCGCAGGTTCTCCGGCCACGGCTGTTCCATCACCGCAACCACCTGCCACCGCGGTGCCGGCGACGACGTCACCGATCACCGACTCGCAGCAAGTGCTGGCTGCGAACGGCGCCGAGGTCTACACCCTTAAGTGCGCCCGGTGCCATGCGGAGAATGGGCTCGGCACACAGCCGTACAACGCCGGATTGATCGGTGTCGGGTCCCAGTACTCAAGGGCCGGCATGGTGGCCGAACTCACAAGCGGGCACCCCGTGACCTTCGGGTTTGCCGACCGACTCAGTGCCGAAGAGATCGTGTCGGTCGTTGTCTACGTGAAGTCGGTGTTCCCGTAGCCGGCCAAACGTCTGCAGTCGACGCTGGCGTCAGCCGCGTTTTGCTGCGAAGAAGTCGGTGAGTAGTGCGCCGCATTCGTCCTGCAGGACGCGTGCCGTGACCTCGAACTCGTGGTTCAGGCGGGGATCGGCGCCGAAGTTGTACAACGACCCGACCGAACCAGCTTTGGGGTCTTCGGCACCAAAGACCACCCGATCGACTCGGGCCATCAAGGCTGCACCGGCACACATCGGGCATGGTTCCAGAGTGGACACCAGTGTGGCTCCGTCGAGGCGAGAGTTACCCACGGCCTCGGCCGCGGCTCGTAATGCCAGCACCTCTGCATGCGCCGTGGGGTCGCCCCGAAGCTCGCGTTCGTTGTGCGCAGCAGCCACGACTTGACCGTCGACAACGACGACAGCGCCAACCGGCACGTCGTCGTGTGCGAGTGCGAGCCGAGCCTCGGCCAGCGCTTGGTTCATGAGCTCGATGTCATCCACGACGCCACGCTACTGCTGATGGCCCAGATCCAAGTAGCGTCGAGCTGATGACTTCGTGGAATGAAGACGCCAGAAAGCTCACCGATCGGGTAACCGTTCTGGTCGGTCCAGACAATGGGGCCTACCCGTCCGGGAATTCGGTGGTCGTGCAGGGGGCGGGGGAGACCATCATCATCGACCCGTCGGTCACCGTCGTTGAACGCGGTGGTGCTGGCGTTCCGATCGACGCGGTGGTGAACAGCCATGCGCATGAAGACCACCTCGCCGGCAATGGTTTGTTCTCCGAAGCCAGGATCCACATTCATCACGATGACTTGCTTGGTGCCGTGAGCCTCGACGGACTCATGGACGTGTACGGACTCGAGGGCCAAACCCGGGCCGACTTCGGCCAGCAGGTACTCGATGAGTTCCATTACACCCCTCGACCTGACGCCCACGGGTTCTCCGATGGACATGTCTTTGATCTGGGTGGCGTCAATGTCGAGGCGGTGCACCTGCCGGGTCACACCCGAGGCCACAGCGGTTTCCGCATCGATGGTGGTGTGTTCTTCCTCTCCGACATCGATCTGACAGGCTTCGGCCCGTACTACGGCGACGTGTGGTCAAGCCTCGAAGACTTTGATGAGAGCCTGCGCCTGATCCGCGACGAAGAGGCCGATTGGTATGTGACGTTTCACCACAAGGGCATCATCGAGGGCCGAGACGAATTTGTCGAACGGATCGATGCGTTCCACGCGATCATCGACCGGCGGCACTCAGCGATGCTCGATTTCCTGGTCGAACCGCGCACGATCGACGACATGATGGCGCATCGTTTCGTCTACCGCCCCCATGTCGAGCATGTGTTCGCCGATTCGGTAGAACACCGCACCGCATCGCTCCACATTGCACGTATGCACGAACGGGGCGAGGCGGTCGAAGTTGAACCCGGTCGATGGCAAGTCGCCTAGCTGGCCTTGGTGCGTAACTGAGTCCGAGGGGGCGATGCCCCGATCGTGTCATGGGGGTGACGTACGCTCACGAGATGGTTCGGTACTTTGTCGCGTCGATCGTGGTGGCCGTCCTTTTGACGGCGTGCGGGTCAGACGCTGCGCCCGAGACCTTCAACCCGACCGAGGCAACCAGTGACCTCGGCGTCGAGACGGCCGTCGCTTTCCCGCTCGAAGTCGAGCTCGGATTTGCGAGTGAGCCAGAGCGGCGTCGTTATCAGCTGATCTCGCGGCAACGTTTGGCCGATGAAGCCATGCTGCAGTGCATGGAGCAGGCAGGTTTCTTGTATGCAGTCCGTCCGGCCGAAGAAGCATTTCGGTCAGGCGCATTTGTGGGCGACGGCTCTCGTGCATGGACGCAGGTCAATGGCTTAGGCATCACGGTGTCGTTCATTGATGCTGTGGCCTCTGAGGCTGCACGGGAAACCGCAGACGCTGTGGCAACAAACCTCGACTACGTGGCATCGCTCACCCCCGAACAACAGGTGGACTACGACCGAGCACTCGTCGGCGATCTACTTGCACAGACCAACACATCGATCGAGCCGGCCCCAGGTTGTTGGGAGCAATCGTATAACGACATCGTTGCGTCCGTAGCCCTGATCGATGCCTTCGCTCTCGAACTGTCTTCGCTGAACTCACGCCTGAATGCCGACCCCCGAGTCGTTCGCTTTCAACAAGACTGGTCGGCATGCATGAACACCGCTGGTTACTCCTATGTGAACGAAGCCGCGCTGAGCGATGATGTCTATGCGCGGCTACTTGACATCGAACTTGTTGCGACCAATGGTGTGACCCAGGTCGTCTCACCCGATGCCCTCGATGCCCTTGCTGTGTTTGAGCGGGATGTTGCCGTAGCTGGGTTCGACTGCCGGCTTGGGTTTGCCGACGAACTCGCGCAGTTGCGATCCGACTATGAACGAGAGTTTCTCGACGACAACCGGTTCCGCATCGCGGAGCTGCAATCGCCATCATGATGTTCCATCTCGCTCCCGTCGG
>Ga0115564_10004104_pt1 | contig 11943 bp, 10 predicted proteins | sample COGITO_mtgs_1105_7_FD_88680 | JGI IMG/M metagenome (GOLD analysis project Ga0115564, IMG submission 88680) | Pelagic marine microbial communities from North Sea - COGITO_mtgs_110523 | ecosystem: Environmental > Aquatic > Marine > Epipelagic | place: Germany:Helgoland, sampling site Kabeltonne... | reverse complement strand
GGCTCCTTTATTATCCTTGGGAACACCCTCACCAAGCTCATACTTTACGCCAAGTTTGTAGTGCTTAAGCGCACCCTTCGGAACAGCTTCCGAGAACGGTTCATTAATTTGCAAGCTAACCGCGGTGGCGCCATATAAAAAGACGGGGTATATCAGAATCCATAACATCAATACACGCATAGCCATCGCCCTATACAGAATTGGGAGTCCGCCCATATTACATAATAATCTTGGTCGATTAAAAGACGTCTAAATACGCTGGCGATGTTTTTCAATTATGACGTTAACCTGACTGCGCCATTCAAGGAACGCTTCATCAAACCTGAGTCATACTGATGCCGCTGAGCAATAATGTCTTAACTTTATTGCAGCCCCGAGCACTACCCTCAAAATGCTTTTCCACAGGCTGTCCCGTTGCCGCCTGTGGCCCAGGTTACTTTCCGTTACATTAGTGCACATTCGCATCAACCCACGTTTACAAGACACCCTTACACTCTTTTCCCATCAACCAACTAAGTAAACAGGGAAACAACATGTACAGGACTATCCTAGCTTTCTTACTCATCGCTCTAACGACTAGTTGCTCTACATATAGCGGCACACAGTCTACCGCTGAAATGGAGTTTTGCTGGGAAAGAGGCATGAATTTTCAATGGATTGAAGAATTTGACGCAGGTTGCGTTGACCCAACAACCAAATCTTCAGCCATTCGAATTTCCAAAATAAAGTGGTTAGAAAAGAACCTGGGCACGTTGGCCGCTCAAGCCTCGCCTTTAAAGGCAAGTAACATCTAACGTAAGAAACCGGTCCGCACCGGCCTAAAGTGGCAACCCTAACGTTATTAAGCCCTTAGGAAGCAAGGGTGCTTATAAAGTTAGGAGAGATCACAAAAACGACGCCCTGTACCTTTGACGGGCGTCAAAACCCAAAATTTCACAATCTACCCTTCACTTGCCGGCACCTTCATAAACTAGCCTCATCGTCGTTTAGCGCGCTTATCGCATTTACCTAAAATGTTTAATGGCGGTGTATTCCCCATTGACTTGCAGTGTCACGGTCATTGGCACAGATGTCCGGTTCCTCCAGTACCAGCCATGATTACCATCAAACGCAGCCACAATAACACCATCGCTTTTTTTCGCAGAACCTTTCCCGTAGCTGTGATAATCAACCCCCAGTTTTGCGGCGTCACCGTGCACATCAAAAATCGCTTCGTCACCATCGGTATACCAGAGATAGCTAACTTTTCTTCCTTTGGCCATCGTCACTTTAATTTCAGTGCCTTCATCTGGCGCAAGATTAACACTCAATTCATCGGTCATTGCGGAACTCTCAGGCTGGGGCAACGGCATAAGAGTTTCAAATTGTAACGATCCGGCTTCAGTCTTGGCTGCTAAATCTCTAACTCTACCTGCTTGATCTGCTTGGGCCTCTTCCGCAAGGGAGGCTTTTATCTCCCCCATCTTCTTAAGGCCCAGCGCTTTACCTAGACCTGTCGGATCAATGCCAAATTCTGCGGGCATGACAACCGTGACAAGTAAGATGCCTGCGACTACCGCAGCAAGAATGGTTGATTTAATCAGCGTTACTGTCGAGGGAATATCTTGTGGTCTTGGAGTGTTTGTGCTCGACATGATGCATTCCTTTTCGTCATTTCTGCATTTGGATTGTTACGCAGTATAAAATGCGGTGGCGTGAAATCCGATAAGCAGAAAACCAGCCGTCATTAACACCGTGTTTGTTGTGTACGCGTAGCGAACAAAAGTACTGGAACGCCTCCAGTATCCCATCAGGATCAATATGACCGCCAAAGCCAAAACCTGGCCGAATTCAATACCGACATTAAAAGCAATTAGATTGGGGAGTAACCCGTGAGGCGAAATCTCATAATCTAAAAACTTGGTAGCCAAGCCAAAACCGTGACACAGCCCGAAAATGAATGTGGCTATTTTCGTGCTTGGCTGAAATCCGAGCCAACGCTCAAATGCACCCATATTATTTAGCGCTATGTAGACAAGCGAAAAGGCGATGGCAACCTCAATAAGATAGGCGTTGACACTGATCTCCAGTAAAACACCGGAAACTAGGGTAATTACGTGGCCAATAGCAAACAGCGTCACGTAAGTAATGACATCCTTGAGATGATACAAAAAAAAACCACCCCGAATAAAAACAGTAAGTGGTCGTATCCCGTCATCATGTGTTTTGCCCCGAGATAAAGAAACGGGATCGGGTGAACCCCCGTGGTTTCGTGAATATAGCCCTTGTCCCCCTCGGTCACCGCGTGGGCAAGAGAATCGGGAATCATTCCGAAAATCGCGGCGAAAAAAAGCAACAGGGCCATGCAGACAAACAAGCATTTCTTAGCTATAAAAGACTGCACATTTATACTCATTAAGATTTCCTTCTATACTCATTAAGATTTCCTTCGCCAAGACACCTGTGTTTAAAAAACACAGGGAAAGGTTTTCCCATTAAGCGCGTCATGAACCCCTATTTCCGGTTCACAGTACCAGTTTATTCCGTTTGGCCTTTTGGTTGCCATAAACATGGACTGTCTTGAACATTCAGGTGCTGGTCAAATCATTAACTATCGTCGCCAGCGAAAATTTTTTCTTGAACCCTGATTCGTGACCCCGTCTCACGTGCCCTTCAGAGCGTTACGTTAATCATGCAGCTAAACGCTTATCAACATAATGCCCATACCTCATCAACGAAATCTATTACTGAATAAGGTCACAGTCGTATGGGATTTCGGCGGCGGTGCCAGCTTACAATTCCGTCACATTTGTAAGCCGTTTTTTACATTTAAAAAAACTATCATTGGATTTATAAAGAACCATAAGATTTATCACATGGAAGAGCCTGAAAAAAGAAACCCCACATAAACGCCAACGTGAAGGCCGGTGAGCGGAAATGAGTCTTTTACAAACAACTCAACTATTCTGCAGTATATAAAAAAGTTCACCCCGCCTATGGATGAACGACCACATACCGACGCTAAACATGACACTATATCGGTTTACATTACGAAGGACAGCGAACCCTTGCTCTTAAGAGCACCAGGTAGGCACAGACAACATGCGCTTCAATCAAACTAAAGGCATACCGCTACTAATAAAACTGACTGCGCTTATTTCGCTACTGGTTTTCAGTGCTATCTCGCTCATCAGTCTTACCACCATGAGTAATCAAAGGGACTTACAACGCAGCCAAATCACGGACTTTGGCCATGCTATGGCAATGCAATTGGCGGCTAGCGCAACCGAACCTCTGTTTACTGAGGACAATCTATCGCTGGAATTGCAACTCACTAATTTTCTCAACCTTCCCCGGGTACAGGGAGGCGCTATTTTTGATGCCCAGCAGAATGCTTTAATGACCAAGGGAGATTTTGGTACCGATCGCTCACTACAAATACTACTGCAAGAGTCTCAAGCAGACCTTATCCCAGTTAGTCGCAGTAACGCAGATAACATGTTGCAAGTAGTCTCACCGATTGTGTTTCGCGATGTTACGGCTGGCTTCGTCGCGATTAACCTAAAAGCGGAGAGCATCGCAAAAGCCTATACCGACATGCTCGCTTTACTACTGGCTGTTGCTGCGGCTCTCGCTGCAGTTGCCGCGATCGCGGCCTATTATATTAGCCGACATGTCTCACAACCCATCTCACATTTACTCGCTGCTACTAATCAATTTGAAGCTGGGAATTATGAAGTTGAGGTCAAAGAACGACGCTATGATGAGATCGGACGCCTGACACAGGCTATTAACTCAATGAGTCAGGGTTTATACCGTAAAAATCAGATCGAATCCCTGTTGGACCAATTTTTAGCGAAAGATATCGCCAGCGAAGTAATACATCAACTTGACACGGTACAAGTCGGCGGAGAAAGAGTCACCGCCACCGTCTTGTTTGTCGACATTGTAGGTTTTACCCGCAGATCTGAAAGCATGTCGCCCGAGGAAGTGGCCGACTTTCTTAACGAATGGTTCAATTATTTTATCATCTGCGCACGAATGTATTTTGGCACCGTCGACAAGTTCATTGGTGATTGCGCTATGGTGGTATTTGGCGCGCCAAAAGAAAACCCAAACCACCGCTTTCACGCTATTGCGTGTGCCGTGTTAATGCAAAAGCTCGCACGCAGCCATAACGCCAGGCGTCGCCTGAAAGATCAGCCTCCGGTAGAACTGCGCATCGGTATTAATACAGGGCAAATGCTAGCCGGCATACTGGGCACACAACAACGCAGGGAATATACCGTGGTCGGTGAAAGTGTTAATCTCGCTTCGCGGCTTTGTTCGGAAGCAGAGGCGGGACAAACTATTATCTCGCAAGAATCTTTTCAGGCGCTATCCGCAGAACACAAAATTATTGCCCATGCCCATCGGAACAATGCACTCCGAGGTAACGAAATACCCATCAACACTTATATTGTTGAAGACGTTCAGAAGGAATATCAACGCACCATGGACATCCTGATCGAAGATGTATTAAGCAACACCGCAACGCTATGACCCTGCGAACGATCGGCCAGCATATTTTATTAGCACTGGTGCTGGTTGGCTGCAGTAATTTTCCAGCGCTGTTAGGAGACAGAGAAGATAATCTACAGCAACCGATCAACGAAGATTATCTAAAGCAACTGATCAGCGAAAACAAATTCCACAAAGCGTTACAGGGAATCAAGCAACTTAGTGAGAATGATCCACTTTATTCACAGCGTAGCGACCTGAGAAAAACCATAAACAGAAAGGCCAGTCAGTACGAAAGCAGGGAAGTCGGCGCAATTACAACGCTGATGAACAACAACGAGTGGCAAAAGGCGATCATTCGCGTCAACCAAGCCAAGAAAAACTTACCCGAAAGCAACGCCATTGCCGCTATTAGGTCTGAGTTGTTGCGCAAGCACGCTCAATTCATCAAGCGACTACAACTGCAACTGGCCATAGAGGTCGCACAACATTCGCCGTCAGAACTACAGTTACTTCAGTCACTAGTTAATGCATATGACCTAGACAGCAAAGCACCACTAGCCGCCGTGGGCGCCCAACTCGCTTCTTCCCGTGCGACACTAATGACCGCAGCCAGCGACGAAATTGACCAACAGAACTGGCATACCGCTAATCACTATTTGCAATTAGCACTACTCATCAGCGACGATGCCCAACTACAAGATTCACTTGCACTGACTCAAACGAAGATCAAATCGGCATTTGAAATCCAGGAAAGCGGCAATCGCAGTGACCTGGAAAAGCTACGGACCAGCACCGTAACTTCGCTGCGTGAAGCAATCAAGCGCGGCGAATTATTGCAGGCGCAGGCCATTTGGCCTCAATTGAACGCTTGGGAGGATGAACCCGAGGTGGCGCGACTACAAAAAATGTTAGTCAGAGATGTTAATGGCAAAGTCACTCAGCTTTCAGAGCAAGGCCAGCGCATGTACACCGCTGGGCAGTTAAACGGCGCTATTGAACTATGGCAGCAGGCGCTTGCACTGGACCCCGGTAATTCTGCCATCAGAGACAAACTTAACCGAGCGGAAATATTTAAAGCGAATTACGACAAGCTTAAAATCCCTTGATTTTTTGTGTCTGATCGCGACAATTGGCACTTTCCTGAGCTGTAGCTTGGCGATGCTAACGGATTCACACTATCTAGACCTTTATATCTAATTTTTAATCAAGGTGATTATCCTTTTGTAAGCAAAGCGAAGACCGCCAATATAGTCGGAACCGATGCTAAGACGTTGGCTTTTAATTAGTTAGATTCCGGTTTTTTGGTGACTCGTGAAGCTCACTGAGAAAACTGCATTTTAACGAACTTGTCTCTGGCGTTAGATCTGGCCTCGGTATCAAAGTCTATAATGTTGATCTGCACTAGCGTTTCAACACGATTGTTACCGCCCGATCTATTGTTACTACCCGACCTATTGTTATTGCCCGACCTATTGTTATTGCCCGACCTATTGTTATTGCCCGACCTATTGTTATTGTCCGACCTATTGTTATTGCCCGACCTATACCCAATGACATACCTGAGACCCAAAGACATCATCGGAATTGCATGATGACGCGATAGAATCCTAGTATTTGCTATGTGCTAAATCGCGAGCAAATACACTAGATCCACAGATAATTGTGGGTAAAAAACGGCCAATATTGCGGTTATTTATTTCTGAAAATCTTGCGTTTATGGCGATGTGACTTGAAAAACCGGAGAACTAATGGAACCAAATAAAACAGCGATCAACTGGCAAGCATTGATAAGTACTGCGTGGGAGAAAAGAAGACCGCTTTGGCAAGACTCACGGGTTGATTGCTTTCGCGTTTTTCATGGCTACGAAGAAGGGTCAACCGGAACTGTCATAGAGAAATTCAACGACGCTGCTGTGATCGACTACAAAACAGATATCCGAGAAGATTTGGCCGAATTAGCTCAGGCTCTTTTGAAAGTATTCCCTTTTAAGAACATTATCGCAAAAGGTCATCAATCCTTAGGATTAAGCTTAAAGGCGCGAACTCATATCCTGCATGGAAAAGACACCTTCACAACCTGCAATGAATATGGCCTGAAATTCAAGGTTCAATTAGATGCACCCCATAACCCCGGCTTGTATCTTGATGCTCGCGATGCTCGCAGTTGGCTGAGTGACAACAGTTCTAATCGTCGAATTCTAAATTTATTTGCCTTCACTGGAAGTCTAGGACTTAGTTCTGCCTACGGTAAAGCGACCGAGGTTATACACCTTGATCGATCGAAAGAGTTGTTACCTAGAATCCAAGAAAACTACCAGGTCAATAATGTTGAATTTGAAGCGAGAAATTTTCTCCGGGGAGATATTTATAAGCATCTTCCAAGAGCCATTAAGGCAGGTAAAAAATTTGATGGAATTATTCTCGACCCACCACCTAAAATTTACCAATCACCCTATGCGAACCATAAAACCAATGGCCAAGATTTTTCCGCGCTTATAAAATACTGTACCCGGTTACTAAACCCCGACGGTTGGATTTTAGGCATGCTCCATCGCTTCGATTATTCGTGGGATGATTTCGAGGACCAGGTGACGACAGCATCTGGAGGTCTCTTGCTGCCGCAATCTCGTTTGACGAGCGGAATTGATTTCCCCGAAAGCATGCCCGATAAAAAATTGCGTGTATCCATATTTGTCGCACACAATAGTACTGATGGCGAAAAAAAGAAGACTCCTGGTGCTGATGTATCAAATGACGACGAGTGATTAGAACCGTCTTTGTCTTTGTCTTAGGCTTAGGCTTCGGCGTGCATCCACATATTGACCGTGCGTCAAAGGATTGATAACCGTTGTTACATTAGCTGAGTGCACACCTACACGCTTCGACAGTTTTGCATTGATGGCGAGTTGAAAAAACCGGAAAGAAGAACGGGTGATGAGAGTTGAAGCTAAGGTAGCCCTTGTGACGGGTGCAGCAAAAGGCATCGGAACTTCATGCGCGCCTGTTTGCACGAGAAGGCGCCGCTGACGCGCTTACTGATATCGACACCGGTGGCATCATGGCCGTCGCAGAAGAGATCGAAGCGGCAGGCCGCAAGGCCATAGGCTTTCGACATAAGATGGTGGAAGAAACGGAATCAAAGGGTTAATTTCTGTTGCTGGTCTATTATGTAATCTGACCAGTGGCGTTGTCCGAGAAGGTTCGGTTATCCTTGCTTTATAAATCTATAGAGCAAGCAATGTGACAGATAGAGAAACTCAACTTCAGCGCGCCTTTCGCAAATGCGAGGAGCTGATAAGTTCATTTTCAGCAATAAAAAACCCAGGTTTATACGATGGTCGTCGGTTATTTGCCATTTGGGCGCGTCAGTTTCCAACACCGAAAGGCGTTAGTACTTCATTTGTTTATCCAAAATGCCTGCCCTGCCTTACCGTAAAACCCGACGGGCCAACACCCGCGCGTACGATTCTACACATCCATGGCGGAGCCTTCGCCAGTGGAAATGGCAGTGATTTTTTAGCCATGGCCGCAGCTATTGCGTTGGCAGCAGACGCGCGCGTTGTTCTCGCTGAGTACCGACTTGCCCCCGAGCATGCTTACCCCGCAGGCCCTGACGATTGCTTTAATATATATGAGGGTCTACTAGACCTGGATATCGACCCTTCAAAACTTTTCATCAGCGGCGACTCTGCCGGCGCGACGCTGGTGCTGTTGACCATGATCCGTGCCCGCGACGCAGGCCTCCCTCTACCGGCGGCTGCGAGCATCCTATCGCCCTGGGTGGATCTGTCGATGAGCAGCGACACCTATGTGACGGTCAAAGATCCAATGGCAACCCGCGAATCTTTGCAACCCTACCTGGCAGCCTACCTAAAGGGTCGGGATGCAACCGATCCTGCTGTATCTCCTTTCTTCGCCGACCTTGCCGGCTTACCGCCTTTGTTAATTCAAGTGGGTTCAGAGGAAGTTTTCGTAGGTGAATCTGAAGCGCTAGCGGTTAAAGCTAAGGCAGCTGGTGTAACAGTAACCCTCGATATCGCCGAAGGCATGCCGCACATTTGGCACTTGTTTGCTTCATTCCTGCCGGAAGCCCAGCAGGCTATCCAACGCATCGCTGGTTTTTTCAGAACGAACATTCGATAGTCCTTGCCACGCTTTACAGCACGGCCAAACTCGCGATCAATCCAAATGGCCTAGCAAGAGTTTAGATCAGCGATCGTGTTGCAGTAACCCCTCACGGCCCCGGAAGCCTCCTGGTGACTAAACGAAAAGACCTGCTACAAGGGGCTATAAAACCAATGCACGCATAGACAACCTCCTGAGAAGATTCAAAGGTCGCTGCCAAATTACCTAAAATTAGCAGCTAAAAGGCGACCTAATCCCCAAGAAAGCTGTTGAAGCCAGACATTTTGTTGAATAGCCAGACTACCACTGAGGCTCATGAAACATGCTGGTTCGGCCACCGTCAATCACAAGGTCATGGCTATTCACAAAACGACCTTCATCGCTTGCCAGGTAAAGTGCACCCGTTGCTATATCCAGCGGCAAACCAGCTTTTTGCATCGGCGTTGCTCTGGCAAGGTTACTAGTAAGCTTTTCCATCTTTGCTGCATTCTGATCATCGCTTAAAGTGTTTGCCCGTGCGGAGCCACCATAAAAAATAGGAGTCGCAATTGCGCCGGGAGATATGCAGTTCACCCGGATCCCGCTTGATCCAAGGCGGACACCTGCAAGCTTTGTGTAATGCGTGAGCGCTGCCTTAGCCGCCGAGTACAGCAATCCACCCTGGTTATCCCTAAGCGCTGCGACACTTGAGTTATTAATGATGCTGCCACCACCCCGCTTTTGCATGTGCGGCACAACATGTTTAATGCCTAGCACCGCGCTACTGAACAACAACTGCATTGCGTAATGAATAGTGTCCTCGTCGACCTCTGTGACATCTCCCGCAGTAGGTCCACCAGCATTGTTAAAAAGAATATCAATGCCTCCAAAACTTTCAGTCGCAAAGTCTATCGTCTTGGCAATATCATCTTCTCGCATCACATCAGCGGTAATGAAACGACACGCATCTCCCAACCGATTTGCAATAGCGAGCCCCTTGCTGCCAGAGCGTCCACAAATGACAACATTCGCGCCTTCCGCGACAAACAGCTCCGCTGTTGCCTCTCCTATCCCGCTGGTTCCCCCTGTGATCACCGCTACTCGATTCTGCAAACGCCCTGTCATTTTTTCACCTTTAATGTCGATAACTGGTTTATTTTTTGATCTTTTTGGTTCGGCTGCCGTGAGCTGAGCTGATAGGCCATACTCAAAGTAGCCGCCAAAAAGCTTCTGGCAGGCTGCGCGCGTCACCCCACTGCGCCAGTTTACCGATAATGATGACTGACGCGCCTATCGATTTAACAGAGCGCGGCTAAATGCTGGCAAAACCGAGCCCTTCGTCAAAGAAGCAAGTGTCCGCCGTCCAGCACTAGGTGCTGACCCGTCACAATCGAATGTCCTTCGATAAATCCCAGGATCGATTCCGCGACGGACTCAGGCGTGCAGGTTTTCTGTAAAGGTGTTTTAGCTTCAAGAAACGATTTAGAGGCTTCGTAAGTTTCCTTACCCATACCTTCGGCAAGCCATTCTCCTTTGATAAAACCAGGACACACAGCGTTCACCCGAATCTCAGGGCCCAGCACCCTTGCAAGAGACTGCGTCATCGTAATGAGCGCTCCTTTAGACGCCGCATACGCTATTGAGCTGCCCACCCCTTTAAGACCGGCAATGGATGCCACGTTGACGACGGAGGCATCGCCGGATGCTTTTAGTGCCTTGCTCGCCGCTCGCACCATCTGGAACGGACCTATGACGTTGACACCGTAAATGCTCTGGAAATCTGCACTATCTAAGCCATCCATGTCGGCATGCTGAACAAATTTAGTCCTGCCTGCGTTGTTAACCAGTGCGTCCAAGCGACCCCACTTTTTTAGTGTCTCAGCAACCATACGCCGACAATCATCGTCATTGGAAACATCTGCCTGACATAGCAGAACATCGCCCCCCAAAGATTCACATTCTTCTGCCACGAATAACGCTGCGTCAACGCTCTTTGAATAATTGATGACCACTCGCCCCCCTTTCTGAGCAAGCATTTTCGCTGTTGCTGCGCCTACGCCTGACGAAGATCCAGTAACGATAGAAACACTGTTTTCTATATTCATTTTCGTCCAACACCTCTCAATACAATTATGTCGGATTGAATATCGTCAAATCATTCATAAAACGCAAGGCCGCCTAATTTTTTGCTCTTACTCACGGGCTATACGCTATGTTTTTTGAATTTTTGGAACTTGACACTGACAGAGACACTAAAAGTAACCAATGGCAATGGCTGCCAGCCCTATGACGGGTCCAGACTCGCCTTTTACGATTAGCCCGTTTAACGCTTGGCGAACTCGCATCTATTCATTGCTGGCTTCCGCTAATAGAGTCTTTTTATTGCTTATCTGTATTGGCCAACCAGCATGTTGGCAGTGGATTATCAGGATCGTTAACAAACTGTTGTTTCATCCCTTCAGATCACTGATTGCCGCTAAGACCATGCGAACAATTGAGCGCAATGATCCGATCAATGCCTATTTGGCTTGCTTGGACTTCTGAGGCTGTTGAATAACGCAGATTTAAAGCATCATAAGCATAGATATCCGACAGTATAGCGTCGATGCCGGCACTGCTGCAGAATTCCAATATCATTAAGATTTCTACGTTCTCTTGACGAATCTCCTCCACCGACGCCGCATAAACATCAAGAAGGAGAGTTCCTTTTCGCCTCGCTTTTTGCCTAAACGCCTATTTTTCCCGGGCAAAAAGACAATAATCCAACCAAAAGGACCTAGAAACGTTCCTAGCCAGAACCCTCGCTCAGCTTTGTGAACAAAGGCCCCTAGCAAGGTGCCGATAAGTCCCGATAAAAGCATGGAGAAAAAAACAACAACTTCCAATTCCATCGCTTAACCTCATAGTTGATATGGAGATATGGAGATATGGAGATATGAAGATTTGGAGATTTGGAGATTTGGAGCTATGGATCTATAGACATATGGGCCTATGGACCTATGGACCTATGGACCTATGGACCTATTGATGTCGCCACAATATAAGGCCACAACTATCGCTTAACGTCAACCGCTCGGTTTATGATTGATGAGTTAGAGAAGCGCGACAAATAAACTAACGGCCCGGCTGAGTCTGACCCAGATCAATGAGCGTCGCTAGGCCACCGAACTGAGAGACTGCTCTTCACCTAACGTTTAGACCTTGGGCACAGAAATGACGATCAACTTTCTCGACTGTTATTTTCCCTAGGTCATAGATAAAGCACTAAGGGGCGAGTGAAGATCTCGCCTGTATTCCCCAACGACCATGCTTTTGGGTCACTATATAAAGCGACTCATAAGTGCCAATCGGTTCGTT
>Ga0115564_10004094_pt1 | contig 11954 bp, 17 predicted proteins | sample COGITO_mtgs_1105_7_FD_88680 | JGI IMG/M metagenome (GOLD analysis project Ga0115564, IMG submission 88680) | Pelagic marine microbial communities from North Sea - COGITO_mtgs_110523 | ecosystem: Environmental > Aquatic > Marine > Epipelagic | place: Germany:Helgoland, sampling site Kabeltonne... | reverse complement strand
CGTTTCCATCTCCATCGTTATCTACTATATCCATCTTAACGTAAGTTGGGTCTATATTAGCATCTAATACAGACATAGCGTTTTTGTAATCAGCTTATGGTACTTTAATGTATGCTGTTTGATGAGGTGCTTCATTCATCTCGTCGTTCTGTCTGTTCTTTAGGTTCTGATATTCCTCTTCTTCGTCTGCCTGTACTTCTATATCTTTAGCGTACTCTTGTTCGTTTAAAGCTTGGAAATGCTTTACTAGGTTTGCAGTTATAACATCCTTATGTATGATAGCTTCTCCGGAAGGCTTTACTCCTACTTCTCCTACTGGCTTTTCAAAAGAAAAGTCAATTAAGTGTAACGTATCGTCTTTTATATCAAATGTAAACTCATCCTCGAAGTTGTTTTTATATTCTACGAAGATATCAAATGAGTTAGGATTTATATTTTTTATCTTACCTGCTCCTACTTCATCCCCTACTTCTCTTAACGCACTTAGTAGTGACTTAGCTACTTCTTTAGCGATAGCTTTAGTCTCCTCTATTGTAAATTCCATGCCTTCGTTCTCGTTGGTTAGTTGTACGTTAACTCCTTTCTTAGCTAGGTCTGCTGCTTCTCTTTCATCGTCTGTAGAGACTGTTCCTTTAGTTCCTGTGTCTTGCATTTCGTTTTTATATGTTTTAGCTAAACTCTCTTTTAGTGTGACTATTTCTTCTTTTAACTTACCGGCAATTGCTTGGTTTTTACTAGAGTCTTGTGTATCTGCTTGTCCGACTTTCTTTAGTATCAACTCGCATTTAGATAGGCGGGTTTTAATTTCTTGATATGTCATTGTACTTTGTGGTGTTTATTATACATAAATAGTTCGCTAATCTTGTTTATCTACTGGCAATGGTAGTTTAAGTACCTTTGCAGTGCTTTTGCGTAGGTAGTTCCCTTGTCTTTTAGTTTTCCCTTTGCAGTTTTTACCTTTGTGCAGGAGAGTTCACCTAACCTTTTTTTTAATATACCTGGGTTCATTGGTTCGTGATCTGATCCTTCTTTCTTCATTGCTTTTCCAGCTGCTACTGCATCTTTATGTGCGTTAGAGTTCCCATGAGATGGTTTTTCTCCTCTTTTTTTCTTAGCATTTATGTTAGCCCATAACCCTGGTCTTTTTTTTTCTGCTAATACCTCTTTAATTGCTTGTATTATTTTTGACTTTTTCACTTAACTGCTCCTTTTACTTTATCCACATGTCCTTGTATGTATGAGTGCTCTTCTTCTAATCCCATCATTTTAGCCATTTCCATAATTTGAGCAGCTACAGTTTCTACAGCAAATAAGTCTGCTTCTGTTGCTCCTCTATCTAACGCCATCTCCTCCATAGCGAATAACGCATCTTGTAGTTTAGCAGCTCTTACTGCTAGCTCCATATCCTCTACTTTCTCTTCTATATCCTGGTATAATGTTTTAGCGCCTGGGCACATATGGTAGTGATTCGTCTTATAGTCTCCTACTTGCAGTTCTAATCCCGGGTCTGTTTCGTGTTCTTGCATGTAGTAGTTGTTTGCGTCAGGATCTCCTATACTCTCGTCTTCTGCGAGATCAATTAAAGTCATTAGTACTTTATCTTGATTTAATTCTCTATTTAGTATAGTCACTGCATTTGCAAAGTCGTCTCCTCGTCCAATATGTAATATGTAGTCTTCGCTTTCTTTATACTTCCTTTGTAAGTATTTAGTTAGGCTCTCTACTGCAAATGAATCGAATCCTAAGTAGTGTTCTTGTTCTGTTACGATACCTATCTCCTGCCACTCGTCTCCTTTTTTAAATGGACCTTTATCGTCTGCCCATTTCTGCCCTATGGTTTGTTTTTTTCTTTCTTTTAGTATAATGTCTGCTAGTTTCATAGTATTTTAATTTAACCCAGATAGTATTTTTAGTATTATTCCGATAATAGTACTAAATGCAATCCATAGTGCTTTAGTAACTCCTGACTGCCATCTTTTAAGTTGTTTAAATTCCAGTATTGTGTTAAGGAATTCTTTTTCGCCTTGTTGCATTCCTCTCCTAAAGTCTGTATTTTGGTTTGTCTTTACTATTACCCCGTCTTCTGGGTTAAGTAATGTATATTTTATATCAGATAAGTCTAACTTCAGGCTAGCAACATCTTTTTGTAGTTGTACTAGTTCTCCGTTAGGCATGTCTTTTTTTATAGATCCTAACTCTTCTAGTACCTGTTCTAATATCTGTTTTTGGGTCATTCGTAGGTTGTTTATACCTATAAATATGTTAATTTATATGTTCCTGTAGTTGCTTGGTGTATTGCTTAACAGTTTCTAATATTTCTTTTTGTTTTCCGTTATTACTACTCCATTGCTCTACATCTCCCTGCTCTGTTACATACGACTGTCCTACGTTTTCTACTAATGCTCCTGCCCACTCTTCTACATCTTTAATAAAAGTCTTCATGTTGCCTTGCATCATTCGTTTTTCATATTGATCATACAGTCCTGCGGTTCTTAGTTTAGCTTCCATTTCAACTGTACATGGGTCAAAACAGAATCCATGTATTTTGTACATTTTTTTTGCTAAGTGATGTTTCATAGGGCCACCACAGTTCGGGCATCTTAGTGGTAGTCGTAATGCTTTTTTCGCTGCATCTAACTTAGTTATACTCTGTTTAATTCCATTCTTTATAGTCCACTCTTTACTGTTTTCTTGCCAAATATCTCCTTCTTTATGTCTTGCCAGTACTTTTTTATATCCGCTTTGTTGCTTAGTGCTTGCTGTGTAGTCCTTATTAACTAAGTTCCGTACTCTTGCAACATCTTCTTTTTTAAATTCTTTTTTTAGTACCGAGTCTTTATTCATATCCTAATTGCTTTAATTTTTCTATAACGTGATCTACATTCCCATCTTTACATCTGATTGCTATACCTCCTCTTGCTGTCCACTCGTTTATATTAGACTTCTTGTCGTCTATTAGTATCGCATTAGTATCAGCGTATCTCTGCTTGTCTTCCGAGTAAGAGAATATAACGTTAGGGAGCGGTGTTAAGTTGTTCTTGACCCATAGTTTTTTACCTAGTCTAGAATTATTATCTTTAGAGGGCGAGGTTAACAGTTCGGGGTTGTATTTCTCTATAAACTGCCATAGTTTCTGTCCTTGTGGCATCCAGTTCATATCTGACCAAAAACTTACACCTACTTCTACGTCAATCAGGTTCCAGAATGCTGCTGTGTTGTACTTGTTTTCGTACTCTTTTGGAGACATTCCTGAGAAGTGTTCGAATCTTGATTGAAAGTCGGTCAATACTCCATCCATGTCGCAGTATATTTTATACGGCGGTATTTCTTTTTCTTCCGGTATTGGATAGGCTTCCAATAACTCTACTATGCTGCTGCTTTCCATATCTTTTTCCAATTTTCTTCCTCTGCATACGCTGCTACTTCGTATGGATGAGATTCATATGTATGTCCCATTTTATAGTACCTTGTCATCCAGCTAGGGGACTGTAGGTAGTGCTGGTATTCATGTATTATCACTCGTATTAGTTCTTCTAAACTTCCGATGTTCTCCCAATATACTGTTATCTCGTTGAGCATGTAGCAGTACTCTCCTTTAACATCGGTAAAATCACAATCCCCTACGTAAATATATGGGGTAGTTCCTTGATGATTTGATTCTCCGTAGTATTCCTCTATTGTTTTGATATACTTCTCTGTTAGATTAGCAATATCCTGTTTTGTAACCTTTTTTTCCATATCTAAATATACGAAAAATACTACAGAGTAACAACTTATTTACCTGTTGGTTTATTATCATGTCCACATTTGTGGCATATAAATAAATCGTTACCGCCATCTTCTATCTTCCAACTCCACCCACATTTATCACATTCGATTTTGTCGCTATCAATTGCTTTCTCTACGTTCTTTACTTTATCTTCCCAGTTTCTAAAGGTTATATTCCCCTTAAGGTATGCTTCCTTCTCTAGTTCCATTAGTGAACTATCTTCGTTTGTATTAGATGTCGCTACACCTCCTAATCGCCCTTCTAGGTTTTGTAGGTGATGAATCATTTCATGTGTAAAAGATCTCATTACATCTTTAGGATGTCTATCTTTCACATATAGCACAACCTCTTTATTGTTAGGGTCGTAATATGCAGTTTTTCCAAAAAAGTTAGCAGATTCTGTAATGTCTTTTTTTACTTTCACTTCGGGTAGTGGTAGTATATTCATACCTTCGTCAATCATATACTCTAGTATAGAGGCCATATACGGGGTATAGTCGTATCCTATTTTAGTATCTTCATCTTTATTCTTAATCGATATACTACTTTGATCAAAGCTTAATGTAAATTCCTCATCGTCTACTATATTCATTAGTTGCTTATATAGGTCGACTAGTTGTGCTCTTTTAGATGATTGAAGTACTCCAGACGGTGCTATATGTGTTCCTGCAAAACCTTCTTTTACCTCTGTTGTAAATAGTTCATCTAATGTATCGTTTAATGCTTCTTGCATTTGTATCTCTCTTTCTGAGGGTGTATTTATCATTGCGATGTTTATTACGGTTTCTTTATCTTTTTCTGAAAGTTCAGACGGTATCCAGTCTCCTTCCTTTAGGAAGTGTATTGAACTTCTTATACTTGTAGCGGAGAATTTACTAGCTATACTACCTATCCTAGGGAGCTCTAATATCTCTACGTTATTGTACTTTTCCTTGTTTTTCTCGAAGTAAGCAAATTTCTTAATCTCTTCCGGAAGTGCTCCGGTTATTATCTTCTCGTAGTTTTCTAGGTTTTCATCAGCAAAAGTATAGATATCTCTTATTGGTGAGGTTTCTGAAATTATTATTTTTACAGGTGTGTTTATGTGTTTGCTGTATATCTGCCATATATCTCTAGACTGTTCTGCTGTAATTTTTACTCCTTCTCTAACTTTAGGTCCTATAAAGATAATTAAACTGTCTACTTTTTTTGCTAGGAATTTAGCATTATTAAAGTGGGCTTTGTGAGGTGGTTTAAATCCTCCTGCGTAAAGACCTACAGTACCTGTTCCTGTTTCTTCCAGTAATGTGTTTACCTTATTAATTGCTCTTTCTTTATTATCTCCTTTCGGTGTCCCTACTTCTCCAGACTTAACAGATATCATACTATTAAAGATTCCTTTAATTCTATTTTTTGATCTTGGGTTCTTAAGCTTACTTTTAACATCAGCGAGAAGTTCTTCAAAAGATCCTTCTAGCTCTATTCCTTTAAGTAGTGTTTTAATATCTTCCCAATTTGTTGAACTCCATAAATCCTCCCTCTTTACTGTTTTAAAGTCTTTGAGTTTTACTTTCCTTAAGGTTAGTTTTCCAGAGCTTAAATTAAACTCTAACTCCTCATCATCTGCTAATGGAGGGATGTTTTTTATTCCTAATGAACTTATTACTTCCTGTGGAGGTTTCTCTAGTAGGATTACTTTTACCAATCCTAATATAAGTCCTTGTTTTTCTGCAGGTAAGTCTAAGAAGCTGTTTTTGAAGCTGTGTTCTTGTTCTGATAATGCTATAATGTTATCTACCTGTATATATTCATCTTGTTTACCTTCTATCGGGTAAAGCACTGTAATTATCTCGCCTGAATTGTAGTATTTCTTGCCGGAGTACTTCTCGCTTTTAAAAGGTACTATAACACTGTCGGATTGAGATGTGACTAGTTTTATTATCCTCTGCTTTACTTCTCTTTTATCTTCACCTTCAAACCAAGTGATTAAGTCTAAATCTCCGTAATCAGGCTTAGTTCCTACTTTTACAGATCCAGATAGACTAGCTTTCTTGAATCCTGGTATCTTTTCTAGAATCTCCTTAGTATACTTGTCAAATGTTCTCTGTACGTCTGATTTTTCTATTCTGTTTCCTCCTGCTACTCCTGACATGTTATACTGTTTTATATTTAAATAGGTTAGAAGTGTCTGGTAGAAATTTACCTTTCAGTCCTAACTCTCCTTGTTTCTCTATCCAGTAATCTTGTAAGTCTTCCGGTATGTCCGCTCTTGTAAAGTCTAGTATTTTAATATACCTGTTAAGTATTCTTTCAAGTTCTTCTCTACTTAGATTAGTTCTTAATATCTCTATTAACTTAAAGTAGTCTGATAGTGTACTTAAGTCTAAGTCAATGTTGTATTCTCTATTAAGTAATTCTATAGCTTGTTTTGGATTATTAGCTACTATCTCTTGAGTTTCTTTATCTTTAACTCCGTAGTTATGAGAAAAGATATATCCTTTATTCGCAAACATAGCTAGCATTAGCTGTGTTCTATGTAATCCTTTAACGTTTCCTTTATAAGTTGATGAGTAGTATGCAAATTCTAGCCAGTCTACGTCTCCTACATTTACATCGATTTGTACGTTGTCTCCTACTTCTTCGTTGTTCTCATCAAATTGTGGGAATGCTAAGAACAATGCTCCTGCTCCGGAGCCTTTTACGTCTACTAGTATGTCGGAGTTAGATCCTTCTATCTTTTGAGCTATAGCAACTATTACAGCTCGTTTCATTAACTGCTCTTCTGTTGCTGTCCTTGCTCTTTTCTTAAATCCGTCAAACAGCTTAGTCACATATTCCTTATCTAATCCCCAATCTTCGATATTATCGAATGATTTACCAGATAAAGCTAGGTCTATATCTCCTGAGTAGTCTTTCTTACCTACCGAACCTAGTGTTTTCATTCCTCCGAAGTAAGGTTCTGCCTTTGGAAAAACCTCCTTAAATTGTATAAGGAAGTTCTTCATCGTAGGTTTAATGTGTTCCTTTTTTATTGGCTTTGTTGAATCAAATATATTTCCTCCCATACTAATTGTTTTAGCTAAATATACGAATAATTATCGTAGTTCGCAAACTTATACACTAATAAATAGTACTCTATAGCTTAATAGATGTTGGGTATGTTTTGTACTTAGGTATTACGTCTTTGTTTTCGAGGCTGTATAGTTCGTAGATTAGTTTAAATAGTCTGAAGTTTTCGTCAATATTATCTACGACTTTTACTTGCCATCCCTTCCCTTGCATTACTCCTTTCTTAGTAGAAGCTTTTCTAGTAGATGCTTTTAGCCAGATAATTCCTGTCCTATCTATCTTGATCCCTTTTTGCTCTTCGATTGCTTTTGCGTATGCTGCTAATTGTAGGTCGTAGGATTTGTGTAGTGCGTTAGATGTTTTTATATCTAGTAACCATGTCTCTCCGTCTATCTTAACTACTAAATCTGCAGTACCTGCGTAGAGGTGTTCGTCTGAGAATACGAAGTCTTCAGTTGAAATAAGTTCTGGTTTAGTTTCGTTCCAAAAGTCTGCGAACTTTAGTATCATACTCCATACTAATTCACTGTATTTTGCTTTTCCGTACTGATCTAACCATTCTACTGTTTCTCCTAATACGAGTTTTTCCGATGCTTCGTGTACTTGTGTACCTTCTTTCCCAGCTTTCCTCATTATAATATCGGAGTTATGTCCTACATCTTTGAGCCAGGTTTGGAAGAACCTATTCTTAGGCATGTACTGTAGTATCGTTGTAACTGATGGATAGTACTTGTTTTCAGCACGTTTGTACATCCTACTGTTGAGGAAGTTAATTTGCTTCAACTTAGCATCGAAGGTTAATCTTTTACTCTTATGTTCTTTTAAAACATCTGTTCCTTGTTTTATCATAAATCTAATTTTTGCAACATTATTTGTCTAAAGGTTAGTTCTGTTGCTGATTGTAATAGTTTAGTTATTGTTCTAAATCCTAGTTCTGAAGGATCTTTATCTGGTAGTTGTAATAGAAATACTTTGAATCCTGCTGCTAGTAGGTCTTCTGCGATCTTCGTAGCGTGTTTTTGAGCATCTTTATCTAATGCTATGTATATATCTGTTGTACCTCCTCCTAGTAGCTTCTTCCATAACGACGGGGCTAGAGTAGTACCTAGTAGTGGTATAGCGTTTCTCTTAATTGCAATTGCGTCAAATACACCTTCACATAATATTACCGGTCTGTTCCAATTGATAAGGTTTTCGAAAAAGACTATGTCTTTGGAGAATATTGGGTTTTTGTATTTAAAGTAGTTTCCTTCATAAGTTCTTGCAATAAAATAGTTGAGCCTATTGGACTCAGAATAACTTGGAATAATGATTCGTCCTCCATATTCTCCGCTTGTTGTATATCCAACATTATATTTAATAAAATCATCGTCGCTAAATCCTCTCTCATATAGATACCTTCTTACTTTGTTAGCAATTATAGACTCTTTACTGGCAGTATGTAGTTCTTGAAACTCTTTCGGAAGTTCAACTACCTCATCATTCTTATATTCGTACTTTTTCCCTTTTTTAACATACTTTAGAACTTCTTGTGCTTCGTTCTTTGGTATGTTTAGCTGTTTTAGTAACGAGTATATAGATTGACCTCTAGTTTTACACACCCAACACTCCCAATAGTTTTTACCTTCATCATTAGTAACCATACTAATCTCTAGTTTAGGTTTACGGTGACTGCAAAAAGGGCAGTGAAAAGCATAATTATCCTTTGCTCTCTTACTACTCTTTCCTAATACATTCTCTATTGATCCTAATAAAAAGGTATACTCCATTTATAACATTTGATTAATTAATATACGAATTACTTTTCGTATTAGCAACTAAACATCAGTCATTTTTAATTTGCCTGATTTCGGATGTATCATGAAGTTGTCTGGTCTTATATCTAATTCCTCTGAATCTATGCCCAATCTTATAGCTTCTTTCTCTAATGCGTCTATAAATTCATCAGGAACCTCTCCTTTATGTACTCCCATTACGTCCATAGTAATTATACCTAACTTATCTTGTAATCTCTCTACGTCGTATATGTATACAAAATTGTTTGTTTTCTTTCCTTTGAGTACCTCTGCATGATCTAGCTCGATTTCATCGGTAGTTACTTTAACAGCTCTTCCGTTAAGTAAGTATACAGAGCCGTAATCTCCGGAACCTAAATATTTTCCGCCTTGATCTTGTATCTTATCTACTTCCTTGTTGAAGTTCGGGTCGTACTCTAAAGGTCCTTCGAGTATTATCTTCGATAATTTCATATAATTAGTCTAGCCCTGATGTCTGTCCTTTTGTTCTGAGGTTATCTAACCACTCTTCTTTTTCTTGACTGGCTTTTTGTCTTGATTTCTCAAAAGACGGTATTTTAAACCTATCGTTTCTGTGTTGGCTTCTATCTATAATAACCGTAGCAGTGAGGTCTTCTCCTTTTAAGTACCTTTCTAGCTGTTCTTCGGCGGTGAAACTGATTAGTGCATCGGAGAATGGTTTCGGTAGGTAGTCTCCTCTATGTACGTTTACACCGAATTTCAAATCTCCTAATGTTAGTACTTGTTTTTCTTCTAGTAGTATGTTTATTAATTTCATAGTTTTTGAACTCTTATTGTTAAGTCGCCTGTCCCTTTAATTAGTCGGTGATATGTATTCTTTGGTATAAATAGCAGTCTTGTTATATTTACAGGTAACTCATTATCAAATTGGAATTTCCAATCTGTTGTAGATAGAGGGTCGATAATTCTATCTTCTCTATCTCTATGCCATACTAACTCCTCTTCTAGTACGTCTTGTGTAAATGTACGTGTCTCTGCTTCTTCTGTGTATGGAGTTGTACTGCTATTCATTTTTAGATTAGTATTATAGTTTAACAGTGTTTTACGTACTACGTAGCCTTCTTATCTTATAATATACGTAAAGTTAGTATTGTCTGCAACTCGTTCTACCTATTTCTCGTCTTTCAATTTCTATAGTTCTGAGAGTTTGTCTTTTATTGTTCCATTCTCGTCAAAATACTTATCTTGTGTTTTAGTATTCTGTGTCTCTACTGCTTGTTTTACCTTAGTCAACTCTGTTGTTACTTCTGTATATCCGTGGTCATTCAATTCTTTAATCATAGAATCAAGACGTAGTTGAGTAGATTGTAGTTCCTCTTGGACTGCTGTCTTAAGTACTACTATAGCTTCTGCTAATAAAATTTTTGGGTTGACTATTTTTTCTAATTTACTGCCTGATTCTAGATCAACAGCACCTGGGTCTTTTACTAGTCCTGAATCTAAGTCTAATCCTGTGTATTCTAGTTTATCTATTACTGCTGTTACTTGTGCTATATTTAATTGTATTCTCATTGTAGTTTATTTTTATTTTAGTTTTTATTTTAATTAATATATTATCCTTATATTGAGTTAATTGATGAAATGTTTGCTGCCTCTACTCCAATTACGCTTGAATATGTAATAATACTGTTAAAGGCAGGAGTATATGTTATCTCTACTTGTGGGAAGGTAGTAGAGCTAGCAAATTGAATACCCGATTGTAGTTGGACATCGGTTTCTGGTGCACTATTTGGGTAATCGTAGGCATTCCCTACAACTACTAAATTAAGATAATCATTGGTATTAGCATCTGAAATTGCTGTAGAGTTTAAATTAATAGTATTTGTAGTATTTATAGACCATGTGTTTCCTAATTGTCCTGTATAAGGGATTGGTTCAGCTGGGGAAGGGACTGGGTTAAGACTTGTCCAATTGTTAAAATCTGTAGAAGTATATGCACTTGTTCCATCACCCCCAAAAGCTGTACTTTTTGCAACTCTAACTTGGTTGCCTCCATTAATAACCCCATATATTTTTAAACTTATAGCAGTAATAGTACCGTTTACTGTTGAAGTATCGAAGAAGAAAAACGATCTACGGACATTATAAGTTCCTCCACCTCTACCTGAAACATAACCTTCGCGTATAGCAAAACTAACGTCTGTTTGGGTAGTGGTAAAGTCAGTATTAGCATCTGAGCTAGTGCTGTCTCTAGCTGCTGCCCAAGAAGTGCTGTTTTTGAAGGTATACGTTTGTTTACTTGCGTTTATAGTTGCTGTTGCCATTTTTTAAAACTGTTTTTTAGGTAGGTAGTATTTACTGTGATTAAAATATGAATTTTCTGGTGGAGTTACGTCAAACTCTTGGTACTCAACATCTGTTATGTTGTGTAAGTTTTCTGGTGAGCCTAACATATTCCACCAAGTAACTACTCCTCCTGGTTTTACAATCCTGGATAAAGAAGAAGAAAAGTGGTGTAGGTGATTATCTCCGTATGTATCGTGAAATATCCCATTATATGTAGATAAGTTATCTAAATTATCATACCAACTACCTGTAGTGATTATAACATTAGGTTTATCGGATGCCCACTCTAAAGCTAGAGGTATAATTTGTGGGTGGTTTTCACATATTGTATGGGATGATATAGAGTGTGATTGGATATATCCTGCTGATATACCCATACCAAATCCTATCTCTAAAATATCCCCTCCATTTTGGGTTACATAAGCTGCAGAAGCAGACATTAATGTATCTTCCCAATCCATCATTACTTCTTGCTCTACTTCTTCTAGTAGAAAGTAAATCCTATCTTCTTGAAATGTTAAACTTTGTGATATATATTGCATATTCTTTTATTTTATAGTCTACTATATGTCTATATATGTGTTGTCTGGGCAGAAGTATATTGTTCCATCTGTTGCGTCTGCTTCTACTACGTATCCTACTATTCTAACATAACCTGAGGTTGGTATGGAGGTTGTAAGTATTCCATTAGTACTACTAATATATACCTTCTTTCCAGCTGGTGTTGTCCCTAAATTAGTGGTGTTGTATAATGCACTTCTTGCAAACCCTCGTAAAAGTATTCCACTAGTAGGAGTTGTTCCTATTGCAATACCTAGCATTCCTGTTGCGTCGATACTAAAACTATTATTAGCTTCTCTCCATCCTGAGGTGCCTAGTGAGTTGTTAAAACATATTAAGTCTCCAGCTGCTGGTGTCTCTATAAATGTTCCAAAAGTAGCAGTTTCGCCGTTAAATTCACTAGCTGCTGTCGGTTCTTGATATGTTAGTGAGCCTGATATTTCTATATCTGTTGTTGATATACCACTTCCTTG
>Ga0115564_10004091_pt1 | contig 11958 bp, 4 predicted proteins | sample COGITO_mtgs_1105_7_FD_88680 | JGI IMG/M metagenome (GOLD analysis project Ga0115564, IMG submission 88680) | Pelagic marine microbial communities from North Sea - COGITO_mtgs_110523 | ecosystem: Environmental > Aquatic > Marine > Epipelagic | place: Germany:Helgoland, sampling site Kabeltonne... | reverse complement strand
TTTTTTAATTATAGTATAAATAGCAATATTAAAAATAATATTAATTATTTCAATTTAAAAAATTATTTTAATTAATAAAATGAATATAAATATGAATAAAAAATTAAATCATTAGAGTTATAAATAATGGTTAGATGTTAAAACAAGAGAAGATGCTTTTAATTGGCATAAATAATATACAACATGGTTTGATGATAATTAAATTGATTAAATTTTAGATAATTATGAATTATAAATTAAAGAATTTGAATATTAAAAAAATGATTAATAATAAATTAATATGTTTAAACATTTTGATGAAATAACTGAATTTGAAAAATTATATATAAATAAATGATAAATATATTATTTTTATGTATAACTATATATATTTAATATATATATAGTAATAAATAATATTATTATAATAAAATTAATTAAATTAAAAAATAAAATAAAACTTTAAAAATTTAATATATATATATAATAATGGCTAAAAGAGGATAATCTGCAGCATTTATGGCTAAAATAAGAAAAATGAGAAAAGGAGGTTCTAAACATAAAAAACATAAAAAACATAGTAAAAAAATAAGAAAATCTAAAAAATCTAAAATTAATAAGATCGTACAATAAGTTTTAAGATAATATTGATATTTTTATTTTTATAATATATTTACATGTATATATATATATATATATATATATATAGTACATTTAACTAATAAAATAATTAATTATATATAATATTAGATATATAATTTTTTTCAATAACAATTTAATTTTATAAGATTTATAAAATTATCATGTGGATCTTAGGTCTTATTTAAAAAATATTTTCTCCAATAGTTACTTTATAATATATTATCACTATGTTTTAATTTATCTATTTTATTCTAATAAATTTTTAAATTATCTATATTATCAACTTTATCATTTTAACCATAATTTCCAAACTTTACTATTCTTCTTCTTTATTTATCATTTAAATCTTTATATAGTATTAAGGATTAATATTTTCTTTTATTAATTTTTGTATTTGATAATTTTTATGGATATGTAAAAGTTATAATCTATTTCGGTTCATAAACTCTTTTTTTAATATTTTTTGATTATTTAACTTATGATATAATTTAAGTTTATTTATCTTATTAATCTTATTAATCTTATTTGTCTTATTAATCTTATTATAAAGATAATTTTTATGATAATTATAATATATCATTATCTTTAACTTCTTATTCTACTATTTCATCTATTTATTTTATTTCCATTTTTTATAGTTATAATAATATTTTAATTTTTTGATTTTTAGATTTTAATAAAATTTTTATTTTAATTAATTAATTATAATATATATATATTTTTTTTGTTTAAATACTAAAATCAAATATATATTTTTATATATATTTATATATTTATATATATTATTTTTTATAATCATTAAGGATATGTATAAGTTCTTTTGGTTATAATCGGTTATTTTAAATCAATATATTTAGTAGTCTTTAAAAACACTTTTAAATTTTAAACTATATCAGAATTATTAGATGATATATCTTATTTTTTCAATAAATTTAAATCATCTAATTAATTAAAGGCCTCTTATAAAATATTTATAGTACTTTATTATCTAATTATCTATTTTTTACCTATTTTTATTTTATTAATTTAATATAAGGCTAATAAAAATTTAATAAATATTATTATATATAAAATAATATTTTGAATTTCATCTGATTCCATAATAAAAATAGCTTACAGTTATATAATAAAATAAATTTACAAAAAAAAAATATAATTAAATAATTAATAATATAAATTTTATTTTATTATTATATCATTTTTATATATCACTCAACAGTTTAAATATCTTATTAAGCTTTTTCAACTTATTTTTTAAGATAATGTCTAACTTATTTAATATCTATATTAATATCTTCTAATTAATTATCATATTATTCTAATGTATTTCTTAAATCTCTTATTTACAAATAATTTTTTACAGCAAATAACTTAAATCTTTTACAAATTTCAAGTTATTAATTATCTTCTAAAAAACCTTTTGAATTTTAAACTAAATCTAATATATCTTAAAAATTTTATATATAATTTTTAAGTTATTTTTAATTAGATTCAAATAAAATATCAAATTATTTGAATAAGTCACTATATGTTTCGATTTGATTAATATTCATTTTTTAAAAATATATATTTTTTTTATTTTAATTTTATTATATTAAAATAAGATTATAAATGTTTATTTATATAGTATATGATATAATATTTATATATTTAATTATATAAATCGATATAAATCATCCTTTTCCATGTACTTAAACTCCATTTTTACCAAGTTATATTAACATATCAAAATTATTAAATACATACATAGTGACATTTCTTGGATAAGGATTATTTTAATCTGATTTTAATGTTATTTCGTAGGGGCTAACACCAATTGTTCTAAAACCACTTAATATACTTGATTCTTAACTCACAGTTTCCAAATTCATTCCATAAACAGATCTTCCTACACATCTATTTTCATGGAAAAATGGTAAGGATAAAGCAGTATCTATATTTGTATATTTATATGAACTACCATTTAATTCTGTTAAGGATGATATATTTGATGGATCATATGCACGTTAATTGACAGCAAAATTAATAGAATTTATTGTTGTATTAGCTTAAATATCATTAAATTTACCAAATGTTTAATATAATTAAACTAAAAATTCAGAATTAGATTAATCTACTTCATTAGTTAAAGAACTATAACCAGAAGAATTACCACCATGACCTGTTATTGGTAATGGAGGGTGATAAATATTACCAAGTTTCATATACATTGAAGTAATATTTTAACTAACTCTATATTATTTTCTACAAAAACTATATTTTTGATAATCATCTGGAATGAAACAAAACATCACATTTTTTAAACTTTCAAAAGCTAAATTAACTTAATATGTACCACTAGCATTACTTCCTCCAGGAATTGTATATCTTGGTCCTAATAACCAGGATTGTGTATGTAGAACAATACCTTATGTTGTATTTAATTTACTTAATATTATATTATCGATATCATTTTCAAAATAAGACATTTCAACATTAAGTTCAAATTTTGTTATTTTCCATTTTCTTTATAACATAGGATTAATTGTAGTATTCATAGGTAATAAAGCATTAGTATCAGTAAAAAGCACTGTTTTATCAGCATATCCACTAGTAAATAAGGCATATGGTGATAATCTAAATTCTAATACTAAATCTTATAATGCTTTCATAGGTACAAATTTATATGATTCCTAAGGCATTAATACTCCAATTAATCCTGAAATAATAGGTATACAAAAGGTCATTTTATCTTAATATTAAAATTATCCAGTTTTTCCTTTAACAGTACAAAATGTAGGTATATTTTTAGATAATATAGGTTCATTTCCAAATGATGAAAGTTATGGACAAAAAGGTTAACAATATCCATTATAAAAATTTGCATCATTACCAATAAGAGTTTCAGCAGTGTTATTAACTAAACCATTTTTATAAGATTATGTATTAATAGGGTTTTAAATAGATAATTTTCCTTCACCATATAATAAGGTATATTCATATCTTTATAAAGATACAATTTTTCTTTCCGTATCCATATGAGTCAATTAATATTAATTTTTATCTGGTTCACTCTATCCTATATTAATATTAGTTAATGGTTGATAACCAGTTAATGTTGCTGTTCCTATATCAGCAATTTAAAGATTATTATTATACTATGATGCTGTTGGCATTTATTAAGCATACATACCTTCCATATATCGGGTTGATCTATTATCATTACTTCCATGAATATCATTTAAACAAGCTGCTAAAGTATCATATTCTTCAATTCTTTCTAATTCAGTACCTTCCTTATAAATAATAAGTTAATTTATAAAAGATGAGGCACTATTATCTAATTATTATGATCCAACACTTTAATTATCATTTTCTGGATCTTTATTTCCTCCCATATCAGATACATCTACTTCAATTTTAATATATGCACTATATGGATCCCAATACCCATCATTAGAAATATTAAATCTTACAACATCTGAACTTGAAACTCCTGAAGAACTTGTATTAAATGAAATTGGTGTGAATTTTTCTTATCTTATTTTACAAGGAAAACCTTAAGGTCTTATAAAATTATAATTTAATTATTATGGTAACGAACTCATAAATTAATTTGTAAAATTAGTTTTTATAAATAAAATTAATTTTTAAATATATAAATAAAAAATATTTATTATAATATAATTTTAATTTAATAATATAATATATAGCAAATTATATAAATTTAAAATAATTGATAAAATGTAGAAAAAAAAATAATCATTATTAAAAATAAAACCTGAAAAATAAAATGTTATAGATGATGATTAAATATAGATAAAATAAAATAATATTAAAAGTGTAATTTAAAGATCATAAGATTTTAATTAATATAAATTTCTACCAGATTCATTTGTTTCTCTTTTAATTGGTAAGCCAGGAAGTGGAAAAAGTTTTTTAATAAGAGAATTATTGAAAAATTAATAATTATATAAAAAACATTTTAATTATGTATTTATATTTAGTCCATATGAAATACCCGATTTAGATTGTATATAAAATAAAAATTATTTTAATAAATTTGATTTAGATATTGTTTATTAACTTATAAAATAATATAATAAAGCTACTAATATATTATTTATTTTTGATGATTTTATAAATTAAATTAAATAAAAATAACATGATCCTAATTTATAAGCTCTATTTTATAATAGAAGACATTTGTTAAAATAAGGTGAAATAAGCTTTTTAATAACAACATAAAAATATTTTTAATTTCCACCAACCTTAAGAACTTGTTTAACAAAATTATTTATTTTTGATGTAAATTAAAAGGAATTAAAAAGTATTAATAATGATATAGGTTTGATTTAATATAAACAATTGTATGACTATATGAAGATAATTTAATAAAAATAACATGGACATTTATTAATAATATTAACAAATGGATAAATATTTATAAATTTTGATTAAATTATATATTGATTTAATCAACAATCTTCTGAATATATATTAAATATCATTTATAATCTTTATTAATTATCTATTGAATCAAAATTTGTATTAAAATTTTTATTTTATAAACCTAAAGAAACTTGAAAGCTATCTGTATCGTATATTTATAAACATGTTATATCAAATTTTGTTTCATAATTCATATCCATTTATTATTACCATTTTATATCATATTAGTAATATCCTCTTTAATTATTTGAATTAGATATAATATAATTCTATTATATAGCAGCAAATATATTTGTAGAACTTTTTTATTTTTGGATTTAATTATAATGAGAATCGTCTTATTAAAATATATTTATTTCTTATAATTTATCACAACTTAAATAAAATTATTGATTAAAATATTATTTTGGAGGTTCCACATTATTTAGAAAAAAATGATTTTATATATTGAATGATTATAATACCATATAATATTTTTTATTTTTTAAAAATGGTACTGATGTAATAATTTCAGTTTTAGGAGAAACTATCAAAGTAGAAACAGCTTTATCTATTATAATAGATTATATAAATTATCTATTTTTATTATTTATCATATTTTAATTATTTTTATAAATATATTATATATATTTTTTTATAATAAAATTATAATATATAATTATTATTAATAATATTAATTATGAAATAAGTAGGAGATTTTGTAGTAGATTAGGTTAAGGATCAGATTAAAAGTTAAGTTAATGATTAAATAAATTAATAATCAAAATAAGAATAATATCTAGATAATGCTATATTAAGAGCCCCATTATTAAGATCTACCTATGGTGTTGTAGATTATCGTAATGAAGAAACAACTATATAAAATCCTTTTTAAACAATTACTAGTATATTAAATAATAAATATAGAGGTGATAATAATAAAGATGTTGGTGTTTGGATTGGTAGAAGAGCTTTAAAAACATTAAAAATTAATATTGATTTTGGATTTATATAAATAAATCATTGGAGTGTAATGTTAGATGGTTTAAATTATTCACTTGATACTGATAATGGTTCAGCTGATGGTATAATATAAATAAAATAGACATCTGATAAAAAATATAATTGGGATTATTATGGTGCTATGAATAGATAAATTGCATAGGTTTAAAGATATATAACATATATTAATGATAGTAAAATAAAATATTCCTTAATAGATGATAATTGTTAAAAATTTTCATAATATATAGCTATGTATGCTAATAATAGTGTATCTGGTTTTATAGATGTATAACCTATTAATATATAAAATAAATAATTAAAATCTACAGCTGTAGGTTAATTTGATACTTTTTAATAAAAAGAAGATTTTGTAAATATAATAAATCCTAAAATAATAATATGAAATATAAAAATATATATATATATATATATATATTTCGTTTTAAAATATATATTTTAAAATAAAAAATAAAGATAATAAAATAATAATAATAATATTCTTAGAAAGAATTATATAAATAAGGTATTGCAAGTTATTCAATGTACGAATCATAAGAAACCAAAAGATTAGGTTAGACCTATAAAATTCCATAAACAATAGGATAAAAATATTATACTTAATAATCACCTAATAATATAATATAATATGGTAATATGGAAATACCTTATAAATATGGATATAATACACCGAAATTTGATTTAAATACTAGAAAATAAAATTAAGTACCATTTTAATATGATTTAATAAATAAACCATTATTTAGAGGAACTGGTTAAAATAATTATGGAGATTATTTATAATAAGATAGATCCTCATTTTAGATGATAAATCAAAAATAATAATTTGGTAAAAAATAACTTAATAATTAATTTAATAAAAAAATAAAATTTGATACAACTGATTTTTAATTACCAGCTTATGAATGGTAAGATAATGATTATACTCAAGGTAATCAAAATAGAATGGTCACAGAGTGATTTATACAAATATATATAAATAAAATATATATTTATATATAAATGTATATGTAATTAACTAAATTATAAAATTTATCACTGAATTTAAAGTATTTCAAGTTTATTTTAAATAAATAAATCTTAACTTACTTATTGATATATAGATTTCCTTTTCACATTTATAATTGAATCATCCTAAATAATTTTTTAATATTATTTAGTATAAAAGATTATTAATTTTTCTTTAATTTATTATTAATTTAAATTATTATATTTTTTCTGAATTTATCTTAATTTAATTTTTTCTTCAAAAATTTCTTATTTTATTAATTTTTGTTATTGATATTCTAATAAATTATTATAGGGTTCAGATGTATTTTTATCATGCCAAATTCTTTTAAGATCTAATATTCTAATAAATTTTTATTAATCATGTATAAAAACAGCACCAAATTTTCTAAAAAATTAGCCTTTGTTAATTGTTTAAATATTTTATTCATCAAGTAATTTTTAAAACATTTCATAATTTAGATTTTCATTTCTAACACCTTTACACTTCATCGAAAATTTATCATCTTCATATTAAAGACAATATATTTTAGGTGCTATGAATATTCCTTTTTATACTATTAATTCTAATTTCCATTATCCTAACAAATTTCCAATTTTATCAGCTGGTAATTATTATGATGTTATTATAGAATCTGTATCACAATAATATAAATTTTAAGGTCCTGTTTCATATATTCCTGTAAGTAAATTAACTCTTGCTTTAGCTGTAATATAAGAAGCTATTCTTACTAAACTTCCAGTGAATTGTAAATTATCTTTTTTAGCCAATTCTAATTTATAAATATCAGAACTTAATTATTTAATATCTGATATTAATGGATTTCTTAGATTTTCTTCTAATTATAAGGAATGTAAATATTTAATTGTACCAAATTCTTTTTATCCGAATTTACCATATCCACCATTCATTAGATTTTTGTAAAATATTTTTAGATCTTATCTTTATGTTTTAACTCTTTTATCATATAAATCATTTATAAAATTATGAAATATATTTTTTCCTGTATAAGCCAGAAAATTAAAATATTTAATATTTTTAAGTAGATGCCACTTAATACAGAATTTTAGTTCACACCCCCATCTCCATGATTTATCTATTTTTTTTAGATACACTAGTCCATCTTTTGTTCTAACAGGTAGTGTAGTTATTGTAATAGAATCAAAAAATTCTAATTCTACTTAATATAAGTAATAATCTACCAGATCAATAGCTGTAAATTATTAATTACAATAATTATACTACTATATATTATCCTCTAGAGGAGCAATTGGTATTAAATCATTTTTCATAACATTTGGATATGAACTATTTATATCATAATAAAATAAATTATCTCCTTATTTTTTAAAATTCATAGTTATACCACCAAAATAAGAATCTCTTTCAATATCATAAAATTTTCTTTATGTATTAGATTTTAAATCATGATTTAAATAGAATTATCTAAAAATAGTAAGAGTGAGAGATGAACTACTAAATATTTATCTTATATCTAATTATTCTTTATTGGTATTATATGTATTATTTTAAAACTCATGATTAACAAGTTCATAAAATTTATCAACTATACCTTTCAATACAAGACAATCTTAATAACAATAATCCAAAACTTTTTAAAATCTTTCAGCATCTTAATAATCATGTAAATACCAATTTTTTATATCAAAATCTTATTTTTATTATTCTATACCCCATACTTTAGCTTGCTGTTTTAGTGATCCATTTGAAAATATATATTTAATATCTTTTAAATATATATTATCTATTTGTATTTATTTTACATCAGTATCAGTACCAATTATTTATACTTCAGGAAATTATTATATTAATAGATTCATTATAAACATATAATCAAATTTACCACCATTAAAAGACCATATATTGATAATATCACCGATTATTTTATTATCTTCATTTAGTTATTTTATATAATCCATTAATTATTATTTACATGTTAATCCATGAAATTCTATTTTAAATCCATTATCGTTTATAAGACATATAAGATATACATCCTATTTACCTTTATTAATTTCATCTAAATCTAATTAATCGTTTTAAATTATAAATGTTTCCATATCTATATAATAGTTTTATACATTGGGTATTTTTTTTTTAATATGTTTATTTTATCTTAGATTTTTTGATTTTTATTTTTCTTTGTTTAATATTACAAATTTATTTTTATATTAATTTTCAAGATATAATTAAAATATCCTATCTTTAGTAGATAAAATACAATGATTATTTTCAATTAAGATTTAATATTCTTAATCTTTATATATATATCTACTCGAATTTACTATATAAACACCAAGTAATATATTATATCTAGATTCAACCATATGTACAAGATCATAAACAGAACCAAAAAAAACTTTTTTTTATAAATTTAATTATCCTTAATTTTAATCATTCATTATTTATTATAATTAAGTTGTAATAAATTATTAAAAATCAATTTATGGATTTTAAAGTTTTTCAAAATAATAGAGAATTCTATATAAACAATGATAATCTTATCCAACATCTACAATATCATATTTATTTATTTTTAAATTTCTATTAGAAGAGTCAAATGCAATTAGACCTTATAAAAATTATTATTATAAAGTAATTATAGATTGTGGAAATCTCACTTAATCTTAATCTGATATATTAATTCCTGGTTATAACGGATTAGTTACTTTATTTACGGTAAATTCTTTAATCGCATATATATCTATATATCTTAGAAAAGTTGGATATTAAGTTTCTCTATAATGATCTGTAGCATAACTCAAAATAAAATTATGTATATGATTTAAAATTTCTTTCACTATTCTTTTTTATTCTGTATCATTTTATTAATCAGGTATGTATAAAAATAAATCTTCAGCACTATATTAATTAACAATACTTTTATTTATTTAAAAATTAAAATTCTATTTCCTCCAAGATGTTGTCTCAGTACTATATTAACCTAATTAATTTTAAGTATTATCATCAACAGTTAATCTAAATTAATTTTAATTATCAGGTATATATCTGAAATTTGCTTATTCTATAATAAGTTGAGGAGTTTAACCGTTGTTCATACCATTATTTTATTATGTCTAATATAATTAATAAATTTATTTATCAATATTACTAAAAGCTAATAGATATCTTTAGATTTTATTTAAATGAGGATTATCATTTGGTTCATGGACTATATCACTGTATAATATTTCAATATTAAAGAATATTTTCTCATATTTATTTTATTAAAATGAATTAACAATATAAGTTATCACTCCTTTTAAATTTTTTCTTAAATAATAAGGAAATGGATTAGTAGCTTATTATTATACATTTAATTTTGTCATTATATTTGGATTTATCACCTAAATACCAGTATTTAATACTGTTGTATTAGTATTTATCTAATTCATTGTTGGTCTAACATCTTATAAATCATATTATTATTAATTATATCTTATAGCTGGTAGAAAATAATATTTTGCTCTAAACAAACTTGGTACTATAGCATTATTATTTTATATAAGTCTGTATTAATGCCTTATATAATTTTAAACTGGAAAAAATGGTACATCTCTTATTTCATCAATACCTGTAAATGTTTTTGCTAAACCATTATTGTTTGATTGTAAAAGATTTTTAAAAAAAGAACATCTCTATTTATATATCTATAATCTACTCCTATCTTAATCACTTGTTATCTTTGTGTTATATAAATGGTCATGGTCGGGATATATTTATTATATATTACTTGCTTACATATAAATATAGATTATTTTATTTTTTTCTATACTTAATTATAATTATAATTATTATAAAAATGTATTTTTTTTTACTTTATTTTAATTATGAATCTATATATTAAACAAATATATAAATAAATAATTTATATATTATTATAAATGATTATACTGTTAAATATATAAATATAAAACAATCTATTACATTAATTATATATTTATAAATTTATTAATAATTCATTTTTTCAAAATTTTATTAGATTTTGTGACTGTCTAGGTATAATTAAGTTATTTACCCTATCTTTTGAATCCAGTTTCTTCGTTATTATTACTGTTAGTAAATTTTTATTTAAGCATATCAACAGGTTAAAAATCAGCACTGTTATATAGATTTAATTCCTAACAATTTATAGCAATATTCTAAACCATATTAAATGAATTATGAATTTCTTAAAATATCTTAAACATTTCTGAAGGAATACAAAATTCCTTTTCAATAAAATATTAATCTTATCCACCTTAAGTAGGTATACATATAGGGTGATTTGAAATATCGTCATCATCATATTTTTTACTAGGTTCGAATTTAACATGGATTGAAAAAGAAGTAATAAATTATTCTTTATTTAAGCACATATCGCCAAATCTCATATACCATTTATCAATTCCTTAAACATTGTAATAGTATATTGAAAAGAAATTAAACCATATTTTTTAAATACTTAAAAGTTAATGAATTTAAAATGATAATAATTTATATTATTCATAATCAATATTTCTGACATAATATTTTAAGCTAGTTTTACCAAATGGAATCTTATAAATTGTTAATGGATCTTAAAGTAATTGATTATGGTATTCATCTCTAATCTTCTAGTATTTTGGTGTTATTGGTTTTTTAGCAATTATATTGAAATATTCAAAATCAGTATCAATATCTTTTTATTATAATGATTTGTAATAAACCTCTTATTCTTATTTTTCAATAATCTATTATTCATAGTATTATTAATCTTATTTTTTAAGGTCATTAGATGTAGGAATATTATTCTATAATTTACTTGACATCGTGATAGACTTCTGTGAGAGTTTTTAGAGAGTTTTTATTTAAAAATTTTTTATTTTTTATTTTTTTATTTTTTTTTATTATAA
>Ga0115564_10004084_pt1 | contig 11972 bp, 10 predicted proteins | sample COGITO_mtgs_1105_7_FD_88680 | JGI IMG/M metagenome (GOLD analysis project Ga0115564, IMG submission 88680) | Pelagic marine microbial communities from North Sea - COGITO_mtgs_110523 | ecosystem: Environmental > Aquatic > Marine > Epipelagic | place: Germany:Helgoland, sampling site Kabeltonne... | reverse complement strand
TGGCTTACATCTACACCCCGCTCATGAAGAAGGTCCTCCACATTACGGAGCGAAAGCGGAAATCGAACGTACATCATTACTGCAAGTCGGATGACTTCAGGGCTGGTTTTGAAGTAGCGAAATAGAGAATGTTTTGTCATTCGGCATGGTTACAAATTAGCTCTGCCCGCTTCAAGCAAGTTTAATTTGACAGGGCCCTTGCATAAAAGGAACCGTCCACACATTACAGTGCCATAAAATGAACCTTGCCATTTGGTGAAATGCTTGTCAGGTGGGCCTATGGAGTCACAAAACAAAAAATCGCGGCGTGTGACAATTCAGGAAGTTGCGCGCGAATCCGGGGTGGATCGTTCGACTGTTTCGCGTGTCTTCAATCAACCACATTTACTTCGCAAGGAAACTGTCTTTAACGTAAAATCGGTTGCTCGGCAGCTTGGGTATTCTCCAAACTCGGCTGCGCGGGCCTTGCGCACCGGAAGGAACGAGAACATTGCGCTTATTGTACCCGATCTGACCAATCCCTTTATGCCACCAATTGCGCTCGCGGTCCAGAAAGAAGCAGCCAAGCTTGGGTACTGCGTTTTCATTGGCAACGCCGACGAGGATCCGAGCCATGAGGAAGATCTATTACTGCGGTTTTCAGATCAAGTTTCTGGGGCCGTTCTGGTCTCGCCACGTTCTGATCAATCAACGATCGAGAGATTGGCAGAAATTATTCCCCTCGTGCTAATTAACCGAGATATCCTAGGAATTCCGCGTGTCCTGATTGACTCCGGCCAGGGCATGGCGGAGGCTGTTAAGCATTTGTCAACTCTTGGACATAAACATATTGTTTATGTTAGTGGACCGGCCCAATCTTGGTCCAATGAACAAAGACAGATGTCGGTTGAGGAGGCCACAAAGGCTCTAAAAATCGAACTTACCGTGGTGTCAGCTAAAACGGCGTCATTTTCATCAGGTGTCAACGTCGTTGATGAATTATTGGCAGTGGGTGCAAGCGCCTGTATAGCTTTTGACGACGTGCTGGCGCAGGGTATCTGCCAGGGGTTGGAGGGCAGGCACGTTACTGTTCCTCGCGATTTTAGTGTTATTGGTTGTGATGACATCTTAGGCTTTCCTCAGTTGACAACAGTGACGAGCCCCTCACTAAGCGCCGGGCGTAAATCGGTTGAAATGTTAGCCTGCTCAATTTTATCAGACCTTTCATCGAATACGCGCTTGGTTCTTGACACTAATCTGCTTCTTCGCAACTCGTCAGGGCCTCCAAAAATTAAATACTAACCAGCTTTCGTAAGGCAACTGATTAAGCTGCAGTTGACATGCAATCGATTGCATGAGACCATTTTAGGGAACTTGGAAGGGTAGTTCGCCTATGAGTGAGTCTTTCAAAGCTATTGACCCGGAAAATGTGGTCCGACAGATAACGTTTGGGCAGGCCGAGGCCTTAGTTTTTCAAAATCGGGCTGCAATGGCAATCGCTGCTGCAAACGCCATTGCAGCAGCGATGCGTCGAGCCGCAGCTATGAAATCCTCATTTAGGATGGTTTTTGCCGCGGCGCCCAGTCAATCAGAGGTACTGAACGCTCTTACCACGATACCTAATCTGCCCTGGGACCAAGTCGTCGCCTTTCACATGGACGATTACCTTGACCTGCCCCCCGAGGCACCACAGCGTTTTGCAAACTGGTTGGAAGGCCACCTGTTCTCAAAAGTTCCACTGGCTGAGGTTCATCGAATTCCCACCCTTGGTTTACCAGAAGAAATTTGCCAAAACTATGCAGAAAAGCTCGTCGAAGCGCCAATCGATATTATGTGTCTCGGTATCGGCGTGAATGGGCATATCGCCTTCAACGATCCGCCGGTTGCTGATTTTGACGACCCCTTTTCGGTAAAAGTGGTTGAGCTGGATGATGCCTGCCGGCAACAGCAGGTTGACGACGGTTGCTTTACATCGATCAGCGCGGTTCCAGTAAGGGCGATCACTCTGACAATCCCACAGCTTCTTGACGCCGATAGGCTTTTCTGTTCCGTGCCTGGAACCCACAAGCGGGCAGCTGTAAAGGCCACAGTCACAGGCCCACTTTCGACCGATTGCCCTGCGAGCATCCTACGAACCCATAAGAATTGCACTCTATTTCTCGATCTGGAGGCATATCCAAATGGTTGAGGAGGTAACCCATGCCGACGAGTTTTGCGACGCCTATCTTGATACCGTCATAGATCATATTCGCCGCATTCAAAAGGAAGAGCGCGGCAATTTGGATACGGCTGCGCGCTTAATGGCAAAGCAAATCTCTGAGGATCGCTTAGTGCATGTTTTTGGCCCCGGCGGCCATTCTAATCTAGCCACTCAAGAACTATTTTTTCGTGCGGGTGGCCTGATGCACATGAACGCCATCCTGGACGAGGGTACACTACTATCGAACGGCGCACTCCGGTCGATGGCGATAGAGAGGACTCCTGGATATGGAAGGATTGTTATTGAAAATAATTGTCTTAAAGAAGGTGATTTACTGATACTTGTAAATGCCTATGGGATTAATTCGGCCTTGATTGACGCGGCTCTGACCGCACGAGAAAAAGGTGTGACCTTGATTGGGATTAGTTCACGGGACCATGCTCGGAATACGCATCCGGACCATCCAGCCCGCCATCCGACCAAGCAAAATCTACACGATCTGGTGGACGTGGCGATCGACACTAAGGTGCCGATTGGAGACGCGGTTTTGTCAATCCCAGGTGTATCCGAATACACTTCTGCTATTTCGACGTTTACCAACGCGACAGCACTGAATACCCTGGTCATTCGGACCATCGTTAAGTTGCGCGATATGGGAGTGGAGCCTCCGATCTGGCGCAGCGGAAACGCGCCGGGCGGCGATGAGGCAAATGGGCGGTTTATAGACCAATTTCGCGGAAGAGTCCGGTCCCTATGAGAGGGACAAAAGCATATTCAGGAGTCGATCCTTTTACTGGCGCGGGCCGGACCATTAATGTTGGCGCGGGAATGATCCTATCCGATGAACCCTGCGTCGCCGAAGGTTTGCCCGTACTGTCACCGGGTCTGATTGATCTGCAGGTGAACGGCTACGATGGTCATGACCTCAATGATGGTGAGCTGACAGCTGGCAAAGTCGAAGCTTTGAGCGAAGCACTTTGCCGGGTGGGTGTTGCTGCTTATCTTCCAACCCTTATCACTGCCGCCGAAACTGATATTTGTCTGCGTTTATACGCCATTCAGGAGGCTGTAGAAACATTTCCCTATTCGCGCCAGATGATTGCGGGCGTTCATATAGAAGGTCCCTCTATCTCGTCAAAAGATGGACCACGCGGCGCGCATCCAAAAAAACACATTCGCTCGCCGTCAATTGAGGAATTCGAGCGCTGGCAAGAAGCGGCGGGCGGTTTAGTTGCGATGATCACCATTGCGCCCGAGCTCCACGGCGCCATTGACTATCTGCGTGAGATTGCAACGCGGGGCGTGATTGTCGCACTTGGGCACTCCGATGCGAGCGAGGAAGATATTCATAAAGCTGCAGATGCGGGTGCCCAGCTGTCGACCCACCTAGGCAATGGCCTAGCGGGCACTTTGCCGCGCCACCCCAACGCTGTTTGGGCCCAGCTGGCGGAGGATCGATTGAGCGCAAGTTTAATCTTGGATGGGCATCATCTGCCAAAGTCAACCGCGCAAGTGATGATCCGAGCCAAGGGAATCAAGCGCGTGGTTCTAGTCTCTGACTCTGTTAAATTCGCAGGTATGGAACCCGGACGATATACCTCGTCCATTGGCGGCGACATCAAAGTTTCAGGCGACCAGCGCGTTTCGATTTCTGGAACACAATTTTTGGCGGGAAGCGGCGTCAGTCTTTTGGATGTTGTAGGCGATTTCAGTAGTTTCACTGGTCTGCCATTTTCTGACGGGATTACCATGGCAACTCGAAACCCAGCCCGTTTCCTAAACCGTTCGTCCGATTTGAAACCCGGAAACCGGGCTGATTTCATCCTTTTTGACGTGGATTATGATACGGGCACCGCCCGGCCTCGCGACATCATTTTTGGTGGCGAAAGCGTAATACGATGATCAAGGTCGGCGCAGCAACCATAGACATCACTCCGCCTGATGGCCAGGCAATGGCTGGCTATGCAGCACGCACCGGTGTGGCTGTGGGCGCCCATGATGCCTTGACGGTGCGGGCTCTAGTCGTGGATGACACCGCGGTTGTCACAATTGACGTCATCGGGATCGACGCAGATTTTTCCGCTCGTGCTAGGGCGCGCATTACTTTGCCGGATGAGGCCATAACTATCGCAGCGACGCATACTCACGGCGGACCAGTATCGATGCCCGGACGATTGTCTGCGGAGGCTGATCCAGCTTTCATACTCCAGATCGAGGATGCGGTGGTACAAGCGGTAGACCGGGCCATCACCAACCAAAAACCCGCCCGCCTGTTGGGTGGTGTGGGTGTGGAGCCGGGGTTTGCCAGTAACCGCCGCCGATCAGGAGGACCGGTGGATGTGGGCATTCCTGTGTTGAGGTTCGAAAGTGCGCAAGGTTCGACGATTGCCATACTGGTCTCCTACGCCTGTCATCCTGTCGTCCTTGGTGCTGACAATCTGAGCTGGACAAGCGACTATCCACATTTCGTGCGTGAAGAACTTGAGAATGCACTTCCTGGAGCAATTGCGATATTTGCAACCGGATGCGCCGGCGATGTGAATACCGGCCATTCAGCTGCCGCCTCGCTTACCCCTCTGGCGACGCCTGAGCGAAGTTTCATTAAGGCAAAACAGATTGGGGTCGGCATTGCAAAGTCAGCTCTCGAAGCACGGCTTACAAATGTGTCAGGCAATATAGTGCATGGTGAGGCGTTTGAAGATATATGTTTCGAACAGCGTGAACATGGCGCGCCTGAAATATTGGCTAAGACATGGCGCGCAGCTGCGAAGGTCCCTACCTCGATTGAGGCGATCTGGGCCTGTTGGGCCGAGACTCGTATGGGGCGCGACATAGGTCCTCGCAGGGCACGCGTTACCACGCTCAAATGGGGGGATGCTGTGATCGTTGCCTTGCCGGGCGAAATCTTTGCCGAAACCGCGTTGGAGATCCGCAAGAGTCTCGCCCCCGAAGATCCCTTATTCATTCTGGCTTATGCCGATGACAACCTAGGCTACGTCCCACCGGAAAGCGACTATTCGCGCGGTGGTTATGAGATCGACGAAGCACATCGTTTTTATGGATTGGGCGCTACTGTTGCGCCCAGAACAGCGGAGCATTTGGCCCAGGCCGGATGCAAATCGGCCAAAATGGCCCGAGTTTTAGCCGCACAAACTCAACCAACTAAAATATGTGTAACTCAAGGAGGTAAGTCATGACTAAATCCATCAAAAGTAGGGCCCTCAAGACGGCGGTGGGGTTGTTGCTGGCAGGGACAGTAACAGCCAACGCACAGGACGTTGTCATTTGGGGCGGTTTCCCGGAACTAGCAGGGTATTATGAGCGCGTGGCCGAAAGTCTGAGCGGCAAGTATCCTGATTTAAACGTGATCGTCGAACCCATCGGCCTGCGCGATCATGAAAAACGCGTCGCTTTGGGCTTATCATCTGGCCTTGATGAAGCGACAGTTCTAGAACTGATTGGATCTACGGCAAACCGTTATATTGTGAATGATCTTATCCAACCGGCACCTGAAGGTGTAAGTGGTTTTGTTAACGATAGCTCAAATTTTGAAACGTTTTTTCAGGAGACCGCTACAGTCAACGGGTCGGTGTATGGCGTGCCAGTTTTCCGAGGCCAGGGTGCATTGTTTTACAACACCGACATGCTTGCGGCAGCCGGACTGGAAGGCCCGCCAACAACGATGGACGAGTATGATGAATACGCGGCAAAGCTGACGCAACGGGATGCGGACGGCAACCCAACCGTTTCGGGTTGGTCTCTGCGCCTGTCAGGAGGAGGTGGCGGCATCGCCGAGAAGTTTTGGATCAACCTGCATCAGTATGGTGGTACGCTTTTGGAGCAAGAGGGTGATAACTATCGTGCTGGTTACGCCAATGAAATGGGCTTAGCAGCGTTGAAGCAATACGTTAACGCCGTGAGTGGTCTAAAGACCGTTACGGTTGAGATGCCAGCAGACTCTGCCGCCTTCCAACGCGAACAGACTGCCATGTTTATCCGCGAAAGCTGGGTAATCGGAGACACGGCTAAGAAAGCACCTGACCTGAACTACAAGACAGCGGTCTTGCCACGTGGTTCTATAGCGCTCCCGGTTAATCTATATGTTTCGGGTGGTTCGGAAGAGGCGCAGGCGGCGGCTTGGGATTTCGCTATCGCAGCCAATGAGCCTGAGCATCTAATTTGGATGCTGGATAATGTGGGCTGGTTGCCAAACCGGAGTGGCGTCGATTACTCCGGCGTGGTCGCTGCAAAACCGCAGTTTGGAGCCTTTGTTGATTTGCCTGAGGACTATGTCTTCTTCACACTGCCCTCAATCGAGCCAATCAATGAAATCCTAACACGCTTTGCCGCCCAATTGGTTGACGCCTATGCTGACGAGTCTCTCGTGGGCAACGATGCGGCTATGTTAGAAGTTCTGAAGGCCTCAGCTGAAGAAACCAATGCGATCTTGAAGCGTGCAGGTATTCTAGCCAATTAAACTTTAAATACGGCTCCGGCGAAGCCGCCGGAGCCACACTGCAGAGGAGCGCGGTATGCTAAGGCGGAAAAGATTTTGGTTCGCGATAATGGCGATCCTGCCGACCTTTGCTATTTTTGGATGGGTACGCTTGTTTCCTATAATTGAAACACTACGCCTAAGTATGCACGAGTGGAATTTATTATCAAAGAACAAACCATTCGTTGGATTTCAAAATTTTATTGAGCTATTTGGTGACAATCAGTTTCTGGATGCGCTTTCTAATACTGCAATCATTGCATTTGGAGCAATGGCAGTGACTATTCCGATGTCGTTGGTCCTTGCAGCTATCATCTATCACAGAACGCGCAGTCGGTTTGCTGGGTTTTACGAGACTGCCGTATTCATACCACACGTTGTTTCGCTGGTGCCTGCAGCTATGGCGTGGAAGTGGATTTTTGACGCGAAACTCGGCCCTTTAAACGCGGTGATTGTGGGTTTGGGTGGCAACGCATTGCCTTGGCTATTTGACCCAGTGCTTTCAGTGATCTGCATTATCCTCCTTGTCTCATGGCAAACGCTCGGCTACGGGGTACTGATCTATCTAGTTGGATTCAGGAACTTGCCAAAGTCGGTTTTTGAGGCTGCACAACTGGACGGAGCCAGCGGAGTGCAGAGCTTTCTATATATGTCTGCCCCGCTTTTAAAGCCGATCACACTTTATGTATCTGTTGTCACACTGATCTCAGGCTTCAATGTTTATGCCCAAGCATATGTTCTGGCCTCTGACACACAAGGAGCGCCTGGACGGCAAGTACGAGTGCTGGTTCTTGATATGCTTGAGAATAGTTTCCAGAATTTTCGCGTGGGTTATGCGGCAGCCGAAGCCGTAATCCTCCTGTCAATAGTATTAATGCTGACCATGATCCAATTTGGTCTGCTTCGAGGAAAGGGAGGTCGGTAGCCATGTCTGCCAGAGCTCGCGTCCGCAGAACTAATTTTATGTTAGATATCTTACTATTTGTAATCTGTATTCTGTTGCTGACACCCCTGATACTACTGATAGCAAATGGCTTCAAAACCCCACAAGAAATGTTGGTATGGCCCCCAACACTTTTTCCAAAAGACCCTACTCTGCAGAATTTTCATAAGGTCTTTACAGAAACACCACTTTTGCAATGGATGTTCAACAGTTTTGCCTTCGCGATTTTATCAACGATTGCAATCGTATCTACCTCCGCTCTAGCAGGTTACATCATTGGAAAATTTCCGTTTCGTTCTATCAACATCATTTTTGTCCTTTTTCTCGCGACGGCGATTATCCCTTTCGAGGTCTATATGATTCCGCTCTACTTCCAAGTGAAAGCACTTGGACTTTTGAACAGTATTGGCGGTTTGCTGGTTGGATATCTAGTGATGAGCTTTGGCATTTTTTTGATCCGCCAAAACGTGATCGCCTCGATCCCAGATGAATTATTGGAAGCGGCACGTATCGATGGCGCGGGCGAATTATGGATCTTTTGCTACGTTGTTTTACCGCTTCTGAGGGGACCATTGGCAGCACTCGCGGTTCTCGCTTTTTTTCAAGCCTGGACAGCATTCGCCTGGCCAATCATCGTGACAACGCGCAAGGCATCCTTCACGATCGAGGTTGGCCTTGCTAATTTTCAAAGTGCCTACACAATTGATCTTTCGCTTCTAAGTGCTGCTTCAGCAGCTGTGATGGTACCGTCGGTTCTGGCCTTTGTGTTACTTAGAAGGAATTTTGTTGAAGGCATTGCGGCAAGCGGTATGAAAGATTAGGGGAACAAGAAAATATGGCGACAGTTGAAATCAACGAACTGCGGAAATCCTTTGACGATGTGGAGACTTTACACGGAATATCTTTTTCGATCCCTGACGGTGCCTTCGTAGCACTTGTTGGCCCGTCAGGCTGTGGCAAGTCGACCATATTACGTCTGGTAGCTGGGCTTGAAGAAATCACCAGTGGAGATATTTATATCGGGGACAATATAATAAATGATATTGAACCAAAGGACCGCAATATCGCGATGGTATTTCAAAACTATGCGCTTTATCCTCATCTGACTGTGGCCCAGAATATGGGCTTCTCGCTGAAGCTTCTAAAGAAATCCAAGGTTGAGATTGAGCGCGCCGTCAAAGAAGCTGCTGAAATCCTCGGCATCGGTGAACTTTTGCATCGGTTGCCCAAACAGCTTTCGGGCGGGCAACGTCAGCGGGTCGCTATGGGACGTGCAATAGTACGCCAGCCACAGGTGTTTCTTTTTGATGAGCCACTCTCAAACCTGGATGCTAAACTGCGCGTTCAAATGCGGGCGGAGTTGAAAGCGCTTCACCGCCGCCTTGCCACAACCACCATCTACGTTACTCATGATCAGATTGAAGCGATGACCATGGCCGATATTGTCGTTGTGATGCGAGACGGCAATGTGGAACAGGTAGGCCGCCCACTTGAGCTCTATGATAAACCAGTCAATCAGTTCGTAGCAGGTTTCATTGGCTCGCCAGCGATGGGCTTTTTACCCGCCACGACCAAGGTAGGCTCTAACGAGATGGTGTTTTCAGATGGGCAGGTGCTTTCAAAGCCAACATACGCGACACTTGACGGCGGCTACATAATTGGCCTTCGGCCCGAACACATCCGACTGGGTGGAGACGGAGCCTCATTCAAGGCGACGATTGAAGCCAGCGAGCAGACTGGATCAGAAACCATGTTGGTAGCCCGGTTGGCAGATCAGGAGATTACCATCCTTTTACGTGAACGTTTTGATACTCCCATTGGCGATGTCCATGCATTTGTCATTGATCCGACTGCAGTTCAAGTGTTTGATTCAAAGACCGGCGCAAGACTTGAAACGTAAGAAAAATGAATGCCTCTGAAAAAGATATGGTCCTAGTCTGGTTCCTACGACCCGGTATTCATTGACGGTATGCCACAAGCTGGCTTCTGAATGCTGTAGTGACGGCTCTTCATCAAATCCCGAATGGAGTTATTCAGGGAGTATAAGAGATCCAAAAGCGTCACGCCAAAATTGCGGAAAAGGGCGCGGTGGCAAAAGCAGTTTCACTGGGGGATGTGGTTGAAAGTCTGCCGGCATCAGAAGACGTCAAGCGCTAAACTGGTCAATGCGAAAAGGTTTTGTCGCCATCTAACAGATATTTTTGTCTGAAGTCGTACTTATGGCGGAAGAAATTGGTAGGACGCTAAGCTGTCAGCCCGATGATACACCGTTCCTTTTGTCGCGACCGCTGCGGATAATGACGCTGGAGGCCCACTATGGTTGACTTGTCGAGACCATTGCATCGCGCGTAGCGGAACTTTGTGCTGGCTCGCTTGAGGTGCGGGCCGAGCATGGTTCACCTAGTATAAATTCAGCTCCTTGGGAAACAGGCCCATTGGCTACACCGCCGCAATGTGCAGCAGGAAACGACGGGAGAAAAATCTCGTTCCACGAAGCAGTAAATTTTGACGGTGAAACTGATAAGGTCGCCCTGATCGCGGCGGTCCTGAAAGAAAAGGAACGGCCAAGCAGTTCCACTCCCTTCCTACCAGATCATAGTCAGGAGATACCCTCAGACCTTGGCCTCAACCCGCTAATCCTGTATAGAACGGATAGCTGCCAGAAGACTAAGGCCAGTGTGATAACCGGGGTCCAAATCGGGCGTAGCGGGGACATAGTCTACGGGGCCCCCCATCGTTCTTGCTTGGTATGCAAAGCTTCGGTTAGGTTGCCAATAATTGTCAAAGAAGGCCTCGTCTGCCTTTTTCCAAAGGTTTATGAGGCTTATATCACCTGTTAGTTTGTATCCAAGCGCAGTTGCGCGGATCGCCTCCGGCATTTGCCACCAGGGGTAATATGGTGAATTAGCCTGCCCCGTTTTGGATGAAATACTAAGTGCAATTCCAGGACCGTGAAGGCCAATCTCAAGACTTCTTAGAAGAATGGCCTGAAGGGGTTTTATCCGGGGGTCATCTGGACACCGTACCAGATGTTCAAACGCAAAACCGCAGAATTCAATCCCGTGACCTAAGTTGCAAGCCTCTTGTTTTGGAACGTTCAAAAGAAGTCCCGTAGTAGCGTCGTAGTAGCGCGCCAAAACGTCGTCAATAAAACGGTTGGCAAAGCTTGCTTCATCGGAATGGTTACATCGGTGCAACAGGCCTGCAGCCCCGAGAAGGATCATACGTGGTCCAAAATCATCTGGTTCGGCCCTTGCGTTTTCCACTGAAAGCGCACGTTTTTCTTCCATCTGGAAACGTTCGTCTTCGATGGCCGCGATGACGTTATGCAAGTAGTCAAGAAATGGCGTTACATTTTCGCGATCAAAACGGCAAGCTGCTGCCACAAGCCCTTTGGCAACAAAGGCGTCCGAATATGTGAAAATTGAAAGCGCAGTAGTTTGGGGTTTAACGCCATCATCCACTGGTATGACTGGGTTAAGCCCTTCGTCATAAAGAAAGTAGGTATGACCATCCCGCATATAGAGTTCGCTCAGTCCGTGAAATAGTTGTTCAGCTCTTTGGCTAATCCGCTTGGACAATACCGGATTAAGCTCCTGATAGAAATCAGCAAATGTTACCAACGCTTCAAGCCCGCGTCCCTGAATCCAGCCATAGGTAAATTTGGGGCCACGCAAACCAGAGGAGGAGGCGTCGTAGTCAACTCCAGTTAATGAATTCACTTTCGTGTTTAGAAATCCGCTTTGACTTGGGCGGTCGATCAACCAACGTATGGCCGACCGGTTGCAGGCTTCATAGCGAACTGCCGCGTCTTCGATCCAAGTTCTCATGTCCTGAAGACCTCCCTAAGATTGGCCATCAAAGTCTTTGCCCCACATTTTTTATAATCGTAACAAAACCCCGGCGAGAGGCCCGACATATAACGTCTGGGATCACATTGAAAAACTTCATCAAACGCCAAAAGTAAAGTAACCTAGTTGTGTGCAGCCAGCGCGCCATCGATGATATTGCAGAATTTTTTAGCGAGCGTTTTAGACATACGTTAAGAGTCTTAATTATATTCAAACAAGCCCATGTCGACAAACAATTATTACACTCCGAGTGAAGCCCAAAAATATGTCTCTGCGTCCGTGGCGCATGTGTTTTGATAAACTTAGAAGACACGAGTTGAAATATGGTGTCCATAGAAAACTCTTGCAGGAGTGCTGTCAGACAAATGCGAACTCTTCTCGCAGCTGTCAAACTAATGAGAACTCGCATCGGATTGCTGGCACAGCCTATGCCTATGCGATCAATAATTGTCGCCACTCAGCGAGAGCAGCCGCACGGTTTAGCTTGAAGTTGATGCGTGAATA
>Ga0115564_10004082_pt1 | contig 11974 bp, 12 predicted proteins | sample COGITO_mtgs_1105_7_FD_88680 | JGI IMG/M metagenome (GOLD analysis project Ga0115564, IMG submission 88680) | Pelagic marine microbial communities from North Sea - COGITO_mtgs_110523 | ecosystem: Environmental > Aquatic > Marine > Epipelagic | place: Germany:Helgoland, sampling site Kabeltonne... | reverse complement strand
TCAATGGCTTCTACAATCCGCGTCGCCGCCACTCATCGCTAGGCGGCAAAAGTCCCTTGGCATTTGAACGAAAGGCCGCATAAATGAGTTCAGAGACCGGAACGTAAGCGTGACAAGACCACTGCTAGCCGAGCGTCTGGGCTTGCCGATACCAGAATATTTCTCATCGACAGCCCCACCCCGCATTTACGGCAACGTCCCCTTGAGGCGGTTGAACCGGGATCCCGAATGTCAGCGTGTGGCGGATGACCTCAATGCGGGCCTAGCGACATGGCCGGAAAACCTGGACGATTTGAACAATGCGCTGTCAGCCTTGGCGAGCCCATATCAGATAATTGAAGACATCAACTTGTATGGTCACCCGAGCCTCGTCTGCGAGAGCGCGACGCGCCGGATTCGACCGAGCGCGTTGGGTGACGCTTTCTTCCCCGGAAGCCTGAGGAAAAGGATCGACTGGGCGGGACGGCTGAGACGCGCACGGCTCAACGTAGACATGGCTGTCCTCTTGAGAACGCCTGAAATCCTTAGGGCCCTAGACCACGCCGAACATGAAAAACCACATCACCGAAATTCTTCGAGAGAGAGCGGATACCATGCCGAAGAACACCGAAAGACCAGTGCACCAGATCCCGGACGCTATGGAAAAGTTAGACACCGGATTGAAAACGATCAGGGGGGACGTGCAGGTCCTGCACCCTCTTCTGGATCTGCTGCAGGATCCGGACGGGTCCGGCCCGGGTGGGACAGCAGCGGTCCGCCTGATCAAGATAATAACGGACATGAAAACCAAGCAGGAAGCCATCGAGGCCGAGGTGACGAACGTCAAGGAAACGGTCCTGCTGATCAAGGAAAAAACCGACAGCATGGTGGACATACTCGATCGCCTAGACGCAGTTCTGAACATCGAGGTGGATTAAAGCTACTCGGCTGGGTTGCGCGCGTATTGAAAATCGCGGGTCGGGTCACTCCGGGGTTCAGACATCGCCTCGATATTGTGGCCCGAAATTTGCGGTTGAGATTTAGGGATAAGAGCGCGGTTGACGTGATGCCGGACAGAGTGACCCTGCGTGAGGCTGGCGATTTATCTTCGAAAGACGCGCGCCTTTTCTCATCCGCTTACGCGTCAGATTTTAAACACTATGAAGTGCTGGAAAACATTCTTGATCCTAATCTACCGCTGACACCGGGGATAACGCTCTGTGGAACTGCTCCATCAAAAGTACATCCGTCGAAGAAGAAACAGCCTTCGGTTCAGATTATGTGTCTAGGGCTCAACCTCGATCCCGTCACTGAGTTGGTGGAACTTTTTCATGGGGCGATCGAAGGGGTGCGCATCGAGGGGCCCGTTCTTCAAATAACGGACGGCTTCGCGGTTCGGGGACAAAACCAGCCGTATGTTTTTGTAATCGGTTCACGCGCGCAGGGGTGCTTGCAAGCGCACGACCCGGGGTTGGCGTCAATCCTGACCGATGTGATCACGACATGCCCTGACATGACCTGCGTGTTGTCAGATGGGACTATCACGAGAGCCAGTGAGTTGTCCGTGTTCGCACCCGCCAGAGCACCAAAATCGGGGGCATTCGTCCCAGAAAGCATGCCAGGGGACGAAACGAATAACGAAGAAATTCAAGCCAACAAGAACACCCCCTCCGACGATCCGGAACCTGGCTTCTGAGCGTCGACCAACTAGAATCCAGGTTATGCATTGCTGAATGGGGACAGCACTCAGGCAACACTCGAGTGCTCAAGGCCCTGATTACCATGCCCAACACGCCGATGTGATTGCGGTTTCAGTGTATGGTCTTGGCACGAAATGTGGGGAACTCACAGGACGAATTCCCGATCCCCGACCCCACCACAGCAGTCTTTTGATTTGCTACACTAATTGCTACACATTAATTTAGACCTGCAGATATAGATCATTGTTTTTAAATACTAATAATTTTCCTGCTTGCCGGAATGTCGGACTTCGTCTCCGCCACCATGCCTTTTCTTATGACCGCTTAAGATCTGCCCCACTTTAGCCATTATAGGCTAGGGAAACACTCTGGACATCTATTGATGCTGCTCCGCATACAGCGCCCCTACAACAGGGCAGTATCGCGGCGCTCTATGTCAGCACTTATTCCCTTTTCTCGAAATTACATCTAAACTCTGCCGCGAACCATTCGCGGAGCATGCCCCATGAAACTGATCGTCGGCCTTGGCAATCCTGGCCAGAAATATGCGCGGAACCGGCATAATATCGGGTTTATGGCGCTGGACCAGATCGCGGCAGATCATGGGTTCGGGCCTTGGAAATCCAAACACAACGGTGTGGTCAGCGAAGGGCGCTTTGGCTCAGATCGGGCGGTTTTGCTCAAGCCCGAGACATTTATGAACAATTCAGGCCAATCGGTGCAGGCGGCTATGCGGTTTTACAAGATCGAAGCCGCTGATGTCATTGTATTGCATGATGAAATTGACCTCGCCCCCGGTAAGGTAAAGTGTAAATCCGGTGGCGGTCATGCCGGTCATAACGGGTTGCGGTCGATCCATGCCCATATCGGGGCCGAATATGACCGCGTGCGGTTGGGCGTCGGGCATCCGGGCCACAAGGACGCTGTGCCGGGCTATGTGCTGCGCGACTTTCCCAAGGCTGACGAAGGCTGGCTTGACGATGTGTTGCGCGGGATCAGTGATGGTGCGGCCTATCTTGCCGCTGGCGATACGGCCAAATTTATGAATGCGGTTGCGTTGCGGGTAGCGCCACCCAGATCCGGAACAGGGACGAAAGGGGCTGCTAAGAAGACGGCTGAGACGCTGCCTGAAACCGAACCAGAAAAAACGGATGCAAAATCTGCGATGCAGAAATTGATGGACCGTTTCAGATGACCCTCTCCCAGGCCTTTCGCGACCAATCACAGACCTGCACCCGCATGGGGTCACCTTTCATGGGCCAACTCCTCGGGATTCTTGCAAAACATTGGCCCGAAACCAGTGCCTTGGGTCAGAAATTCGCAGCCTTTGAGGGCAAGATCGGGCCTGCCGGTCATTCACTGCCCTTGCGCATCGCGGGCGGCTTGCATGCTTTGGTTCTCAGCAATGCCGCGCCCGACCTGAAATTGCTATATCCCCCTGCCACGCCCAGTGATGTAGATTTGCAGCGAGAGGTCTTGAAGGCCTTGCGCACCCATGAGGCATTTCTGCTGGATTGGACCAGCAGCGCCCCGCAGACCAACGAGGTGCGCCGCTCTGCTGCCCTTATCGCGGGCGCGCATGTGGCATTACAGCATTTCGACCTGCCTATCCACCTGTCCGAACTTGGTGCCAGCGGTGGATTGAACCTGATGTGGGATCACTATGCGTTGGACGTGGGCGGCACAGTTTTCGGTCCACCAGTTCCCACGATCACATTTGCGCCTGAATGGACGGGTCCGCTGCCCCCAAAAGCGGCCCCCGTGGTTGCCCAGCGCGCAGGTGTGGACCTTAACCCGCTAGACCCAAAGAACCCTGATCATCTGCTGCGGCTCACCGCGTTTTTGTGGCCAGACCAACCCGAACGTCTGACAATGACCCGCGCAGCCGCCTCAATAGCGCAGGCTGATATCACGCGCGGCGATGCCATCGACTGGCTTGGGCCGCGGCTGGACACTGCACCACAGGGGCATTTGCATCTGATCCAGCACACGGTCGCGTGGCAGTACTTCCCCGAAGCGGTCCAAAAGCGTGGTCGCGCCTTGATCGAGGCCGCTGGCGCCACGGCGACCGGCACGCGCCCGCTGGCGTGGTTGTCGATGGAAACCGATGGTGATGCCACAGGCGAGGTGGGCGCGGCCCTGACGTTGCGACTTTGGCCCGGTGATATCACCCTGCATCTGGGGCGCGCCGATTTTCATGGCCGCTGGATCAGATGGACTCATTCGGCTTGAGGTCCCCTTTGTCCTAACTGCTGGCCCCTGACAGCGCGCTGTGATTGAGTGCACATGACACTTTAAGGAATACCCATGCGCAGTTTTGGAAAATGGCTTGGCCGGGTTTTACTCGCCCTTTTGTTGGCCGCTCTGGTTGTGGGCCTATGGAAACGCGAAGAGATCACACGCCTGATGGCCGTGAATTCACTGTTCACCGAAGAAAAGATAGTGAACAATTTTTCGAACATGGATGCCGCGTTTTTGTGGACGCCGGTATCGCGCGGCACGGGGCCAACGGTGCCCCTGCCCTACGGTCCCGAAACCGCTTTGCCGGATCGTGTCGCTCCGTGGATAAAAGAGCGCGATGTCACGTCGCTGCTGGTGCTCAAAGACGGCGAAATCATCTACGAAAACTACTTTCTCGGCACAGAGCCTGAGGACCGTCGCATCGGCTGGTCTATCGCAAAAAGCTATATCTCAGCACTTGTCGGTATCCTGATAGATGAGGGCGCCATCGCGTCCATTGACGATCCGGTTACGAAATATGCACCAATGCTAAAGGGCGGCGCATATGATGGCGCGACCCTGAAAAACGTCCTGCAGATGTCCAGCGGCATCGTCTTTGGCGAGGAAATCCTTGACAAAAGGTCTGACCTGAACCGGATGGGCCGTGTCCTTGCACTTGGGCGCAAAATGGACGATTTCGCGGCTGATCTGACCGCGACATTCGCAACGCCGGGTCAAGAATGGAAATACGTCTCTATTGATACGCATATTGTCGGCATGGTGGTGCGCGGGGCGACGGGCCGAACCATAGCGGATCTGCTGAGCGAAAAGATCATTGCGCCCTTGGGACAGGAACAGAGCGCCTATTACATCACAGACGGAGTTGGCACCGCCTTTGTGCTGGGCGGGCTGAACCTGACGACGCGCGACTATGCCCGCTTTGGCCAGATGTTTGCGCAAGGTGGGAGGTGGAACGGCCAACAGATCGTTCCGGCAGATTGGGTTGCAGGCTCTACCACGCCCAGCGCACGCACCAAGCCTGATGAAATGGGATATGGCTATCAATGGTGGATCCCGCTTGGCTCCCCCGACGGGGCCTACCTCGCGCGCGGCATCTATGGGCAATACATATACGTAGACACCGCAACGAACACTGTCATTGTCACCACAGGTGCAGATCGCAACTTTCGCGACGCCGGCGTGATGGACGAAACCATCGAAACCTTCCGCAGCATTGTGGACAGCCTATGAGGCCCCATGGAACCTGATCCCTCTTTCAACGTCACCGGCGGACCGCTCGATATCTGCGGCACCGATCCCGTCACCGGGTTTTTCCGCGACGGGTCCTGCAACACCTGCGCTGCCGATCAAGGCAGCCACACGGTCTGTGCCGTGATGACAGCAGAATTTCTGGCCTTCTCGAAATACGTGGGCAATGACCTCAGCACGCCGCGGCCCGAATACGGATTTGTCGGCCTGAACCCCGGTGATGCATGGTGTCTGTGTGCAGGCCGCTTTGCCCAAGCCGCCGAGGAAGGCTGTGCGCCACAAGTCAATCTGGCCGCCACCCATGTGCGCGCCCTCGAAGTGGTCTCGCTCGAGGTGTTGATGGCACATGCTCTGCCGGGCACTGATACCTAGAACCCTATGTTCGGCACAGGTAAACACCTCTTTACGTTTCGTGGGCCACTTGGCATTCCCGTTCAGATCGGCAGTACTATTCTGCTGTTGCCGCTAATTTTTATCGCCATAGGTGACATGGAATATATCCAGTACAGTCTGACCTTCGTGGCATTGCTGATCGGATCAATATTCTTGCACGAATTGGGCCATGCGATGGCCTGTCGTGCGCAGGGCGTGCCGGTGCGGCGCATTGTGCTGCATGGCGGGGGCGGATTTTGCGAACACGTCGGTGCCACAACCGCGCGGCAACAGGAACTGATCGTCGCGATGGGGCCTGTCGTGAACCTCGTTATCTGGGCGATCGCCTCGCTGGTCGCGCCGATGTTTGATGCGGGGATGCTCAGATGGGCGATCCACTGGCTGGCAACGATCAATCTGTTTCTGGCGCTGTTTAATCTCTTGCCAGTCCAGCCGCTGGATGGTGGCAAATTGTTCCGGCTCGGGCTCATGCGTTTGTGCACACCGCTCACTGCAACGCGCATTGCAGGCACGGTCGGATTTGTCTTTTCGATCCTATGGTTGCCGGGCATGCTCTGGCTCTACTTGAATGTGGGGCTGGTGCTGCTCTTTTTTCCCCCGATCAAACTTCATTACCAGATGATGCGCCTGAAAGGATAAGACATGCGCCTTTTACTCGCGAGCCTGACGGCGGTGCTGCTTGGGCAGGCTGCGGTCGCACAGGTCGATCTGCGCGCCGATGACGCCGCGCGCCTTGAAAGGTTCACACAGACCGCAGGTGCGGCACTGCTGCAGGCGCTTGCAAGCGGTGCGACTGACGATGTCGCGGCCCTTACCACCGCGCTTGGCGGCACTCCTCAGGTCGCTCTGGATCAAGATCTGGCAGGCGATTGGCAATGCCGCACGTTGAAGCTTGGCGGGATGACCAACCTTGTCGTCTATACGCAATTCACATGCCGTTTCACGTTGCAAAGTGACGGTGTGGCGTTTGAAAAACTCACCGGCTCGCAACGCACCAAGGGCGTGATCACCTACCGCGATGGCCGCGCGGTCTATGTCGGCATGGGCTTTGTCGCGGACGCCACGCCCCCAGATTACGGCGATCTGCCTGCCGCCTTCGTCTCGGATGGCCGGATCCAGACGAATGTCGCCCTGTTCGAACGTGTCAGCCCAACGCGTGCGCGCCTAATGTTCCCCGCACCGGCAGCCGAATCCGATTTCGATATATTGGAACTGACCCGCTAGCCGCGCGTCCCCAATTCTTTTCGCTTGAAATACTGCGGGGGAATCCCGCCTTTGGTGGGATGGGGGCAAAGCCCCCTTTAAAAATCGCGTGGGCGCAGCCCTCAATTACCCCTGATCAGGCAAATGCCCCCATCTCGAACCCAAGCGCCTTTGCGACGGTAAAGATATCCTTATCTCCCCGCCCACACATGTTCATGCAAATGATGTGGTCCTTTGGCAATTCCGGCGCAATCTTCATCACATGCGCCAAAGCGTGGGATGGCTCCAGCGCAGGGATAATCCCCTCCAGCAAACAACACTTCTGGAAAGCCTCCAGCGCTTCCACATCCGTGATCGACACATATTGCGCGCGGCCAATCTCGTGCAGCCACGCGTGCTCTGGTCCGATACCGGGGTAATCCAGCCCCGCCGAAATGCTGAACCCTTCCAGAATTTGCCCATCATCGTCTTGCAACAGATAGGTCCGGTTGCCGTGCAGCACACCCGGACGCCCCCCTGTCAACGACGCGCAATGCTCCATCTTGGCATTCACACCTTTACCGCCCGCCTCTACGCCGATGATACCGACTTCCTTGTCATCAAGGAACGGATAAAACAGACCCATCGCGTTTGATCCACCACCGATGGCAGCAATCACCGTGTCGGGGAAACGTCCCTCTGCGGCGGTCATCTGCTCGCGGACTTCTTTGCCGATGATGCTTTGGAAATCGCGCACCATTGCGGGGTACGGGTGCGGCCCTGCGACCGTGCCGATGCAATAGAACGTGTCACGCACGTTTGTCACCCAGTCGCGCAGCGCATCGTTCATGGCGTCTTTCAACGTGCCGCGACCTGACGTGACCGGAATGATCTCTGCCCCCAACAGGCGCATGCGGAACACATTTGGCGCTTGGCGCTCCACGTCATGCGCGCCCATGTAGACCACGCATTTCAAACCGAACTTTGCACACACCGTGGCCGTGGCCACCCCGTGCTGACCCGCACCGGTTTCCGCGATGATCCGCTTTTTGCCCATGCGACGCGCCAGAATGATCTGACCCAGCACGTTGTTGATCTTATGCGCGCCGGTGTGGTTCAATTCGTCACGCTTCATATAGACCTTGGCACCGCCCAGCTCTTCGGTCAGACGCTCGGCGAAATAAAGCGGGCTGGGGCGGCCCACGTAATGCGTCCACAGATCGTGCATCTCGGCCCAAAACGTCTCATCTGTCTTGGCGATCTCGTATTGCTCTTCCAGCTCCAGGATCAGCGGCATCAGCGTTTCAGAGACAAACCGCCCGCCAAAATCGCCAAAGCGGCCATTCTCGTCGGGGCCGTTCATGAAGGAATTGAAAAGATCGTCAGCCATGGGGCATCTCCTGAATGTGTTGCGCAACATTTACCTCAGCCTTGAGGCACGCGAAACCCCAAGACTTGTACCAAACCCAAGACCCTATGCCGCAGCCATTGGGTCAATCGAAAATCTTGAACAACTCTTTCTTCAGCTTGTCCTCCAAACCATCCTTAACGGCCTCTTCAACCGATTGCCCTTCCCCGCGCACAACCCCCAGTTCTTCTTGCAACTTCTCGGCCACTTTGTCCTTGGCGCGTTGTTCCACACGGTCCTGTTCTTCGCGCAGCTTCTGTTCTGCACGCTCTTTTTCAGCGGCAAAGTTCAAATCCAGTGCCGCACTCAGATCAGGGCGGATTTTCGGGTCCGCCCAAGGCCCGTATATCCGCACCGGCACGGCCAAGCCGCGTTCCCCGTTCACCCGCAACGCTTTGGGCGTCACTTTATAATCCAGCGTCTGCGCGCCCAAATTGACCTCGCCCGCGCCGGAGGTTTCAAAATATGGCAGCAACATCAACAAATCAGAATTGCGCAGCACGCCCCCCTCCATCGTGAAACCGGCCGTCAGACTGTCAAACACCGTCGTTCCACCAGACACATCGAAAGAGCCCAAGAGCGCGTCCAGATCAATGCCCTCAATCGCGCCGCGCCCAACGCTGATCGCGCCAGTCCCTTTGAGCGAACGGATGATCTGATCGACATTCTGCCCGACACCCAGAAACGACACCTCGGCATTGCCCTGCCCGCGAAACCGCGTCAGCCCCGCCAGATCGGTCAACAAGGTCTGCATCTCAACGCCTGCCCCGCGCAGATTGCCCCCCACAGAAAGCCCGTTGCGGTTGTTCATCACAAACTCGCCGGTCATCTGACCACCGTATGCGTTCACTTCGCGCAGCTCGAACACCATCCGCGACCGGTCATTGCTCAGCAGCGTGCGCGTCGCCCCAAGGCTTAGCGCGCCCAGATCAATACTGTCTGCGCGCAAGGAAATAGCACCGTTGAAGGCCGCCAATCCAGAAGCATCAATCGCGTCCGTTGGCCAACCACCGCCCGCAGCCCCCGCCGAAGACGTCTCCTGCGCGCCCGTCAAGCTGCGCAAATCAAGCGCGCCCGCGTTCAGTTGCGCATTGATCTGTGGCGTCCCGTTCAGCGTGATATCGGCCCCGCCGCGCAGCGTGTTGCCGCCCAGATCCGCCACCACATCGCGCAACGCCAGCCGCCGGTCAGGCGTCAGGGTCAGCGCCATCGCGACATCCATGCTTTGCCCCAAGCCTTTTGGCAGGACCACGCCCGGCATCCCGAGGGCAGCGAAGAATGCCCCCGTATCGCCTGCGTTCAGCCGCACATTGCCAGCCACGGCACCTTGCAGCGACCCGCGCCCCGACAGCGTCACATCGCCACCACCTGCACGCACGCGCGCCTCAACCGGTTGCACGTCACCGGCCAAGAACGACGCAAAACCACCGATCGTCGCGTCCACTGTCACCTTTTGCCCTGCAGGCCGCAGCACGGCGGCGATCTCTGCAGCGCCCAGCCGCTCAGGCCAATCCAGCGCCAGATCAACACCGGAATAGGACACCAGATCAGAGCCTTCTGCCTCATAAATCAAGGTCGCATCGGTGATCACCAGCTTTTGGATCGTGATCGGCTGCGCAGGTGTACCGGGTGTTGTCTCTGTCTGGATCTGGGCGGAGCCATCGCTGAACTGCCATGACGCGCGCCCGTCTTTGCGGCTCTCTAACCTGATCGTCGGGCTTTGCGCCTCGATGTTGGTGATCCTGATCTCGCCACGCAACAGCGCACTTGCATCCAGACCAATCGCGGCGTTCTGCGTGCTGAGCATTGCGCCGTCCTTGGCCCAATCGGCATTCCCGACCTCAAGATTGCCTGCACTGACGCCCAGCACAGGCCAGAACGTCATCGACACATCCCCCGAGATCGTCACATCGCGCCCCGTCACCTTGCGCAACTGGTCCGCCGCGATCTTGGCGATCCGGTCGGCGGGCAACATGAACAGACTGAACCCCGCCACCACGAGGATCAGCACCAAAACCATGAATATCCGTTTAATTAACCACCGCATAACCTGCACTCCTGTACGCACGGGGCCTTTCCCAGCCCCTTTGCATCCACTATAGCCACATCATGAGCACAAACCCACCAAATCTGCGACCCGACCTCGCACCCGCCGCAAAAATCCCAACCCAGACGGCGAACCGCAGCCGTCCGGGCCAGCCGACCATCGGCATGGTCTCGCTTGGCTGTCCCAAGGCGCTTGTGGACAGCGAACGCATCCTCACGCGCCTGCGCGCCGAAGGCTATGGCGTGTCGCCCGATTATGCGGGCGCTGACGCAGTGATCGTGAACACCTGCGGGTTTCTGGATTCTGCCAAAGCCGAGTCGCTGGAAGCCATCGGTGAGGCCCTTGCCGAAAACGGTCGCGTGATCGTCACGGGATGTCTGGGCGCAGAGCCTGATTATATCCGCGAACACCACCCCCGCATCCTGGCTGTGACCGGCCCGCACCAATATGAACAGGTGCTGGATGCGGTGCACAAAGCCGTGCCGCCGTCCCCCGATCCCTTCATCGATCTGCTGCCTGCGCAGCAGGTATCGCTAACCCCGCGCCACTACAGTTACCTAAAGATTTCAGAAGGTTGCAACCACAAGTGCAAGTTCTGCATCATCCCCGACATGCGCGGTCGCCTGCAATCACGCCCCGCCCATGCGGTGATGCGCGAAGCCGAACGGTTGGTCGATAATGGCGTCAAGGAACTGCTGGTCATCTCCCAAGACACCTCCGCCTACGGTGTCGACATCAAACACGCCGAAGACCGGGGCCACCGCGCCCACATCACCGATCTGGCGCGCGATTTGGGCTCTTTGGGTGCGTGGATACGCCTGCACTACGTCTACCCTTACCCGCATGTGCGCCAATTGATTCCGCTGATGGCCGACGGTCTGGTGCTACCCTACATGGACATCCCGTTCCAACACGCGCACCTTGATGTGTTGAAACGCATGGCCCGCCCTGCGGCTGCTGCCCGTACGCTGGATGAAATCGCCGCATGGCGCGATGTATGTCCCGACCTGACCCTGCGCTCGACCTTCATCGTCGGGTATCCGGGCGAGACGGAGGCGGAATTCCAGACCCTGCTGGATTGGCTGGACGAGGCCCAATTGGACCGTGTCGGGTGCTTCCAATACGAAAATGTCGCTGGCGCGCGGTCGAACGCCCTGCCCGATCATGTGGATGCAGAGGTCAAACAGGACCGATGGGACCGGTTCATGGCCAAATCACAGACGATATCGGAGGCAAAACTGGCGGCAAAGGTCGGTAAGGTCATCGAGGTGATTGTGGACGAGATCGACGAGGATGCCGCGACGTGCCGGACGAAATCTGATGCGCCCGAGATCGACGGGAACCTGTTTGTTGACGAGGGGTTCGAAGGGTTGGCCGTGGGGCAGATCGTGAAGGTGGAGGTTGAGGAAGCCGGGGAATATGATTTGTGGGGGCGGGTTGTTTGAGGTTCAACGGGGTTTTAGACTTAGTACCCAGCATGCAAGACTTTCTGCACTGGTCAGGAGAACTCAACGCTCACTCTGCCACGATAAGCATCCTACTACTCGCGGTCACACTCATTATCGGATGGCTAACCGGATTTTTCAGCAGGCTATCCTATAAACCTCGATTCAGAACTAGGCTTTTGCCGGGACCATCGTTTGTTTCAACATTCGAAGAGAGTGTCTGATCTTCTGTGTATGAGTAATTCGGTCCATGCTTCATTAACGAAGGAGCATGAAGACAATGACGATTACGAAGGAAGTATTAGATGAGCTGCTGAGCGGCGTTGAGAAC
>Ga0115564_10004076_pt1 | contig 11991 bp, 10 predicted proteins | sample COGITO_mtgs_1105_7_FD_88680 | JGI IMG/M metagenome (GOLD analysis project Ga0115564, IMG submission 88680) | Pelagic marine microbial communities from North Sea - COGITO_mtgs_110523 | ecosystem: Environmental > Aquatic > Marine > Epipelagic | place: Germany:Helgoland, sampling site Kabeltonne... | reverse complement strand
TGCATCAATCACTTCTAAATTTGAAAACACTTTGTTTTTATTTCGTCTACCCATGAAGCAAAAATAGAATAAATGATAGCATAATTCTAAGAAATCTATTTAGAATTCTTAAATTGCATCACATTATGGATGATTTCTCTCCACAAAGAAGGAATAGTTATTTTATAATTTTAAAATTCTCATTAAAATGGCTATTTTAAATCAGATTACACCCAAAGAAGCTATCAATTTAGAGAACCAGTATGGGGCTCACAACTACCATCCACTTCCTGTCGTATTGGCTAGGGGCGAAGGCGTTTATGTCTGGGATGTTGACGGAAAACGTTATTACGATTTCCTATCCGCATATTCCTCAGTTAATCAAGGACATTGCCACCCACGAATTGTGAATGCGATGATAGAACAAGCACAAACGCTTACACTCACGTCTCGAGCGTTTCATAACGACAAATTGGGGCCTTACGAAGAATACGTGACCAAATATTTTGGGTTTGACAAAGTGCTACCAATGAATACGGGTGCTGAAGCTGTTGAAACAGCGGTTAAGATTTCTCGTAAATGGGCCTATGAAGTGAAAGGTATTCCTGAAGGTCAAGCAGAAATTATTGTATGTGAAAACAACTTTCATGGCAGAACGACAACGATCATTTCATTTTCTAATGATCCCGTGGCACGTGAAAATTTTGGACCTTTTACAGATGGGTTTATAAAAATCCCGTATAATGATATAGAGGCTTTAGAAAATACGCTCAAAAACAATCCTAATGTTGCTGGTTTTTTAGTAGAACCTATACAAGGAGAAGCAGGTGTTTTTGTGCCAACTGAAGGCTATTTAGCCAAAGCAAAAGCCTTGTGTGAAGCCTATAATGTACTGTTTATTGCTGATGAAGTACAAACAGGCATCGCACGTACAGGGCGCTTATTGGCGACTTGTGGTAATTGTGATTGTGTGAATAAAGATTGTTCTGGCACGCCAGAAACAAAACCAGATATATTAATTCTTGGAAAAGCATTGAGTGGCGGCGTGTATCCTGTGTCGGCTGTGTTAGCAAATGATGCGATAATGAACGTCATTACACCAGGATCTCATGGAAGTACGTTTGGAGGAAACCCTATTGCAGCAGCCGTTGCCATGGCAGCTTTAGAAGTTGTGAAAGACGAACAATTGACTGATAATGCATACCAATTGGGAAACTTATTCAGATCTCTTTTAAATGACTATATCGCTACGAGTAAGATTGTGAAATTAGTGCGTGGAAAAGGCTTGCTAAATGCGATTGTCATTGATGATCACGAAGACAGTGATACCGCTTGGAATATCTGTTTGGAACTTAGAGATAATGGACTTCTAGCCAAACCAACTCACGGTAACATCATTCGTTTTGCTCCGCCTTTAGTCATGAGTGAAGACCAGTTAATTGACTGTGTAAATATCATTATCAAGACGTTAAAGAATTTTGAAACTAAATAAGTTTTAAATCAACCTTACTAATTCTTGAGAAATCACTCCCTAAACCGGAGTGATTTTTTTGTTTAAATGAAAGGTAATAGCTGTATATCCAAGATAAAACAGGTGACTCCAACAGAAATTATGGCAGCGATTGTGGCAAGTTTCATAGTTTTTAGAGAACCCGTAAATCTCAATGGGTTTTACTGAGCTTGTTTTATTTTTTTATTGGCCATATAAAAGGCAAGGGTAGAATAAATAAGTCCAATACCGCCAAAGCAGGCACTAAATAAACTTATGAATGAGAGCGTAAAAATAGGCATACTTATTAAGCGAGTTTTTATAAATTTGGGTTTTTGTCCCCGTTCGCAACGCTATTCCATATAATAAATGGTATAGTAGGTTGTTGGTTTTGGGATGTTTAAAAATATATGTACTAAAAAACAAGAATCCCCTCTAAATTGTAGAAGGGATTAATGTTTTTTATAAGTTTGAATCAATTTTATAAAAGATACTCGGTACTCACAAAATTAGACTTACTAGATTCTAACAGGTCTTTTAAGATAGCTTTATTTGCCTCATTTTCTTTAGTAGCTACAAAGGTTCGTATGGAAAATGAACGCAGAGCATCTCGAACACTTAAAGTGCTAAATGCAGAATCTTTTCTTCCCGTAAACGGAAATACATCTGGGCCTCGTTGACAAGAACTGTTTAGATTCACTCTACAAACTAGGTTGACGAGTACATCAAATAATGGTGCTAAAGTATCAGCATCTTGTCCAAAAACACTCACCTGTTGTCCGTAATTAGATTCTGCCATATCATCTAATACTTGCTGGACATCTGTAAATGTAATGATGGGTATGACCGGTCCAAATTGTTCTTCTGTATATACGTCCATATCTTTGGTTACTGGATATAGTACGGCTGGGAAAATATAATTATCAGAAAGCTGACCGCCTTTTGAGTTCAATATTTTCGCCCCTTTTGATTGTGCATCTTCAATTAACCCTTGAATGTAGGCCGGTTTGTTCGGTTCTGGAAGCGGCGTGAGTTGAACACCCTTTTCCCAAGGATTTCCAAATTGGAGTGCATCTACCTTTTCACAAAAACGTTTGTTAAACTCCTCGGAAATACTTTCATGTACATATAGTATTTTTAGTGCGGTACAACGTTGCCCATTAAATGACAAAGTACCAGCTATACATTCATTAATCGCAAGGTCTAAATCTGCATCTGGCAATACAATGCCTGGATTTTTAGCTTCCAATCCTAAAACAGAACGAAGGCGGTTTGCTTTGGGGTGGCTATTTTGTAAGGCATTGGCAGAACTACTATGTCCAATCAGAGCAAGAACGTCTATTTTACCCGTTTCCATTATGGGTGTTGCCAAGACGCGTCCGCGTCCATACAATACATTCACAACGCCTTTAGGAAAGCTATTTTGAAAGGCTTCCAATAAAGGGGATAATAATAAAACGCCCAGTTTTGCAGGTTTAAATACCGTGGTGTTTCCCATGATAAGTGCGGGAATTAGCAAAGCGAAGGTTTCATTTAAAGGGTAGTTGTAAGGGCCTAAGCACAATACTACCCCAATTGGACCCCGTCTGATGTGTGCATAGACTCCCGAATGTTTTTGAAACTTAGCAGAGTTTCGGTCCAACTGCTTATAGTCATCAATAGTGTCGTATATATAATCTACGGTACGGTCAAACTCTTTTTCAGAATCTGAAAGGTTTTTTCCAATTTCCCACATCAAATATTTTACGATGGTGTCTCGTTTGGTTTTCATTTGCTCAGCAAAGGTTTCCATACAGGCAATACGATCGCCAACTTTCATGGTAGGCCATTCACCTTGTCCATTATTGTAAGCATTTGATGCAGCGTCTAAGGCTTCTAGAGCTTCTGTTTTTGTAAGTTCTGGAACGCTTCCTAAGAGAGTAGGTTGGTAATTCTCTGTAGATGAAATGGTTGAATAGACTTCGGTCATTTTTCCAGACCATTCTTTTATTTCACCATTTATCAAATAGGTTTTTTGTTCAATAAGTGTGTTGATTTTATAAGCTTCAGGAATCGTTTTAAACGTCATATAATTGAGTGTTAGTTTGGTTGATAAAACTAAGAAATTATTATACTTAAGTATCCTAATGAAACGTTAATCTTGATTAAAAAGCCATTTACAGAAAAGGGGAGCGGTTAATTTAATCAATATATTAATATATAATACCCCCTAAATATTAGGGGGTATTGATGATTTTAAGAGTTCTTTTTAATTTCTTCCATCAGTTCTTCCCATTTTTCTAAACTCTCATCATAGCCGCCAGAAAAAATTAAATACAGTACATATATAAAATACAAAAGATTAATAATTAAAGCTACTAAGGCTACAATTTTTGCGGTATTCATCGCGTTTAGATTGCCTTCATACGCATCAGGGTTTTCGGTAGCGTCTTTTACTTTGTTATGTGCTATCATAAAGGCGGGGGCCGATAATAAAAAACCCAGTCCGCCAAAACAGCAGCAGAGTAATCCTATTATACTAAGTACATAAATAAGGGTGGTGTTCAATTGTTTTTTCATGTGTTTTTGTTTTTGTTGTTTTTAATGGTCATATCTTATATCCATCTAATCCTATTTTGAGGATCAAGCCTTCGTTTTGGATGGTTCATTTAATTTAATTTTAGAGTTGTTTAATAGTGTAGCTAATGATAATGGTTGCAATAGAAATAATTGACAACCAGTTGGTTCCTTTACGGTAATTTTTAAATTTATAAAAACAGGTCATTGTTATGTACCCCAAAAGAATTAAAAGGGGATATATAGCAGCATACATATATAAAGCTTCAACAAAATGGCCTCTCCATATCATAAGTAGAGATCTTTGAAATCCGCATCCCATGCACTCAAACCCAAAAAGGGTTTTACTAAGGCAGGGAATCATATAATTTTCTAAAGCCATCACTATTTATTTTAAAGTAATTATTCAAATTAAGAAAAATATTTTCGAAATAAAAAATCGTTATTGCTATTTATCATAAATTCAAAAGCTGTAATTTTGGTTTTTAAGTAAAATAGAATGTCAAAACGCACCCTTTATTATATATGTTTAGTATCAGGAATTTTTCTTGTTATAGTTACAGAATTTCAAGATGATCCTGATCTTGTCTTACAAATTGGTGGATTCTGTTTATTAATGCTTGCGTTGTACCAGTTGTCAAAAGGGATTGGAGATCGCCCAACAAAAGATTCTTATGTTGAAAATGAAGATGAAGAAGAATGAAATTTGAAATCAATGATTCCGTAGCTGTTTTGGATGACGATTTGTCTGGTACCATTACTAAAATTGTAGGTTCGGAAATTACAGTTGCGACCACTAATGGGTTTGAGTTGATGTTTAAAGCCAATGAGTTGGTAAAAATCAAAGACTCTCGCATGATGGACCACTCCTTGTTTTCAAGTAAATCTTTAGAAAGTGTGCTCTCTGAAAAGGAAACTAAAAAACGTCAGAATCCTCCTAAGATATCGTCTAAGGAACGTACCCAACCTGCTATGGAAGTGGATTTGCATATCAATCAATTGGTAAAAAACTCTCGGGGTATGCAAAACCATGAGATGCTTAATTTACAGTTGGAAACCGCCAAACGTCGTTTGGAGTTTGCCATACAAAACCGCATTCAACGCATTGTGTTTATTCATGGAGTAGGCGAAGGGGTTCTGAAATTAGAACTGGAGTATCTCTTTAAGCGTTATGAGGGCTTGAAGTTCTACGATGCCAATTACCAAAAATACGGACAAGGGGCGACCGAAGTTTATATCTTTCAGTCAAAGACGTCTTAATAGCTTAAAAGTATTCGTAAGTCCCTAACTCAAAGCGATCCGTTGCTAAGATTGTAAGGTCGATATCTTCTAAAGTCACATTGATTCTGAATGTACGTCTAAATACGTTGGGTCTTACAAAAGTAACTGCATAAACCTCCGAAACCGTATCGTCTAAAAATCGTGCAACTGCAGCACCGGTAGCTATATCGTCAAATAAGTTCCCATTGTTGTTTTCGTCTTCCAAGCGCGTGAGCGTGCCATCATTGTCATCATCGGTATCTAAATAATCAGGAATTCCATCACCATCCGTATCTTGAGCATCCGAAAGATCGCCATCGTTATTAGGGTCTGGTTTTTCGTTTAGTGTCGGCACATTATCTCCATCATCATCACTGTCTTTAAAATTAGGAATGCCATCTCCATCCGTATCTCCATCAAATTCAAGAGCAGTTGGAACGCCATCATTATCGTCATCTTCAAAGGTTGATATAAAATTGACAGTTCCACTTTGTGCTTCATAATTTTCGTTTACAGAAACATTGGCATCAGGTATGTCTTGGCAAATATAGGTAGTAGGATCGCCTGTGTAGGTTCTATAAATGAAGCGCACACTAGAACCATTAATCGTCATTGTTTCCATATTCCCTGAAACTGTAGGGTAAAGAATGGATTGCGCCTGCGCATTGTTTGGAAATAAAAGCGTGAGCGATTCAAAAGGGTCGTTTTTAGTGTCGTATAAGATGAAATTACTAGATGCAGGAGGACCACAAAGCGTGAGGTTCTTGTCAAAATCTAATTGAACATTAAGGACATCCCCATCATCACAAGACAAAAGAAGGTTACAACAAAAAAGTAAGATTAATAAAGATCGCATATCAAACATATTTAACACAAAAGTAAACGATTTGTTAATTAGTTTGAATATAATTTGCTAATAATTTTATTTGGTTATTTTTGTATCAAACTAAAGGTCCATGGATTCAATTTATTTAGATAATGCGGCAACTACCCAAGTTAGGGATGAAGTGATCGATACGATGGCTAACGTCCTTAAGTCTAATTATGGTAACGCTTCTTCAACTCATGGGTATGGACGTTCTTCAAAATCAATTATCGAAAATTGTCGCAAGCGAATTGCATCACATTTTAATGCTTTAGCTTCTGAAATTGTTTTTACATCAGGAGGTACTGAAGCCGATAATTTAGTTTTACAATCTGCTGTTAAAGATTTGAAAGTAACACATATTATCTCCTCCAAAATAGAACACCATGCGGTGCTTCATACGGTGGAGCAATTGGCGATGGACTATAGAATTAAAGTCAGTTACGTCGCTATTTTAGCAGACGGCACTATTGACTACAAACATCTTGAAAATCTTTTAGAATCAACAGAAAAGACCTTAGTATCGTTGATGCATGTCAACAATGAGATAGGTACTATTTTAGATCTCCAAAAAGTAGCGGATTTATGTAAGTCTCACGATGCTCTTTTTCATAGTGATTCTGTACAATCTGTTGGTCATTACCATTTAGATTTACAAACCATTCCTATTGATTTTTTAGCTGCGAGTGCTCATAAATTTCACGGTCCTAAAGGGATTGGTTTTGTGTTTATTCGGAAAAATTCAGGACTGAAATCCTTAATTCATGGAGGAATGCAAGAACGTGGGGTGCGTGCGGGAACTGAAAGTATTCATGATATTGTTGGTTTAGATACTTCCTTGTCATTGGCATATGAAAATTTAGAAGCTGAAAAAACTCAGGTAAAGGCTCTAAAAACGTATTTTATAAAGCAATTAAAACAACATATAAGAGGACTCAAATTTAATGGGTGTTGTAGCGATTCGGATAATAGTACTTACACACTTGTGAATGTCTGTTTACCTGTTTCAGAAGCAAATGCGCCTATGTTTCTGTTTCAATTGGATTTAAAGGGTATTGCCTGTTCTAAAGGAAGTGCCTGCCAGAGTGGTAGTGCTAAAGGCTCTCATGTATTATCGCAAATCTTGTCAGAAGACGATCTCAAAAGACCATCGATACGGTTTTCATTTAGCATATATAATACCAAAGATGAAATAGATTCCGTTGTTGAAACCCTTAAAACCTTAATTAGCACAACATCTTCTTAAAAACGCATTCCTAATCTGATATTAAATACACGTGGTGTCAAATAGTTAGGGATTGAATATTGGCGTTTAGAATATACATCTCTTACCCAAGTATTTGTAATGGAGTTTTGTACATCAAACATGTTAAAAATTTCCAGACCAATTGATAATTCTTCAAATGGTTTTCTCCAACCTCTTTTGTTTGAATCTTTAGGATCCACAATCACATAGGACATCCCAACATCGGCACGTTTATAATCGGGTAAACGACTTTGGTAATCGTAAGGACTGGCATAACTAGGGGAACCACCAGGAACGCCCGTATTATACACTAAGTTTAAGTACATTTTCATTTTTGGAAGTTTCGGTACATAATCCTGAAAAAGAATTCCAAATTTCAAACGCTGATCTGTTGGGCGTGCAATAAATCCTTGACCTTTAATGTTTTCTTCTGTTTTTAAATACCCAAAAGAAAACCACGATTCAGTACCTGGTACAAACTCGCCATTTAAGCGTAAATCCAACCCATAAGCATAAGCTTTGGCATCGTTAGAAGCGTCGTAACGTATGCGAACGTTTTCAACAGTATAAGGATTTACATCGTTTATATTTTTATAATAGGCTTCTGAGATGAGTTTAAAAGGACGTTCCCACATTTCAAAACTATATTCGTTGGCAAGTACCACATGAACCGATTGTTGTGCTTTGACATCGCTATTTACAATGCCTTCACTGTCTCTGAGTTCTCTATAAAAAGGCGGTTGGTAATACAATCCACCACTCATACGAAATAACATATCTTTATTCCAATCGGGTTTAATTGCCAGTTGTACGCGTGGACTGAATACCGATTGTGAAGTGTTTTTAATTCCATCTCCTTGTACCGTCCATGCATGATAGCGCACACCAACATTGGCATAAATCTCATGTTCTCCGATCATACTTCGACGGTTCCATTGTCCATAGGCTTGGACGCGGTTTAGCTGTGTCTTGTTAGTCCTTCGGATATTTTTATAGGGTGCTAAAGGCCCTTCGTATGCCGTGTAAGGTTGGTTGTTGAAACTGTCTAAATTTGGAGGGTTGATAGAAAACCCAGCTGAGTCAATCACTTCCCATTCTACAATACGATCGCGGATGTCTTCGTGCGTATATTTTACAGACCATTCAAAATTATGTTCTCCAGATTTTAAGTGTCCTTTGTGTTCAACGTTTGTGATTAAGGCATCTAAATCGTTTCGAGCATGGTTGATTTGTGATCCAATGCCTTCAGAAAACTCAACCTCTCCTAAGCTTTCATCTCCAATATTGCTATTCACTTCGCCCAAACGGTACTGCGCTAGAATATCAAAATATTCTTGTTCGGTGGTGTGAAAGGTGGAAGCAATCAGTTTTAAGGTTAGATTTTCATTCGCAAAATAACTCCCTTTAAAGGCACCAAAATAAGTATTGTATTTGTCATTTTCTTGTCCTTCATAGAAAACCAATAAGGCCAATGGATTCTGTAAAGATCCAAAGTTGGTTTGGCGGGTTCTAGGTTGGTAATTGTAATCGTTGATAGCTAAGTTTCCTAAAAAACTCAAATGAAACTTATCTGAAAATTTATAAGTAAGATAGGTTTGTATATCAGCAAACTTTGGAGTAAAATTGGTTTCGGTTTCTTTAGAATCGACCAAAAGACTATTGTCTCTGTAGCGAAGTCCAACTAATGCTGAAAACTTTGAATCTTTACTCACACTCTCGGCGGTTATGCTCCCACCTAATAAACTTAAATCTGCTTGAATTCCAAATTTAATAGGAGCTCTATAGGTAATGTCCAATACCGAGGAAAGCTTGTCACCATATTTTGCTTGGAATCCACCAGCTGTAAAATCTAAGTTTTGAACCATATCAGTATTTACAAAACTAAGCCCTTCTTGCTGTCCCGAACGCACTAAAAATGGACGGTAAACTTCTATTTCATTTACATAAACAAGGTTTTCATCAAAATTACCACCTCTAACTGAGTATTGAGTACTCAACTCATTTGAGATATTTACGCCCGGAAGTGTTTTTAATAAGTTTTCTACTCCTGGTTGTGCTCCTTTGATGGTGCGTATGATTTGAGGAGAAATCGTTGTGATCCCCTCTAATTCTTTTCGTTTTGAGCCCGTAATTATTACGGTTTCAATCTGTTCGTAATTATTCTTTAAAACAGGATTAAATTCTAACTCTTCTCCATTTTTTAAATTGAACGGCGCTTCTAGATACTTGTAGTTCAGATGAGAAAATCGAATCGTCACATTCGTATTGGCAGGGATCTTTAAAAGATAAAACCCATTTATATTGGTCGTTGAGCCACTACTATCTGAAATAATATTCACCCCTTCCAGAGGTTCGTTGAGCTCATTAAGAACAACGCCGCGTAGGGTAGCGGATTGACTAATAGCCATCGCTGGTAAAATTAAAATAAAGAATAAAATTTGGTATGCAGTGATTGATTTCAAATTGATAGGGTGTTATTTTCTGTAAAACGTAGTTTCAAATGTAGAACTATTTCCAACATTATCGGTTACAATGATTTTTAAATTATTTTTAGTATCTGTTATAACTTCATCATTAAAATCATGAGTAAGCGTTTGTGTTTTAGTATCGTACTCCATTAAAATCCATTGGTTATTAATAGTCGCTCTGTAATTTTTGATTCCAGAAATTCCATCCGTAATTTTTACTTTTAAATAGCGGTAATTACTTATCCAACTTTCTTTTTTAAAATTTATTGCCTTAATTTCAGGATTTTCATCATCAATACCAAGGGTATAATTCCCCAAGTTCTTGGTACGGGTAGTCAATGTATTACCTCGTTTTTCAGTAGGAGTGTAGTATAGTTTATTTCCGTAACGGGACACACTTCCTATAAATAATTTATCCTTATCATCGCCTTTATATTGACTGATGTCAAAATTTATGTTCATTGATTTTTGCAAAGGTATGATTGGTTTGTGGAGTTTTAGGGTGTCATTAGTCACCTCAAAATTAATGGCGACATCTTCGTAAAAGGAGTTGCTATAAATTTGAACTCTAACATGATCTTTTTCTAATATAGTTTCTTCGGAAGCAATGATTTGCTGAACTTTTTTTGGCTTCGATTTGGCTTCAGGGATTTCTTTCTTTAAACCTTTAATTGGGATGTTTAAATATGATTGATTGCCTTTGTAATCACTGACGGTAATTTTTAATATTGAATTTGTAGCATTTTCTATGGAGACAACTCCTTGATTTGTATGATTTTTAAGAAGTTTTAAGGGGTTATTAGTTTCAATGAATAGTTTTTGGATTCGTTTTTTTGTTTCAAAAAAATATCTGTAATCTATATAGCGGTTAATATGTTTGGTTTCATTAAATGAAAAACGTTTAAAATCAACTTCTAAAATCTCAGTGCCATTAAAGTTCGTTTTGATAAAGTTTAGCCCATTTTTATTGGATGCATAATCTTGTCTGTCCGTACTAATAATCCCAAATCCTATATCGCCAAAAGCTGTGATTTGTTCTGATTTATAATGACCATTTGGGAGTTTTACAATTCTAATTTTTATTCTTGATGTTTCTCCGTTAATATGACTTTCTTCAGATAGTGGGTATCCAAATAATTCATAGACCATAGGGCTGGTGGTATCTTTTATGTCCAGACCAAACAGCATGGGGTTCATAGGACGTTCTTGTTTGTCTCTAATTTCAAAATGAAGATGTGGACCTCCAGAACCCCCTGTATTCCCTGTAAAAGCGACGACTTCCTTAGCCGAAACTTTGAGTTCGTCTGCATTTAGAAACAGTTCTAGTTCAAATGTTTCTTTGATATATTGTTGTTTTTTGACGTATGCTTCAATGGTTGGAGAAAATTTTTGAAGATGTGCATAAACGGTTGTGTAACCATTGGGGTGGGTGATATACAATGCTTTTCCATAACCATATTTCGAGATTTTAATTCTACTGACATAACCCGCCGCCGCCGCATAGGTTTTAAATCCTTCTTTACCCTGCGTTTTTAAATCCAACCCAGAATGAAAGTGATTGGAGCGGAGTTCGGCAAAAGTCCCAGATAACACTAAAGTAATGTCTAGAGGGCTTGTAAAATAATCTTGAGGATAGGGGGATTGGGCGTTACAAAAATGCGCCAGAAAAAAAAGTAAAAATAAACAAGCTTTCATAAAAAAGGATAGATTGCTAATTTATACAATTGATCGTAAATAGAAAAATAAATAAAAGTCATCTTGATAGGTTCCATAAATAAATTAAAATTATAGTTAAAACAATTGCGTTATTAAATATGGAATGTTAAATTTGTGAAATAGGTATTGAAACTGTAAATGAGCAAAATAGAGCTAATTGTCAATTCTTTAGAGCAAAAAGTGCAACGTGTTTTGCATGAAATGACTGAATTAAAAAAGGACAACACGTTTTTAAAAGACGAATTACTCAAAGCAAATGCTTTAAATTATAAGCATTTGGAATCGCTTCAGCAAAAAGAAGACGATTTTAAAACACTCAAATTCGCAAATTCAATCCTTGGCAGTGACGAAAGTAAAAGAGAAACAAAACTTAAAATTAATACTTTAATCAAAGAAATCGATGATTGTATAT
>Ga0115564_10004064_pt1 | contig 12007 bp, 12 predicted proteins | sample COGITO_mtgs_1105_7_FD_88680 | JGI IMG/M metagenome (GOLD analysis project Ga0115564, IMG submission 88680) | Pelagic marine microbial communities from North Sea - COGITO_mtgs_110523 | ecosystem: Environmental > Aquatic > Marine > Epipelagic | place: Germany:Helgoland, sampling site Kabeltonne... | reverse complement strand
TTGGGGGGCTCGCCATCTCTATTCACGCACCAATTTTAAGCTAACCCGTGCCGCTGCTCTCGTTGAGTGGCGCCAATTATTGCGTGCATAGATTTAGGCTGCGCTAGTAATTCGATGCGAGTTCTCATTCGTCTGACAGCACCATATTTTATCCAGTGTGGATGGCTTCCAATCAGCAAGACATTTCTGAAGTGATTTTTGTTTGTCAGATGCGGTCTTGTGTCCGGCCTGTTTGCGCGATTCACGTGGCCACTGGCCTTGATGGTGCCCACAAACCAAGTCCCATTCAGCACATCGAACAACAAGTGTTCAGGACAAAGCACGGTGTATCTTAGTTTAGGGCTAAAAATTCTCCATCACTTCATTGGTCTTGCTATCTCTGTGTTTCGGGTCTGTGAAAGCAAAAATCAGTTGATCGAAGGCCGTCCCCTATTTGTCCGTTTTGGGCTTTTTTTGAACGTGATACGCTAATGGAAAAAGCTGGATATCGTAACGTTCTCGAACAAATCCCCAGACCCCTCTCGGGGCTTTGAGCATCACAACAATCGCAACGAACCCCAGGACGATCAGATAGATTGTTCCCAGATCTGCAAGCGTTTCTCTTAGCGCGAAAAAAACCAGCGTTCCGATGATCGGTCCCTCAAGGGTTCCGATCCCGCCAATCACAACAATGAAAATAACAAACGCGGTCCAATCGTTGACAGAGAAAGCCGCATCTGGCGAAATTCTTAGTTTTTGAAGGAATATTAAAGCGCCCAGCATCGCCGTGAGGCCACCCGTTACAACGTAGACGACAAATTTTATGCGCCATACATCAATCCCCAAGGATGCAGCAGCCAGTTCATTGTCTCGGATGGCTGTCAGGGCAAGGCCGCGGCGCGAACGCAAGAAAAGATACACCGCCGCGATCACGACTACCGCAGCACCGAGGGCCATCCAGTATGCCAGCGATTCACGTGCAGACCGCGATCCTGCGAGCGAGCGCACGATGCCCACTGGAAGGGATGACCCTGACCCTCCACCCAAACTAGACACTTGTGCAAATGACAGCCGGAAAACCTCTGCCATAACCCAAGTTCCAATTGCAAAATACGCACCGCGCAATCGAAAGATAAGGGCTGCAACAGGAATAGAGATAAGTGCACCAAGAACGCCTGCGCCCACTATCGCCACAAGCGGTGGGAGGCCTGCAAACATAGTCAGTGCAAAAAGCATATAGCCGCCAAAGCCCACATAGGCCTGTTGGCCGACTGAGACGAGACCGGCATACCCTGCCATTAAATTCCAAAGACATGCGAGCGAGAGATAGAGGAACATCTCGCCCATCAGCCGCATATCCGCACGTCCAGCCCACCAAGGAGCCGCGATCAAGACAATCAGAACAATCACGCCTAGGACGGCGGCAACCTTAGCACTTTGAGAGTCTCGCGAAACGCTGTAGGTTTGAGCGCTCATCCGCTTACCCTCGGGAAAAGACCCTGCGGTCGAATTGCCAGCACAATGAGAAAGGCGATGTGACCTGACAAAAGCTGCCAACCCGGATCGATTTTTGCTCCAATGGTTTGTGCAACACCGAGTATAATGCCACCCGCCAGCGTGCCCCACAGATTACCAAGCCCACCGATAATGACGGCTTCAAAACCAAAAATAAGCCGAGCGCTTCCCGCCGTCGGATCAAAACTGGTGCGAATTCCCAAAAGGATGCCGGCAATGGCCGTCACCCCAAGGGCTATCCCCATGGCAAGACCAAACATGTGTCGCTTGTTCAGCCCCATAAGCTGCGCGATGTCTTGGTTGTCTGATACGGCGCGAAACGCACGCCCCAATGAGGTGCAAAAAAACATGTACTGCAGGCTGGCGATGACAACGATCGCAATCCCAAAGGTCAGCAGCGGCAAAATGCCCAATGACAGCCCTGCAACGCTGACACTTGCCGTTTCCAAGGCACCCGCGTCCATCTTTTGCGGATCCGCGCTATAGCCCGCTAAAAAGAGGTTTTGCAAGATGACGGATAGACCAAATGTCACCAAAAGTGGCGGCAAAATATCATCCCCAAGGGTTTGATTTAAGATGCCGCGCTGCAAGAAGTAACCAATTGCAGCCATCGTCGGGACGACAATTATAAGTGCCAACAAAGGGTGCATTCCTGTGGAAGTGACAACCGTTAGCCCAAGGTAGGCGGACAAAACGATAAAGTCTCCGTGGGCAATATTCACAAGCCGCATCACGCCAAAGATTAGCGAGAGGCCAGCCGCAAACAATGCGTAAAGCCCCCCCAAAAGCACGCCTTGAACAATTGCGTTTACCCAATCCATATCAATCAATCCCAAAATATGCGTGGCTAATGGCTTCGCGTGATATGCTGTCAGCTGCACCTTCAAGCGTTACACGACCTTCCATCAGGCAGTAGACGCGGTCTGATACCAAGAGCGCTTTTGAGATATCTTGCTCGACGATGATGGCTGACATCCCATCACCAACGATGCCGGGCAATGCGTCGTAGATCGACTTGATAGTGACGGGCGCAAGGCCCAGCGAAATCTCATCAAACAGAATCAAATCTGGGTTCGCCATCAAGGCACGTCCAATCGCCACCATTTGTTGTTGCCCACCGGATAGCGCCGTGGACGGGTAAGCGCGGCGTTCTTTCAGCACTGGAAATAGGTCAAAAACCGACTGTAAATCCCATGGCCCCTTGCGATTAAGGCGACCGCCAATAAGCAGATTTTCCTCGACCGACAGCGATGGGAAAAGTTGGCGCCCCTCTGGGACCAAAGCCAATCCAAGGGCTGCAATCTCGTCTGTACGATGCGCACCAATGCCTTTTCCGAGGAAGTTTACTTGGTCAATTTCGTTGCTCATCAAACCTGAGATGGATCGCAGCAACGTGCTCTTCCCTGCCCCGTTTGCGCCAATAATTGCGATCACCTCGCCTTCGGCCATTTCCATGTCGACCCCGTAAAGCGCTTGAAAATCGCCATAAAATGCGTCGAGCTTTTTGAGGGACAAAATGGGATCAGGCATCAACGGCGATCCCCAAATAAATTTCCTCAACCTCGGGACTTTTCATAATTGTGGACGGATTGCCCTCGGCGATTTTGCGACCAAAATCGATGACTATCAAACGGTCCACAACTGCCAAAAGAGCGTGCACTACATGTTCGATCCAGATGATAGACACGCCACTGGCATGGACGTCTTTAATAGTGTCGACCAGCGAGGTGCATTCGCTTTCAGTCAAACCGCCTGCGATTTCATCAAGCAATAGCAATTTGGGTTTGGTGCACAGCGCCCGCGAAAGTTCTAGCCGTTTGCGATCCAGAAGGGTCAGGCTGCCCGCGGTTTGATTGGCTTTGCTCAATAGCTCTGTTTTGTCTAAAATATTCAGAGCGAATTGTTCTGCCTTATGTCCCGATAGACCCGCTGCTTGAGTCGCGGCGACCATGGCGTTTTCAAAGACGGTCATGCCCGAAAAAGGTTGCGGCACCTGAAAACTGCGCGCGATGCCTGAGCGAGACCGCCGCGCCGCACTGTGAGATGTAATGTCAGACCCTTGAAACCGGATTTTTCCAGCGTTCGGCCCAAGCGCTCCTGTGATCAGATTAAACGTCGTGGTTTTACCGGCACCATTTGGGCCGATGATCCCCAACGCCTCGCCTTGACTAAGATTAAAGCTCAGATCATCCGCCACAACAATTGCGCCAAAGGACTTTTTCAGTCCATCAAGTTCAAGAATGGGGGGCATGTTCGCTTTCGAATAAATCCCCGCCCTAATCTATTCAGAGCGGGGTTTGTTTTAGATGAGTTTCAAATCACCAGTGAGCGGAATGTCAGGGTGCGCAGAGTTGGAAACGATCTTTAAATCGAATGTGTCGCCTTCTTTCTGCCACTGACCGCCGACAAGCGGCGTCTTAGAAACGTTCTTGACTGGACCGCTGGACCAATCAACTTCGCCAACGATAGTATCCATGTTTGTCTCTGCAATCGCTGCAGTTATGGCCTCGTAATCATCCAGATCCTCTGCCCGTTTGATCACATCGGCTGCGACTTCGAACAGCGCGTGCTTAAAGCCGATGGGCTGTGTCCAAGGACGATCCGTTGCTGCCGTATAGCCATCCGCCAAGTCCTTAGCGGATGCACCTGTGAGGGACGAATTGAACGGATGGTTCGGGGACCACCACACTTCGGACGTTAGCCCGTCTGCACGATCACCATAGCTTTCGATAACGCTTGGGAACAGGAGTGCCTTGCCAACAGTTACCACCTTGGGTGCGAACCCTTGCTGTGCGGCCTGCGCCCAGAATGTTCCGAAATCAGGCGGGATCATCACGCCCGTTACGATCTCGCAGTTTGCCTCTTTAAAGGCAGCAATTTGGTTCGAAAAATCATCCGACATAGGTTGGTAACGGCCTGTGTCGACCAGATTGTACCCGTTTGCAGCAAGCGGTGTCGGCAGGCCTAAATCAGGATCGCCCCACGCGTTGCCATCCGCATCGTTGGGGAACAACCCGCCGACGCTCTTAGCCACGCCCGACTGGCCCCAAATATCAAGGAACACGCCAATGACGTCCTCAAGACCCCAAAAGAAGTGGTAAGTACTTTGGAATCCTTCTGCGGGGTTGCCATTGCGCCCAAAGAAATAGGGCTGCCACGGTGCATCCGTTGTAATACAAGGCACCTCGTTAATCTCAGCCTGATCCGCCACCGGATTGGTGGTATCAGGGGTTGCAGCGGCCATGATCAGATCGACCTCTTCGCCAAGGATCAGGTCTGCTGCAACCTCGGCGGCGCGGTTAGGGTTGGACTGGCTATCGCGGGTGATAATCTCAACGCCCCACGTTGATCCATTGTTCTCGATGCCACCTGCAAAGTTCTGTCGAATGCCCGCAAGGATGTAGTCATCCGCCTCTGCAAAGCCCGCCAAAGGACCGGTCTTGGGGCTCACAAAACCGATCTTGAGCGTCTTGTTTTGCGCGTAAGCCCGCGTGCTGGACAAGATTGCAGGCGCGGCCACAGCGGCGGCTGTACCCGCAAGAAACTTGCGTCGTGTGGGAATTAAGAGTTTGGACTTTATCATATTTATTCCTCCCATAATTGGCGTGTCATGTCATTGATTAACGTCACGCTAACCTGTTATGCGCCTTTAGTGAAGATCTTTGATCCCGGTCCCCGTGCTACACAGCGAGGATTGCCTTGAGCACCCGCGAAAGTGCGGCCTCGGGTGCATCAGAGATTGTATCAGCACGCCAAGCGACATGGTGATCAGGGCGCACCAAAATGCACCCTGCATCCCCGACTTCGCGCGCACGTGCCCAATCGCCGGTGTGATCCACATAGGTCTGACGTGGGCCAATCACATGACAGTCAATATGAATGCCAAGCGCTACCCCGATAGCAATTGCAGCGTCGCACCATGCTTCACCACCAAGGCCTGTCAAAAGCGTGAACCGCCCATGCCCCGTTAGATCAAGCGTCGATACCTTGTGGCCTGCACTGTCGAACAACCAGCTGTGCGGGATCCGTGCACCTGGCCATGTCGTGGGATGATAGTGCAGCTCTTTATCTTGTGTGAACGCAGGCTCGGGCTGTCCGTCCGTGACCACAGCCCCAGACGTGTAGCGCTGGTTCATTTCAACGCCGTGCGCATCAAATTCGTACTTCTTGAATGCGATTGCTGCATTCAACGCTGCGCGCTGAGCCTCTGCTTTTGGGTCTGATCCACAGCGTGCATCCATGTTTGCTTTGATATTGTCGATGTCATTGCCACCCGTCATACCCAGCGCTTCGAAGATCGGTCCAAATTCGCCAATTGACTGGTTGGCGCGCGTGACAATTTGTTTCGCGATCGGCGCGCGTTCTGCGTCGTAGCTGTCTAAAAGGGCGGCACCCGCTTGTCCCTTCAGCACGCTCGCAATCTTCCAGCACAGGTTAAAGGCATCTTGGATGGACGTGTTCGACCCCAACCCGTTTGAGGGCGGATGGCGATGCGCTGCGTCGCCCATGATAAAGACGCAACCCGTGCTGAGTTGTTCAGCATAGGCATCGTTCACAGTCCATGTGTTCGCACTTAGCAACTCAATTTCGAGCTCTGGATCACCGACAAGCTGGCGCGCCACTTCCGTCGCCATTGCTGCGTCAACCACGGGGGCAGGTTCGTTGATGTCGTAGCCCCAAACGATCAGCCATTCGTTCCAAGGCCGGATCATGCGAACTAACCCCATGCCGATCCCGCCAACATTGGCACCGGGCTGCATGACCCAATACAGAACTGACGGTCGGTGTACGACGTATTTGCTAAGGTCTGCTTTGAACAGGATATTCATCGATCCACCAACACCCATTTTGCCAGCAATCAGTAGGTTCTCGTTTTCCGCCACTAACGAGTTGCCGCCATCCGCGCCGATCAGGTACTTGGACCGAATGGTGACTTCCTGTCCGGTCAAACGATCAAGGCACGTCGTCGTGACTCCATCTGCGTCTTGAATATGGGACTTATATTCCGTGCTCATCCGCGCTTGGGTGCCCCTGCTACACGCAGTTTTGAAAAGCAAAGGTTCCATAAAGGTTTGCGGCAAGTCGTTCATAAAGGTTGGGCTGCTCATCTGGTGTTCAGCTCTGGATAAAGGGTGCGTGCCCCAGCTGTTCATACGACCGATCTCTTCCCCCGCAAGGCTTTCACAAAAGACATTTTCCCCCATCAGGTCTTGCTCTGTCGCAAACAAATAGGCCTCGTCTTCGACATCACGGCCAAGGTCGCGCAGCACCTCCATCGTTCGCTGGTTGGTAATATGTGCACGCGGCGTCGTCGCCAGCCAATGGTACCGGTTGATCACAACATTCTTGATGCCGTAGCTGGATAAAAGCGCGGCTGACGCCGATCCAGCCGGACCCGTTCCAATAACCAATACATCTGTCGTGATTTCCGCCATGGCCTTACGCTCCCAAATTCTCAGAAACAAACCTTACGACAGATGTTTAATATGTCGAGGATAAAACCATTATGCCGCGAATTCCTCTGCAAACGAGAAAGAAAACTTTTGTGGTGTTGCCAGACAAATTTGAACACCCGTAAAAGGCACCTCAAGTCAATCATCAGGCGGCACAGAAATTGAACCACTCTATGAGAGCGGTTTGACGTTTTTGCTCATAAGTCTGTCTGCTTTCGAGATGTCTTTCATGGTTGAAGTGATTATAGATTTAACTGTGATTACTGAGAAATTTCTGAAGTGCCGCAACCGCCTTGAAACACTGCATCGCTCGTTCTCGTCGCCGAAATGGCAGGTGCGAATTTTCGCATCTGTTGTTGGACCGGCCTCCGCATAATTGCTTGTCAGCAATTCTAATCTCACGAAAAGCCGCGCCGTGGGATGGCAACTTGTCTGTTGTGATGATTTTGGGAGATCCGTGCTTTCGCATTGTTTTTATCAGGAACCTCTTCGCTGCAGCCGTATTGCGTCACTTTGTAACAAAGCATTCAAGAACTTCGCCTTCATGATCAACGGCGCGCCAAAGGTAAAAGCGTTCTCCATTTATTTTCACAAAGACTTCATCCAAGTGCCATTGCCAGTTCGAATGTTGCCCTGCTCTATTCTTACGAATTTCTCCCGCAAACTTTGATTCAAAACGTTCAACTCAAAACCGAACTGTTTCGTGCCAGATATCGACGCTGTGCCCATGCAAGATGTCTGCCACCTGACGAAAACTCAATGTGTAACGCACGTAATACATCACCGCTAATTGGATGGTCTCAGGGCTTGTCTTGAAATATTTGAAGGGAAAATATGTTGTCATCTACCAAAAATAGGGATCGGCCGCGAAACCGTCAAGTTTGTCTGACAACACCTTAAACGCTCCTGAATCGCAAGATACGATGGCCAGCGAACCGGAAAACGGCTTCGCCAAGTTCGAGCAACTAATCCACCGTTCATTACGCTGTCTTCTCGGCGATTAAAACGAAATCAAACGGAGCATGAAATTTCGTGTCGCCAGCTGGGTTTTCTTCAAACGTTGAAATCAGCGATTCTTTCACTCCAAATACAGCGTCTGATGTGAGGTATTGATCGTCGTCGACGAAGGTGTGTGTGACTATCGTTTGAAAACCCGGTGCACTAACGATGTAATGCATATGCGCAGGACGGTTTGGATGACGCCCCAAATGGCCTAACAATTGACCTACCGGCCCATCGTCTGGGATGGGGTAGGATACAGGTTTTTGCCCCTTGAAATGGTAGGTGCCATCAGCGCCGGTCCGAAAGACACCGCGGTTGTTGTAGAGCGGTTGGATGTCCGGTTGCTGGACATCGTAATAACCATCTTCGCTATCAGACCATACATCAATTTTGGCGCCATCAATGGCATTGCCCTGTGTGTCACGCACGGAGCCAGCGAAGGTACAGGTTTCACCTTTGCCCTGAAGGGTGATATTTGCCCCCATCTCATATTCGGGGGCACCTTCCAAATGAAAAGGCCCCATGACCGTGTTTTCTGTAGCCCCCTCGGGGCGACGACTGTTGATAGCATCGACTAGCATTGACAATCCCACTACGTCGGATAGCAAAATAAATTCTTGCCGGTATTCGTCGCACATATGGCCAGTGCGGGTGAAAAAATCGATGGCTGCGTTCCACTCATCCTGGGTTATCTCAACTTCTTTCGTGAAGGCATGCAAGTGCTTGACGAGAGAGGTCATGATTTCTGCAAGCCTTGGGCTGGTATCAGTGCCGGTGCGAGCGTTGACAGCCTCGACTGAACCCACCTCTGTGAAGTAGTCAATTGCTGATTTATCGGTCATTTCAGATGCTCCTATAATTTCCAAGGCTGTAGACATTAGGCTTGATTTTTCTGCTCTTGCATCTGCGGAAGGGCTTTTGCATCTTTTACCATTAATTACGCCGACCGCACCAGCAACCAATTTAATCTGACAGTGCCTCCAATAATTTTGTAGCTTAACTTATTTTCCCAAAACCGCATTTGCATGAAAATTAATGTGATCTGGCATGAAGGTCGATATGTAAAGATGGTACTATCAGAGAAAACCAACTTGAGACGGGGGGGCGGTTTTATATCCTCGGCGTATGACAAAACACTCCCTATTAAGGTACTTTAAAACGAGCCCTGAGATCATCCGCTTGGCGGTGATTTCTAATCGCCATCAGGCATAATCCCCGCATCTTCGAGTTGGCGTTCAAGTTTCTTTAATTCTCCCATAACCCGACGCCCTACCTTTGCCGCGTGGCGCTGGGCCGCCAGCTTATTCTTTGTCTGCCGCCCGTGCTTGAGATTGGCCGCTGAGATGCGCTGTAAGCCTTCCTGTGTCCTGGAGCCTGTCGATAGACCGCCATGGAGTCTGCAACGGCCATTGTGCTTGTAAGCGGCTCTCTGGCACTCTGTACCCCGACGTGTTCTTGCGAGGCATCTGATGCCCGGCCAATTAGGCCCAAAACGCCTGTGAACCCCGATTTTAACGTTATCTTTTGTTAAACGCATAATATCACCTCTTATGGGGTGCTATGATACCACATTTTTGTTATGGCCGCTAGAGATAGGGCGCCATGTGTAATTTTTTTTATAATATTTTTTTGAGGTGTCCGTTTGAGCCGAACCCAGTGCGGAGGGCGTTCCTAGACTGTGGCTCAAAAAAGGGGTGTTGGGGTCTGTTCGATGATCCCGATTGTTTTTCGACAAAAGACCATAGGGTACCCTGGCGCCAAAAGTTGGTGTCTGGTTCAGTAGATAAACGCTGAATGTAGCAGCGTCTAAAATGTGGTTTTATAGTGTCCGCCGTAGAGTATTTTCGCGCTTCCAAATTAATAAACCCGACCCAATAACGATAACCGTCCCCAAACCTGTCCAAACAGACGGAAGCGTATCAAAAACAAAATAACCAATGACCGTCGCATAGATAACTTGGGCGTACATAGTGGGGGCGAGCGTTGAGGCGTTTGCTAATAAATGAGCTCGGGTAGCAAGAATATGGCTAAAGGCACCAAAGACACCAATAATGAGGAGCACACAAAGCCCCATATTTGTTTGCGGCCAATACCAATTTTGTAAAGCAAACGGGGCTATTGCAAAGGTTGCAACTCCACTGGACCATAATTGACTAGTTGCGTTGTTATCCTGTCCCGCCAATAGACGGGTTAAAATGAAGTAGCTGGATGCAAAAAACAATGCAGCAACAGAAAAAATCATTGCCCAATGGAATTCCTCTCCCCAAGGTTGAATAATGATCAAAACCCCCAAAAAACCCAAGAAAACGGCTGTAAACCTACGAAACCCAACTTTTTCACCAAGTATAAAGTAGCCAAGTACTGTTATCACAAGTGGCATCGCAAAAAAGATCGCTATAGTTGTAGTAATTGGAAGAAATTGCAGCGCCAAAAAATTGAATGTTGTACCTCCTAAAAGAGCTATTGCGCGGCTGAACTGCAGCTTCGGATTATTGGACACAAATTGGTTCAAACCACCGCGAGGAATGAAAAGTAAAATTGAAACAAGGAACGCACCGCAGTATCTAGCAAAGATGACTTGCACTGCAGGCAGCCCGTATAGGATGAGCCATTTCGCAGAGCTATCTATGAGGGTGAACAGAAAAACCGCTAAAAACATCAAGATCACCGCGACTGTCGGCTTGTCCTCTCGTGCCGCCGCTAAGACCATTTTATCACGTTTTTCTTTAAGATTTTTAGATTACTTCCGCAGTTTTTTATTTCGGCAAAAAACGCGCTTAGATTTGCTAAAGTCATCGCAGTAACATCATTTTGCTAAGCCTGAGTAATCCTCGTCAGACACCTTATCCAGCCACTCGGCTACTCGTCCGTCCAATGCTTCCTGAATGGCTATATGGGCCATGCTGTTACCAGCTGTCGCGCCATGCCAGTGTTCCTCGCCCGGCGGTATCCAGACGGTATCTCCGGCCTTAATAAGCTGTGGCTGTTCATTTCTAAGTCCAACAAGGCCGATACCGCTCACCACATGCAATGTCTGTCCTAGCGGGTGCGTATGCCAAGCCGTGCGCGCTCCGGGCTCAAACGCCACTTTCAACGCACGAACTCTCGCTGGCTCTGGAGCCTCAACGATAGGGTCCTGCCATACCGTGCCTGTGAACCAGTCGGAGGAGGCAAGTTTAGTTGGCCGTGATCCAGCTTCCATGATTTTCATATGCGCCCCCTTGAAGATGCTTGTGATATAGCGATGTCAGATAAGGCCACGGTGATTGGAAACATGCAAGGTTCACATTTCAGGCAGTCGCTGTAGGCGTGTAACGCGGCGGAAGGTTGAGCGAAGCGAACCCTTTGAAAAAGGGCTTGACCTGAAGTCCGTGTGGGGGCACCATTTAAATCAATCACTTATCAGACGTATTGATGTAATCATCAGTGATTTTGCGTCTAAAAGGTTTCACTTAGGTTTCATCGTTGGCTCGATTTAGTTGTTATTTGGTGACTTTAGGCAGGTCAAAATCCATATCGCATATAAAACTGAAGCCTTGTTTGGTTCCGTACCTATGGCCCAGCGTCTGATGTGCAGGTATTTGACCGCTGAAAAGTAGGGGTTACTCCACCTAATCCTTACAGCAGAGCCGCAGGACCATTGATCGGGGCCCCCAATCCCAGGCCCCCGCGTCTCGGTCCATGGCCCTATACAGTTAGTGTCGCAAAATCATTCGGGGGTAGTTTCGTTTGGTCGCCATCTCTACTCATGCACCAATTTCAAGCTAAAACGTGCCGCTGCTCTCGCCGAGTGGCGTCAATTATTGAGCGCATAGATTTAGGCCGGGCTAGCAATCTGATGCTTGTTCTTATTAGTTTGACAGAACCAGTAATCTTAACAAATTTGTGGATACAAAACGCCGTTAACTCAAGTGCCACGTACTGCTACCGCGGGTGTCCTACTTCTGCAGCCGGTGACGAAGTGTAGTTAGCTACAGTCAACAAAATCCCTGATTGCCGCTTTTGATTGTTCAGAGAAATGGGTGGCGAGGCTCTCCTTCGTAGTGGTGCCGTACATT
>Ga0115564_10004061_pt1 | contig 12013 bp, 6 predicted proteins | sample COGITO_mtgs_1105_7_FD_88680 | JGI IMG/M metagenome (GOLD analysis project Ga0115564, IMG submission 88680) | Pelagic marine microbial communities from North Sea - COGITO_mtgs_110523 | ecosystem: Environmental > Aquatic > Marine > Epipelagic | place: Germany:Helgoland, sampling site Kabeltonne... | reverse complement strand
AGATCGATGTTGCAGGTATTGAATTTGTCGAGAATGAAGCAGGTGAGAAATACACCTATGATATCAATTGCACGACAAATTACAATTCCAATGTCGAAGAGAAGTTTGGTTTCTCAGGGATGGATTTTATTGTTGACTTAGCAGAACAAAGATGGAACGAATTTTGTGCTACTAAAAACCAGCATACCCATCAACTCTAGAAGCCATTTCGCTATCTGATTCGATTGGCTGGAGATGTGCGGGTATATGATTTTCTATGTGACCAAACCTCAAATGGGTCATGGAAAGGCAGTGAGAGAGTGCTTATATTACTGACACTCAGCCTCTGTATCTTTGTCCCAATCGACCATTCCGTCAAGAACGACATCTTGTAAAAACTCACTGTCGAAATCCAAAGAACTCGTGTATCTTACGTCTCGCCAGATGGTGAAAAAGTGTACGGTTTGAGTTTCATTGAGTGGGAAATAGACTTCCAGCTGATAGTCTTGGAACATACCCAATGTACCATCGTCATTGCCTTCCATTGGCGCGTCTTCTGTTAGGATGCCACGGGAAAGGAAGAAGTCTCCGTATGGTGTGGTTTCTTCATCGATATTTTGAGTGTACCGAATGGTTCCATCAATGTCCACAGTCATACTGATCCCCAAACGATCAACAGAATACGTGGTGTGCCACCCAAGCATATTTGTTTCACGAGATTCGTAGGCATCCAAATCGGTTGTATATTCTCGATTGTACGCGGAGTAGTCTCCTTCATGCCGTTCATCCTGATTGAGGGCATAGACACCCCTTTCTGCAGTCTGAATCGGACAGTTGATGATGTTTGCAAAGTAGACACCACTCGATTCTCCAACGGGTTCATCAAATTTACCCACCAAGTCCAATTCTTCTCGTGAGAGATCTGAGATAGAACCTTTTAGTGGATCTTCCAGAGTGTCTGGATTGATAGCGGTAAAGGCATTGAGAATGCCTTCAGCTAAGGCATCATCGTCTTCATCATCATAGTGTGCCCAAAAGTAATGGGAGAGCCCATCAATATCTGTAGGTGCAGGTTCAATTGACTTACATCCAACAAGGACAAGAGAGAGAAGCAACATGAAATCTCCAACGTTTGGTTTATACAATTGTAACACGAGTGCCCGTTGAACTACAAATGAAGATTGGAAACTTCATTCCGTCTAAAAACAAAACTTTCAAACAAGTCAAAGGTCTTAAGTTGTTTCTAAGCAGTTGAAATGTCTGTCTGACAAAGAGTGTTCGAACGAAGCGTACTCCTTGTACGTGAGTGAGAACCCACAACGTCAATCAATGTACCGTGTAGACGGTCTAAAAAATAAAACCTTCGAACAAGTCGAAGGTCTTATACAGTTTCTGAGCAATTGAAATGTCTGTCTGACAAAGAGTGTTCGAACGAAGCGTACTCCTTGTACGTGAGTGAGAACCCTCAACGTCAGACAGACATTTCAACGCTTAGAAGGCGGCGTCGAAAGAGATGTCGCCAGATATACCCGTCTGGTAGGCAGATACCCGTCTCTCAAAGAAATTTGCGAGCTCTTGTACATCTTGCATTTCCATAAATGGGAATGGGTTGTTGGCTTCATAGCGCTTTGGCATACCCAGCATTTGCAACCGTTGATTCGCTACAAATTGTAGGTATTCACGCATGTCTTCAAGAGAGAGACCAATGACACCCTGACTCAGAACATCTCGTGCAAACTGATACTCACATTCAATGGCTTCATCGATCATTTCAACAATTTGGGCTTTTAATTTGTCGTCAAAGAGATCAGGCTCTTCTTTACGAATGGTTTCTACGGCTTCAAAGGCGAACGCCATGTGTCCACTTTCATCGCGGAAAACCCAATTGGTACCGGTTGCCAATCCAGGAAGCAATCCACGAGATCGTAAATAATACACATAGGCAAAGGCACCGAAGAAAAACAATCCTTCAATACAAGAGGCAAAACAAATCATGTTTAATAGGAATAATTGTCGATCTTCACGCGTTTTGCACTCATCCAAATTCCGAATGGAGTTCATCCACTTGAAACAAAAGTCTCCTTTCATTTTAATGGAAGGAATGTTGTGAATGGCTGAGAATGCTTCTTCTCGCTCTTGAATATCTGGAATATAGGTATCCAACAACGTCAAATAGAACTGAACGTGCAATGCTTCTTCGAATAATTGACGAGACAGATACATACGGGCTTCGGGTGCATTCAAATGCTTGTACAAATTTAACACAAGGTTGTTTGCAACAATTGAATCACCCGTTGCAAAAAATGCAACCAGACGATGGATAAGGTGACGATCAGAGTCGTTCATCTTACGGTTCAGATCGTTGACATCGATTGAGAAATCGACCTCTTCAACCGTCCATGTGTTTTTGATAGCGTCGCGATAACGCTCGTAGAAAGAGGGGTAGCGCATGGGGCGCAGTGTAAGGTCCATACCGGGATCGAGTAGCATGGGTACTCCTTGTGAAGATTCGTGAATATAGGGGATAATTAAGAATAGCGTAAAACTAGACCTGTCAAGACTTTAGAAACATGCAGTTTACTGACATGATTCACAAGATTCAGGGTTTTCTAGTGAACAAGCAACTTCAGCAGCAGAACGTCGACCTGTTTGGGTACTTTCTGTTGTTGTAGCTGCGACTTTTGCGATTTCAGTCGCTGGACGAGACCGCAAGTAATAGGTTGTTTTCAATCCTTGTTTCCAAGCATAAAAATACATTGAAGATAATTTGCCGATGTCTGGACTTTCCATGAACAAGTTCAAGGACTGACTTTGATCAATGAATGCAGCACGTGCAGCAGCCATATCAATCAAAGACTTCATTGGGATCTCCCAAGCAGTACGGTAGATCTTTTTGAGTTCCATTGGGATTTCAGCAACATTTTGAATAGAGCCATTCGCCAATTTGATCTTTGTACGAATGTCTTCTGTCCACAAACCACGTGTTTTCAAATCTAGAACCAGGTAATTGTTGATTTGTAAGAAGTCACCGGACAAGGTTTCACGCTTAAAGAGGTTTGATACTTGAGGCTCGATACACTCGTAACATCCAGTGATACTTGCGATGGTTGCAGTCGGTGCAATCGCGATGACCAGAGAATTTCGAAGTCCATCTTGTTTGATGCTTTCACGCAAAGTATCCCATCTTTCTGAATCCGTAAGGGGCATGTTCCAGTGATCGACGTGCAAGATTCCTTTGGCCGCTTTGGTTTCGTGGAAATTGACGTGCTTACCAAGCGTACGAGCCAACTCATTGGATGTTGTGTAGGCAGAGAAGAAGATCTCTTCAGCAATGCGCTTAGAAATATCTTGTGCTTCTGGAGAATCAAAGGGCATTTTCAGCTTAAAGAACACGTCTTGTAGTCCCATATATCCAAGACCAATTGGTCGCCATTTACTGTTTGAACGCTGAGTCATCGGCAATGGATAGAAGTTTCTATCAATGACGCGATCCAATTGTTTTACGGCAATAGAGACGTTTTTACGAAGTCGAGCAAAATCAAACTCACCATCGATAACACAGCGACCCAGATTGAGACTACCCAAGTTGCAAACAGCCCCTTCTTGTTGATTTGTGACTTCTAGAATCTCAGTACATAGGTTGCTTAAATGGATCACGTTGTTTGGTGCGCCCGTTTGATTACTGGTGATGTTGGAACGGTCTTTGAATGTCATCCAGCCATTTCCAGTTTGGGCCAATGTTCGAAGCATACGTTTGTACAGATCTCGTGCATTGATTTGAGTTTGGTAGAGTTCTTTTGACTCCGCTTCCAAATAAGCCTTTTCAAACTCCTCACCATAGATATCTGTAAAGTTTGGAACGGTCTTGGGATCGAATAAAGACCACATTTTGTCCTCTTGAACTCGTTGCATAAACAAGTCTGGAACCCAGTTTGCCAAGTTTAAATTGTAGGTACGTCGTGCTTCATCACCAGTATTGTCACGCAACTCTAAGAATTCTAGAATATCTGCGTGCCAAGTTTCAAGATACACACAGCAGGCTCCTTTACGACGACCACCTTGATTTACTGCAGCAACAGAAGCATCCAATGTATTCAGCCAAGGGATGATACCATTTGAGAGACCATTGGTAGAACGAATGTGCGACCCGCGAGAACGGATACGACTGTATGATAGACCAATCCCACCACTGAACTTAGAGAGTTGAGCAATATCGGCGTATCGCGAGTAAATGGTTGCCAAGTTGTCTTCTGGAGAGTCAAGCAAAAAGCAGGAAGACAATTGTTGATGATTTGTACCAGCATTGAACAATGTTGGAGATGAAGTCAAGTACTCAAGACGTGAGAACAACTCATACAACTCCAAGGCATCCCGAATATCATCAGAAACGGCACATGCTACACGCATTAAGAAGTATTGTGGGGTTTCAAGAACCTTACGAGATGTTGGGTGCTTGATCAAGTATCGATCATATACAGTGCGCAATCCAAAGTAGTGAAACAAATTGTTTCGTTCTAAGTTAATGGCATGATTCAGTTTGCGTGCATGTGTCTGTACAAACTTGAGGAGTTTTTCATTGATGATGCCTTCTTCATACCCTTTTTCAACGGACTGAGAAAAGGACCAGATATTTTGATTGTTGACTTCTTTTTCAACGTAATTGCTCAATAGACGCGCTGCTAAGTAAGAATACTCAGGCTCTTCTGCCATGAAAGATGCTGCTGTTTGGATAGATAGATTGTCCAACTCTTGCGTGGTAGCTCCATCGTACAATCCAGAGATGGTTCGAGTTGCAATTCGCAGTGTGTCTACATTGTCTAGTCCGTCGCAACAACGGTTGATTGCGAATACAATTTTATTGAGATCAACGGTTTCATAATCACCATTTCTTTTCAACACCCGCATTTGAGTGTGCATATTGCGTTTACTAGATGAAGTGGCTGAAGCGACTGAATTTTTTGGCGTGATGGTTTTGTTGTCCATGATGGGTTGAATCCGTGTGAGAGAAGTATGGAAGATTTTAGGGAGACAGAGATTGATATGCTGAACGCATCATAGGTGTAAACACCAGTGTTTCAACAGTTGGAACTCGCATATGGGTATACACAAGTGAATATGCAGGGGAGAAATGATTAGGAGTATCATTTCAAGGGAGACTGTAGAGAAGGATCACAGGATATTGAATCTTTCTCTTGGGACCCTCTCACAATATGAGATTTTATCCATGTGGTCAAATGAAATATATTGATGTCTCAAGGTAAATTATTCAATACCATCTAGGGTATCGGAACAATTTAATTGTAAAAAAAAAATAATAGGTAATTCCACTTGTCTGAACCTGCGGTACAAATGCAGTAAAGTCAAAAAAGTGTCCGAAATATCGACTTTGCAGGTCATTTTTTCCAAAATCTAAATCGAGTGCTCGAACTGGTGTTTTGGAAGTTGGATGCTGCATCATCAAGTGCCAAGAGAAATTGGTCTGCTGAAACCTGATAACCCTTGCCTGTAAAATGAATTAAATCTTGACTGGCCAATCTAGGCTCCGTGTATCTCCATGCAATCATAGAACCAATACCACCTGTTGCCTGTTGCCAATCCCAAAATACACATCCAAAATCTGGAGCGACAGAGCGTTGAACGTCTGCCACCATTTGTGTTCGTTCCCATATGGAATATCGGTTTGTACGTTCTTCGCTTCCTCTATCACTGGGGCCAACAAGTATACAGGCAGAAGTGGGGTGTGTACGTTGCATTTTGGTGAGAACATCTCTGAGATCCTCTTCGTATCGTTCCATAGTATAGTCTGTATCGTTTGCTTCATTGGTTCCATAAGCAAGTACGACAACATCGGGATTTAAGATCGACAGCATGTCCCGCAATAGAACCTCATCCCATCTCAACCACGTTTTGGCTTGTCGACCTCTGATACCAATTGCATCAACAAGTACACCTGGTCCTTTACTTTCTAAAGACATGCCCAACAAACGTACTTCTCCATCTCCGGCTGGAGAGAGAGTAATGCGATGACCATTTGGAGGTAGCTGTAATGTTGTATCAATCAGTTCTGTATTTTCTCGGTTGGTGGGTAACAAGAAAGGATCATTGCGATCGACTTGTGCCAACAGTGAACCACCACCAAATTGACCCAGTGTAAAGATGTGAGCGGTGGAGAATTGTCGACCGATGGGATTTTGATGTGTACTCTCAGCCCAAGCAAAAACGTCTGGATCTGCACTGGAAACAGTCATCCCCAGTCCATAATAGGCATCTCCATGTCCATCTTCTTTACCAACATAGTCTCGTTTCCAATCTCCATTCGAGCAAAGATTGATATCATGTCCTCGACTGCCTTTTGCCATCGCAACGGGCATGACAAAACCATGACCGATATCACCATATCTAGATTGCAATACTCTTCGAATCTGACCAGTCCAAAAATCACCTGCTGTATGAGATGCTCCGAAGAACGTTAGTCGAATGCGTTTCCCCATGTCTGCATCTCGAAGAACTTGTCCGACACGAGCAATATCTTCTGGATACCCTTCAAAGGGTTGAAATGCCAACTCGTCGGGCATGAAATCACGAACAGCGACTCGTTTTTCATGTAGAGTGATGGTTGGAAGTTTTGATGGAGATTCTATCGTAAGTGTTTTCGGAAAGGGTAGAGGACTAGGAGGAGGTGGTGGACTTGGAATGGATTGTGCATATGACAATCCTTGCTCTTGTGCCTCAAGACAGGTTTGTGCTGGCAACTCATTGGGAATCTGAAGGAGTCGTCCCACTTGTTGTTGAAACCCAACGCTGAGAAAAAAGCATCCAAATACAATGATTCGCATCCAGAAATGTGTAGGTTTCGAATTCACAACGTACAAACATCCTCTTTGCTCAATTCATTCAACATGAGTTCATATGTTGAAGGTTCTGGGTTGTCGCATTCCCAGTGCCACAAATCCCCTGTGGGATCTGCAACGGACTCTTCTGGATTCCAAAAGATTTCTGGATTGTCAATTCTCCACAAGTCATATTCACGCATCAACACATCTGCCAACGTGTCACCAATGCGTTTTCTTCCACGCCCAGTCAAGTGTGCTAAATCAGGAGATGCAAGGGATGGTTTGTAGGAGAGCCATTCTTTAAAGGCATTGTTTCCACCCATTGCTGCTCGAGCATCCCAATAAGCACATCCTTCTTCTTCTGCGACTTCTCGTTGAAATCGAATCAATTTATCCAGAGTGGGTTTTGAAACAATCTGTCCATTTTGACGCGTGGCTTGGTCCAGTGGACCAATGAGTAAACAAGATGCTTGCGGGGCACCATCTTTAAGGTTTCGAACAACCTTACGATAGTATTTCTTATACCCTTTTCCAGTGGAAGACTTCAGAGATGGGTATCCCAGTTCATTTCCACCAGTCCAATAAACAAGTAAAGAAGGATCGCGCGCTGCAATTTGATTGCTTAAATGTGCATCGTGTTGTTTTTGCATTGATGAAATACTTGATCCCGCAACGCCAAATGTTTCCCATGTTACACCGGGTCGATCTACTTCGAGAGCGACTCCATAAATCACAACATTTGAATTCTGTGCCTCCAAGTAGACATAAGGATCTCCACTTGGGACGATGAGTTCATAATACGCATCGGAGATATTGTCAGATTGAGTGGATAAACTTCTGGTTTTACTTTGTGTTGAGAGTGTGAGGTCTCCTCCATTTGGAGCCCGTTGATAAAAGACCTGAAATCGATGTAAATCTTGTCTTTCGTCATCAATTTCTATCCCACCAAGTGTGGACCTAGCCCCAGGATGCGCGATAGAGACTGTTCCTGCCAATCCGTACCGTGAGTCAGTTGCACCACCGTGTACAATGTTTTTAGCAGACCAAGAGCCTTCTGTTTTACGAACGATATCTCGTCGAAAAGCCCAACGTCGGTCTACTTTTGCAGCCAAAAATCCTGGTCCGGAATCTCCGAATCGATCCTGCATACGTCCACGGACATCTTTGATGATACCATCACTGGCAATGGTTGAATCACCCCATACCAACGCTCGAGCCACTTGATCTGTACCGTCTTCAATAAGGCTGAGTTTGGTGAAGTACTGATCCAGCGCCCCTTTTGGCATATGGAGTTTTTCTGGCTTGGCAGGGCTCCGTGGCTCGAGGGGTTCGAGATGATCTTTTGTCGGTACAACGATAGCAATGTCATTTATGGCACTGAGAACTTCTTCTTCTTGTACATCTCTCTCTAGCAGATTGTCGGCTTTGGTGATGTCGTTATCGGCAAAGACTTCGAGTGTAGAACTCGCATCAACTGATATTTCTGAGTTGAAACCTGCTTCATTGTCTTCATCCACTACGACCAATGCCCCACTTGAATCTTCCGTCATCTTTTGTTGCTGTGTCCACAGTCCAATTAATGGAGGTGCTTCATTTGAAGTCCACGGGCGATAATCAGCAAGTGCTGGAGATGTGTAGGGAACGAGTGCCATCGTGAAAATAGAGAGACAAAAGACTGCCATTTGTCTGAGTTCTGCTTGATGAGCCGCAAAGCGGTCTTTGTTTGCAGCCGTTGTTTGGGTGAGTTCCAATGCCGCTGTGTCTTCTATTTCAAATAAGGCAGAAGGCAGGACAATAGTATTCTCTGATGCTGTTTTGGTGTCAGAGAATACATGTTGTTGAATTGAATCGACGGGGTGAGATTCTTTTGTTTCACTTGTTTCTGTCTGTTCGATTGGAGCTGTTAATTCTGTTGATGTGTTCTCATTTTGTATTTGTTCTTGATCATTCTGTGTCTTTATATTGACCGTTTGTTTGTCTTTAGCCACCGTATCAATGGTTTCAGTTTGATCAACAAAAGTGTTTGGTTGTGTAGGAGAATCGATTGCAATTACCTCTGTGGCTTCAGACTCTCCAACGTCTTTTGTACATTCGACTTCTTGGATTTGTTCATGTTGTTCATAGAGATTGATTTCTTGAATCGACAAACGTTGTAAATGTTGTCTAGTGGCCTCAGGTACGTGGATCTTTGGTTTAGAAACAGAAGGTTCCGTGAGTACTTCATTTTCTACAGCAACAACCTCGGGGTTTTGAAGCCATTGACCGCTCGGTTTTGGAAGTGCAATACGCGATGTGTCGTTTTGTGTCGTCTGTTCTGTCTGTTCAACAGTATCAGAGGGTGTGTTGGAAGGGGAAGGGTTGTTCCAAATGATTTTCATGATGGCATCCAATCTTAAAATTCATAGTAAGCAAAAGCAATGGGGGCATTTTTTGTCAATTGCCAGCACAAGAGTGTACTAATGGCAACCACAAAGGCTTTTGCAGGGGTGGGGAGGGAGATAAAGAAAGACTTTATGCGTTCGTCGGTCCATTCACGGGGAGTGAAGTGCCACGCATAGCCCAATACGAGAACGGCAAAGGGGAGAGGAGAATAGAATCTAGGAAGAACCCATTCTAGGTCTCCCAAACCAAGGAGGTAGTCCCAAGCATCTACAATACTTTTGGTTCCGAACAGAATCCGTGCAATCACAACAAAGTGAAAGGTGAGGAGAAAACGCCAAAACCAAGACAATTTGTTCTTGAAAGCCTCTCCTGGCATGCGCCCTGTAATCTTACGTTGCCATCGATTGAATGCGACAGCAGAACCGTGTAACGTACCATAGATAACAAAATTCCAAGAGGCACCGTGCCAAATCCCGATGACCACCATCGTGATGATGATGTTGCGATAGGATTTCCATACTTTGTCTGTGCGCGTTCCACCAAGAGGGAAGTAGATGTAATCTCGAACCCAATTGCTTAGTGTGATGTGCCACTTACGCCAAAACTCTGCGACAGAAGAAGACTGATAAGGGCGATTGAAGTTTTCTGGCAAGGTGATGCCAAACAATTTGGCAGACCCAATCGCGATATCGGTGTAGGCTGAGAAATCGTAATAAATCCAAATTGTGTAGGCGTAAAGTGCCACCCAGAGTTCTATACCTCGAAAGGTCATGGGATCTGCAAAGGTTTGTTCGATAATACTGTGGTACAGTAAATCCGCAAAAACCAATTTTTTAACAAGCCCTTTTGTGATTCGAAATAGCGCTTCACCCAAGTCATCTCGATCTAGTAAGAGCGGCTTTTTTAACTGAGGTAAGAGTTCGTGTTGTCGAACAATGGGGCCTGCAATTAGTTGAGGGAAGAATGCGAGAAAAGAAACAAAGCGCCAAGGATTGTTTTCCTCTTCTCCATTTTTTCTAACATCTACCAGATAGGATGCTGCTTGAAACGTGAAGAAGGATATACCAACAGGCAAAATGATGTTGTAATCATCACGTCTTGGCAACTCGACCGAGATGCCACCCCATGCCAAGACAGCGGTGATGGTTTCCACCACCCAGTCCCAATACTTAAAAATGGCAAGTGGTACAAAAAGTGTGGCCAGCGCAATTCCAAAAAGCCACTGTGGTGCATCAGGCCTACGTGCCTTGCTGAATATTCGTCCCAAACCCCAAGCCAATAGCGCAACACCAACCAACAATGGAACGTAGTTTCGATTCCAAGAACCATAAAAAATAATCGATGCGCCACCCAAAATATGGAGGCGGTAGCGGTGTGGGGATGACCAGTACATCCCGACAATGAGGATGAGGAATATGGCATAATGAAGTGTTTGGAAAAGCATTGCATTTGGTCCTGCACTTATTATACACTTGACACGTCAAGTTTTCAAGGGGATTTTCGTTCTATCCAATAATTTTCCAACCACAATGCGTCTAGATTGGATTCTACAAAGGTTTGCACTGCATCTTGGGCTGTGCAGACGATTGGTTCTTCATGTCTGTTGAAAGAGGTATTGATCAATGCAGGTTCACCCGTTTGTTCTTCAAATCGCGCCAATAATTCCCACAATATAGGGTGTTTTTCACGATGGATGAGTTGTGGCCGTAAGCTACCATCGACGTGTACTACTGCTGGACAGCGTTCTAGAAAAGTCGATTTTGCTTGGACTGTGATGGTCATCCATTCCATTGCTGTCCAGGATGCTTCTGGAATCTCTAGCCACTGTGAGGCTGTTTCTTTACGCATAATCGGTGCGAAAGGCATGATGTCGCTTCGATTTAGCAATCGATTTAGCTTGCTGTGAATGGTTGGGTCATTGGCAGAACACAAAATTGAACGGTTCCCAAGTGCTCTGGGGCCATATTCCATTCTATCGACTGCGCGTGCCACGATTTGTCTTTTACACAAGGCCTTTAGTGTACGGTCCAACAGCATAGATGAAGAAAGTGGTTCACCAATCGAAACATTGTTGTTTTGTATTGAATTCGTGATGGTAACCTCAGGCCCCCAATACACAGATTCGATTTTCTTGGAAGTCCATTGAAAGTGTTTGTGTCCACTTAGGTAGCCTGCCCCCATAGCAAGTCCGGCATCTCCCATATTTGGGAATACATAAAAATCCGGAGGGCAAATCGTTTCAACAATGCTTCTATTTAAGGCTACATTGGCCACCAAGCCTCCAGCCATCACCAGGGGCCTGTTGCCAAATTGAGTATAGGCCCATCGTAAAATCCCAATCATTTCTTGTTCGATTACTCGTTGTAGCCATGCTGCAATGTGTTCTGGAGGATTTCCTTCAAACTGTTTGAGCCATTCATACAATGGAAAGTCTGGAATGAGCCTTCTATGTGGAAAAGGTCCTGTAAATGGATTGTCCACTTCAATTTCATTGGCAATACCATGTGCAGAAAGTCCTGTGATTTTTCCCTCGTGCCGGAATGGTTTGTACCCCAAATATCCTGTGAAAGAGGCATACAACAAGCCCAATGAGTGTGGGAAAGGTATCTCTAATCGTTTGTTCAATAGATGAGTTTCGGGATCTCCAGTCCAAATACTGAGTGCAATACCATCACCAACACCATCTGCTACAACAACAAGTGCGTTTGTATGCCCACTGGTAAAATAAGCACTGGCCGCATGAGAGTGATGGTGATCGTGTAGTTCGACTGATGTGGAGGTTTGAAACAATTGAAACAATTGTTTTGATAGACGATTTT
>Ga0115564_10004060_pt1 | contig 12016 bp, 6 predicted proteins | sample COGITO_mtgs_1105_7_FD_88680 | JGI IMG/M metagenome (GOLD analysis project Ga0115564, IMG submission 88680) | Pelagic marine microbial communities from North Sea - COGITO_mtgs_110523 | ecosystem: Environmental > Aquatic > Marine > Epipelagic | place: Germany:Helgoland, sampling site Kabeltonne... | reverse complement strand
CGTCAGTCAGCGGCTCCTTTGCCGGCTCTTCCAGCACCACTGGTGAAAGCTCTCATGCCATCGTCATGCAGTCTCTGGGCGGCGGTGGCGGTGCAGGCGGCACCAACGTTTCAGCGACAATCAATGGCTCGATGGAAAGCGGCGGCTCGGTAGGTATTGGCCTCGGCGGTTTTGGCGGCGGTGGCGGGAATGGTGCTCCTGTCAACGTCACCATTGGACCGGCATCAGGCACCACGGCTCTGGCCAGCGCGACTGGCTTGCGCAGCAACGGGGTGATTGTCCAGTCGCTGGGCGGTGGCGGCGGGGCCGGTGGCACCAATTCCACGTCAGCAGTTAGTTTGTCAGGCAAGGGTGGGGCGTCCGTTGCCATTGGCTTGGGTGGTTTCGGTGGTGGCGGTGGTGATGGCCAGAGCGTCACGCTGAACGCCAGTGGTGATATCAGCGTTTCAGGTGACGACAGTTTAGGCCTTCTCGTGCAGTCTGTCGGGGGCTCCGGCGGGGCTGGAGGCACCAATATTTCGAGCTCCCTGACCATAGCCAAGCCCTCAGACGCAAATTCAAAACTGTCCATGTCGCTTGGCCTGGGGGGATTTGGGGGCGATGGCGGCAGTGCCTCGGATGCGACCCTGAGTTTTGGCGGCAATGTCTCCGCGATTCCGCTGGTTGATCCGGATGCGGTCACGCCCGTCGCGAATGTCGAAGGAACGGCCCGTGGCATCGTTGTTCAATCAATCGGCGGCGGAGGAGGCATTGGCGGGACCAACGTTTCGGCCGGCGCCAGTCTCAGCGGATCGCCAGAATCAAACTCGTCGAGTTCCTCGAAATCCTACGGGATCATGATTGGTGTCGGCGGCTTTGGCGGCGGGGGTGGCGATGCCGGTAATGTCGACGTGGATATTGTAGCGGCGGCGGACGGCAATCGCAGCACGATTACGAGTTACGGTGTGGGTCAAAACGGTCTGCTGGCCCAATCGGTCGGCGGCGCTGGTGGTACAGGCGGTGTGAATGTCTCCGGTGGCATCACTTCTGATTCTGCCCTGATCGTAGGAGTTGGCGGCTTTGGCGGCGACGGTGGTCTGGCCGGTAACGTCGATGTCGTCAGTTTCGCTGACATTGTGTCCACCGTTGACCCCGACTTACTCACAACACCAGACGATCAGACCGTCGAAGACAAGCTCCGCGAAGTGCTCTCGGACCAGTTTGTCGATGGCTTTGATGACATGGTTGGCACCGGCCAGATGGCCGAACTCGCGGTGACGCTCGGTTTCTTCGACGAAGATGCCGGCAAGATTTCTCACTCGGCTGGACTGATGGCGCAATCCATCGGTGGTGGTGGCGGCAACGGAGGCATGAACATCTCCGGCAGCATTGCGGTGAGCCGGTCTGGCAAAGTTCCATCGGTAACCTTTGGGGTCGGAGGGTTCGGTGGTGCGGGAAACCGCGCAGGCGACGTGGATGTCAACCAGGATGGCAGCATCACGGTTTCCGGAAACTGGAAACACGGGATCATGGCGCAGTCAATTGGCGGCGGCGGCGGTAATGGCGGAGCTAACATTTCCGCCCAGCTACAGCGTCAGCAATCTGAAGATTCCGGTGGTGCCACAGATATCAGTGTGGTGGGTGGCATTGGCGGTTTTGCAGGTGATGGTGCAGATGCAGGGTCGGTTGTCGTCCAGTCTGCCGGTGCTATCAATGCGACCGGGTACAGCTCCCGCGGGATCTTTGCTCAGTCGGTGGGCGGCGGTGGCGGTGCCGGTGGGATCAACGTCACGGCTTTTGCAGCCAAAGGCAACACGAACCCTATTGGCGTTGGCGTTGGCGGCTTTGGTGGTGGAGGCGGTAATGCCGGAACTGTTACCGTAAGACGGGGTGACGGTATCACAGACCCAGGCGCCATTATCACCGAGGGTGAGAGCGCGCATGGCATTGAGGCGTCTTCTATCGGTGGCGGTGGGGGCAATGCTGGCATCAATGCCGTCCTGGCCTTCAGTTCTGAACAATCCGGCTCATCAAGTGGTGACTCTGATACGCCCAGCGCACCAGAACACGACGGTGCTGATCCTGATGCCCTGTCTGGACTTGCTTCGCGGACAAGTGCCACAGAGACGGCAACCGCAGACTCTGCGAATTCAGGCAGCAGTTCCAATTCCGGCAAGACGACGACGATGGGGGCTCTGGCTATTGGCGGTGAGGGCGGCGCTGCGGGGGACGGTGGAACTGTGCTGCTCGAAAACTTTGGCGCCGTCGAGACACGCAGGAAAAACAGCCACGGCCTGTTTGCCCAGTCGATTGGTGGCGGCGGCGGAAACGCTGCGGCCAACATTGTGATTCTGAAAACCTCAGGGGAAAAGGATAACGCCTTCGGCGTCGCCTTGGGCGGCGCACCTGGCGATGGCGGCGTTGGCGGTGCGGTTACCCTGAATAACAACAGCGACATCTCCTCCCTGGCCGACGACAGCCATGGTGTTTTTGCGCAATCCGTCGGTGGTGGTGGGGGTAATGCAGTTGCTGACATCATGATCAACTCGGCCAAAGGCTACACCGGCGCTCTCAGTCTGGGTCGCATAGGGGGGCTTGGTGGCGCAGCAGGCACGGTCACGGCCAGCAGCGATGGCGCGATCTCGACACAAGGTGAGCGCTCACACGGTGTGTTTGCGCAGTCGATCGGCAATGGAGGGGGTAACTCAACGTCAATTGGCTTTACCGGAAAACTGCCCGATACCCGCGGCAACGATGAAAAATCTGAAAAGGGCAACAAAGTCACCCTCGATATTGGATTGGAGGGCGGTTCTGGCGGCATCGGCGGTCCTGTGTCGGTGGATATCGCAGGACGGATCGACACCCTGGGCGCCACCTCACATGGTGTGTTCGCTCAGTCTATCGGCGGCGGTGGCGGCAACGGCGGGGACGTCAGTGCGGCGGACAGCGAGTCCAAGTCTCTCGGCTTTGCCATGGGCGGTCAAGGCGGGACCGGTGGTCTGGGTGGAAGTGTCACGGCTGCATCGACTGCCGATATCTCGACGGTCGGTGATTCCTCTATGGGCATTTTCCTTCAGTCGATCGGCGGCGGCGGCGGATCAGGGGGCGCGATCAGCGGGTCTCAGAAGGCTACAGACAAGATCAAGCGCAAAAATATAGGTGGTTCAGCGAGCGTCCTGCTGGGCGGCGATGGCGGCCAAGGCATGGCGGGTGGCAGCGTTAGCTTAGCGGCATCAGGATCCATAACCACCTCTGGCGACAGAGCACACGGGATCATTGCACAATCAATCGGCGGCGGCGGTGGCAGCGGAAGTGTTGTTGAGAACCACAACACCGACCCGTTTGCGACGGTCGATGACCAATTACAGGTCTCGCTTGGTGGAAATGGTGGCGATGGCGCCGTCGCGGCCAGTGTTGACGTGACAAACGCCGGGATAATCCAGACCTCTGGTGAGAGATCCATTGCAGTCTTTGCGCAGTCGGTCGGTGGCGGCGGCGGCGAAGCGGGCGGTGTTGAAAACCTCTCCCTCGGGCCGCAGGCATCGGGCTCCAAACAGGCAAGTTTCTCCATGGGCGGAACGGGTGGGGCCGGCGCAGCCGGGGCGTCGGTCACGGTGATCAATCTGCTGGACGGACAGATTCAGACGATGGGCAACTCTTCACCAGGTATCTTCGCCCAGTCTGTTGGCGGCGGCGGTGGCGTTGGAGGCGATATCTATACCGTATCCAGACCAAGCGGCGATTCGGCCCAGGCATCGTATTCTGGAGAAATCGCGATAGGTGGTGACGGCGGGGACGGTGGCACCGGTGGGCTGGTGACGGTCAGCAATGATGGTCAAATCACAACCGAAGGCCCTTTGTCACACGGAATTATTGCGCAGTCGGTCGGTGGCGGTGGAGGGACTGGTGGGTACGCCGTTTCAGGCAGTATTGGGCTTTCGAACTCCAATGCCAGTAACAAGGCAATAACCATCAATGTCGGTGGTTCCGGCGGGGCTGGAAACAGCAGCAGTGGTGTCAACATCACTAACAATGGTTCCATCGTTGTGAGTGGCGACTCCGCTTATGGCATTCTGGCCCAGTCTGTCGGCGGCGGCGGTGGCAACGGTGGCTTCGCCGCTGCAATGAATGGCTTGGGCCGGCCTTCCGTCCAAACTCTGACTCAAATCGCGGTCGGGGGGTCGGCAGGGGATGGCGGTGATTCTGGCGATGTCACAGTCATTAACAACGGCTCAATCACGGTCAACGGAGCCAACGCCTACGGTATATTTGCTCAATCCGTGAGCGGCGGTGGAGGCACCGCATCACTGTCCCTTTCAAATCCTGTTGCTTCTCTGGTCGATTATTCCTTCACAAGTCTCACGGGGGCAAAGGAAGGAACTGCTGGCGTGGCGGGAAATGTCACCATTCGCAGTACCGGTACCATCACCGTTACGGGTGTAAACAGCACCGCTTTTATGGCTCAGTCGATCAACGGCGGCGGAGGTGATGTCGATATTTTTGCGGAATTTGCGACTGATTTACCTCAGGAAGAGGTCGATGAAACGTCCACCATTCTTGGTGTTTTGGGTTTGGGTGGCGTGGAGCAGGCTTTTGCTGATGCCTCAAGCCTTGTGTCTGAACACACCGGCAATCTGATCACCGAGGCAAATAATTCCGCCGCCATGCTCAATCAGGCAATTGGCGGTGGCGGTGGAAATAATACGGTCGAGGTTGCCGTACCTGAAAACGTAGATGTTCAGGTTGATATCGTCTTGGGCGCCATTGACACCCATGACTCCAATGGCGGCAGCATTGACTCTACTCGAGATGGTGCAGTGTCCAGCCAGGGCGATTTGAGTTCAGGTGGTGAGACCCAATCCATCGGCGGCGGAGGCGGTCGTCTCGTCCTGCTTACCGATGATGTGGCTGGCGACGCAGAGATCAACCTGATCGTAGGTGCTGATCCGAGCTTCAACAATCATGGAGGCGACATCACCCGCAACCTGCTCAACGATGTCAGCACTTCCGGGGATTACGCCATTGGCGAACTGATCCAGAGCATCGGTGCCGGAGGGGGCGCTAATTATGTGATCGGTGGTGGCAATCCAACGCTCAACATCACTCTGGGGGCGACCGATGGGTCGACCGGTAACGGCGGCAGTATCCAGCTGATCAACCAAGGCGACATGCGGACCGCTGGCGACATGTCTCATGGTTTCGTCCTGCAATCAATAGGTGGTGGGGGTGGTCTGACACTGACAGACCTCGACGCAGTGACTGTAAACCCATCGGACAATAACGGCGGTAATGGCGGCCCAATTTCCTTCACCAATGTTGGCGATATTTATGTTAGCGGCGAAGGAGGTTTTGGCGTGCTCCTGCAGAGCCTGGGCGGGGGCGGCGGTTTTGTCGATGATGCGTATTTTGGAAGCACGGGGGGCGCAGGAATGGGGGGGGCCATCTCCCTTGACCAATCTGGCAATATCTCTGCGGCCTCACCTGGAGGGATCGCGGTGATGGCCCAGTCCGAGGGTATCGATGGGCAGGATACGATCACGATTTCAATCGACGGTGTTGTGATCGGTGGCACAGGGCCACAAGCCGGTGCCATTGACATCCGTGGTGGCACCATCAACGAGGTTTCGATTTCCAGCGATAGCTTTGTCCTGTCGCGGAACATGGAACTGCTGCGCGGTGGTGAGGGTGACGACCGGCTGCTTCTTGACGGTGTTGGTATTGGGAATGTGGATCTCGGGGGCGGAACAAACTCTTTGATCGTTGGCCAATCGGGTGAACTGATTGCGCTGGAACTCATCGATCTGGGTGAAGATGGTGTGCTGGATATTGCCGGAAAATTCACGCTTGGCGGTGAAGTTCTGCTAGCCGGTGAGCCCCTGTTCGAAGGCAGCGGTCTCATCCAAAAGCAAGATCCGGTGTTTAATTCCGTTGATCTTGAAAACCTGAGCCCAGATGATTTGAATGTGGTCGGTCTGGCCGATGGGCCTGACCTGACGATTGTCGGCAGCGTCAACTTTCAATCTACGTCAACATTTTCCAGAGACATCTATTTTGACCGGGAGAACGCCTGGACGGAACCTCCGATGATAATGAATGTGTCCGGCGACTTTTCATTGAGTGGCGAGGTTGATCCGAATTTAGTCCATTTGGGACAAGCCCGTCCATTTTCCCTACTCTCGGCCGGCGGCGATCTGAACGCGACCGGTGCCTATGTCGATGATACGTGGGCCTTGGATTATGAGCTTGAAACTGGTGTCGATGCAGATGGTAACGAGGTTCTTAACCTAGTCTTTGATCCGCGGTTCGAGCGTGGTCTGTCCAACCGGAATGCAACCAATCTGGGTGATTATCTAAATGACATGCTGGAGGGTACCGGTTCGACCGAGTGGGGCGACGTTCTGGCTCTTTTGGGTGGCATGACAGACGGCGACGAATTTGCGTCATTGATGGATGAATTCAACGTCGGAGGCTTTGCTGAGACACAGGCTGAAGTTCTGTATGCCAGCCTTCGCAACGCCGACCGAGCGCGCGAGTGTAACGCATCTAGCACCTCCTTTGTCACCTTCGAAAAGACATGTTATTGGATGGGTGGGCAAGAGGATACATATGAACGTCTAGCCGGCGAAAACCCTGCACTGACTCGGTCTGCTGCTGGTCTGGCCATGGGTCGGATCGGCGAAGTCCGGGACCGTCTTCAGCTCGGTCTGGTCGGCGGCGTGGAGTACATCAGCCTCAACAGCGGCGAAGATTTTACCGCACAGGGCGTGCGTTATGAAGGCGGTGCCAATCTGACACAGCGCTGGGGCGGACTGACGACGTTCTCGACTCTAACGGCTTCGAACAGCATCTTCGGCACAGAACGCATTATCGATATTTCCGGCACCCTGTCCAACGGCAGCGTGTTCGAAACGGAGATGGCCGAAGCTACACAGTCGATCGCGCAACTGTCCACGCAGATAGGTACGCAATATCGACAGGACGTGCCGCTGTTTGGCATCGAGGCTGAGATCGGCTTTGCGCTGGATGGTGCCCTGCTACGGTCCTTTGGCGCTGAGGAAACGGGGGTCGCATACGGCGTTGATCTGCTCGGAACGAATCAGGCCTTCCTCAACGCGATCCCAAGCTACAAAATCAGCGCCCAGCGGGTCTTTACACCCAACATCGGGATCAAGGGGTTCGTCAAAGGCCTAAGTTACGCGTCTTTGCCCAGTGACATATTTATTAATGCCAAAGTCAACGGATCTGATCCTGTAGACGGATTCTTCCGCCATTATGCTGAATTGGACAAAGTCCGGCACAATTTCGAGCTTGGCCTTTCCCTGTTCCAGCCCAATGAGACCTTCTATCTGGATCTAGACTACTCAACCGACTTGAACCCACAGTTCAATAACCGATCGGCGGCCGTTTCCGTTGGTTTAAGATTTTGATGGTGCAGAGGCTTTAGCACTCTCTGGATGGCCTTCTGACGTCAGCACTCATGGGACAGATTTGGGTTAATTGATAAGGGAGGATTTCTGGCTCATCGCAACTATCATGGAGTGAAGATGAGACAGAAATACCGAAGTGTTGGCGGTCATGGTGAGAAGATAGTCAAAGACATACGCCGTAGGATATGCAAACAGTACTCAGCCAAAGAGAATACCCGGATCGTACATGATGGCCTGAAGGGCGAAGAGAGTATCGCCTTGCTCTGCCGTCTTAAAGCTGATGTGTAGAGTTTGTCTTACACGTGGTCCAAAGATTTCCAAGGAAGCTCAACCGAGATTGAAGAAGATCAAGTCACCGAGACTTTCTAGTTTTCTAAGATTGAACCAGCTTCAAAATCTGACGATCACTCCGCTCATTCAGCAGTGCATTTGTCAGAGAGATGGCTGAAGATTGATTGGCCTGCTTAGTCATCTGCTCAAGACCTGTCAGAAGCCCGTCTAAAGCTTCAGCTACAGCATCTAGCTTCTCATCTGATGACTTACCTCCAATCCCATTAAGGGCAGTCTGTGCCTGTTTAAATGACTGCAAAGCTTGCTTGGAATGATTTCTGGATTGAGCAGCAAACAGGGTGGCTGCTCCTTTCCTTAAGAAAGATCTGGACTCATTGATCTGCTGTTCACCATCAGATGAGCCATCTTCTGATTGATGGAATTCAATGAAGGATTTCATGGTGTCTGACTCATCAGGAGATTGATGAATTTTGTTTTGTGATACATCCATCAGATAACTCTGTTTTTATCCTGATGGATCATCAATGAATCATGACCATAAACCTCTGGATGAGCTTCTAGTTCACGTCTGATACCTTGTCTGATAACTGAAGAGACATTGGTCCAGTTCTCATCAGCAATCATTTGAAGTCTCTCATAGATACCCTTGGGTAATCTCAATGAAGTCATTCGGTCATGATGGAATGTAGTCTTATTCATATGTTTAAACTCCTAAAATAAGATTTATCTAAATGTATTTATAGGTAATATTTTCTTGGGTCTTATTAATCATAAAATCAGGATTTAAATATCTGATATATAATAAGAATTAATGATCCATTAGATGTCTGATAGGATTAATTTCTAGATTAGATTTAAGGTCTTTTAAGGTGTCATTTTGGTACAATATCTAATGGATTTATCTGATCAGGATCTAAATTATCTTATTAGGATTTGACTCAGGAATACTGTTACTCAGGTAGTGTTAGATAGACGTACTTTCCCCTGTACCGGAGAAAGTACGACATCAAGTTCTCAGTATAGCGCCGAGACGAGACGTTAGAGCATTAGACCACCACAATTTGGATTGTGGTCAGGCAGGTCAGCGGTCTCCTGTTACTGGTCTTCTTTCAAACTGACGGACACGATCCCTGCCAATGCTCCGACATTGGGATCGCTTGAGATTTTCTTTGCCCCCTAAAGATTGACTTCAAGGGTCTCCACTTTGTTCCACCATTACGACTGCAGAAGGTAGGTCTGGGTTCCAGTCCCCCGTTAAGGCATCTCGGCATCACCGAGGTAGTCTACAGAAGCGGATGATTAGCAGATCCGTTTGAAACCCCGTCCTGTGTCCGAGTATCTCAGCGCTATATCAACTGGCACGCCAACCTTATGTCTAATCTAGTTTGGTCCGCTGATTGGGACCCTCATTAGTATTTATACAAAGTAATCTAGCCAATTTGCGCAAGGCTAACCTGCTCTTATGGATTAAGGCTTTCCTGCTGTATCTTGGAGGGCAATGGGAGGCGATTGTGTTGAAGCTAATTGCGATACCGATAGACAGACGCAACACCGATATTGAGTTCCTTTGCTACAGCACCCGGTTTCATCCCTGAATCAAGCAACTCCTGAATCTTGTTACTCTTGGCTCTTGCTGTTGCCTTGCGTCCTTTGAACTTTCCTTCAGCCTTTGCCTTCTCAATCCCAATCTTCTGTCGTTCCAACATCAACTCACGTTCAAACTGATTGATAGAGCCAAGCAAGTTCAACATCAGTTTCCCAGTTGGGGTGTTTGTGTCCAAGGCAATATCTAGCACCTTCAAAGAGACATTCTTTGCTTCAAGAATATCTACCTGCTGGGTCAAATCTCTAATACTGCGAGCAAACCTTGAGAGACTTGAGACAACCAGTGTGTCTCCATCACGAACAAACTCTATAGCTGCGTCAAACTCAGGTCTTTGTGATGCTACTGCTGACACCTGTTCTTTGAAGATCTTCTCACATCCTACCTGACTCAGACTTTCAATCTGTGCTTCTAAAGAGTGTGTTTGGTGAGTGGTGCTTGTGCGGGCAAAACCAACGAACATCTAATTTCATCTCTATCAAAGTGGGGACTCTTTGATAATAATAAATCAAAACTATATGACGAGTCTATTGATAAAATATTTCTGAGTGTTCAGTGAGTTTGTGTGAGCGTCTAAAATGTCTTCCAAGACCAAGGTTTATTGATAAGAGTGCGGTGTGTTGCTGATCGCCATCGCCGGAAACTCGCTGTTTAGCGTCCACTGAAAACCACCAATCATTGCATCCTAGCGCAGCACCGCTCTGGGTCGATTAGAATGCAATGCCAAACTCAGGGCGGCTCAGCATAGCCACCAGTTCGCGGGCATTTTGTTGCATGCGCGAGGGAGTATTCAGGCGCCATTCTTCATCAATGTCACCACGACGCTTCTGGTGATAGCCGCGCATTGAGGTAATTGCCCAAAAGGTAAATTCGGTCACTTGGCAGCTGTAGTCGCAGCTGCGGTCATCGTAGGTATAATAGGCACCAGCGGGATATTGGCGAGGGACGCGCTGAAAGTAACCGCCTCGAGCTTGGTCCATCAACACAGCAATCTCACTACCTTTCCTCTCCCCAAAGACGGTGGGGTAAACCTCGGCATAGCCAAACTGAGTCACGAGGTGCAGCGCTTCTTCTACCGTCGGATCCCAGCCTTCCCGCCCAGAGATGTCCATTTCATCCTCCATGACGACGGTCGAGGTTTCGTACGTTTCGTGCGCATCATTTGGTAGACTATCAAAGAACCGATCAATATCGCTCTCTCGACGGAACACGGCAAAGAAAGCGCCAGAGTCCAGCAATTCATTGACCACCGCTGGGTTGTCTGGGGTTCCGTCTTGATCGTAATCGAGTTGCCTTTGCATCACTGCCGCCGCGTGACCAAGCGCCCGGTCTCTGACGTTGCTCATTCCGCACACAGGTACACCAAAAGTTTCAAGGTTCGACGCACGAAACGGTACAGGGCAGGTGTCCGCCTGGGCTCTCTTCAATAGTTCGCCGTCTTGCGCTGATGCTGTTTGACCAACCGATAAGAAAATCACCGCTATAAGTATGCCGAAAATGCGTGTCATTTGATTGCTCCTACTGAAGACCGAGAGTGTGTTTTTACTGGAGGCGAACTTTTTCAAATCACTGAGTGAACGGAGAACACTAGCCTAACCAACATTGATTATAAGCAGTTCAATTTTTAATTTTGATTGACCGGTTAAATCGCAAATTTCTTGTACACTTCTTCCCTCAGCGTGAAGCGCCAGAATTTCACGATCATTATACATTGGAGGATTTGCGTTCCGGTTCTTTGGACTACTCTTATCTCCTGAATTTAGCGCAGCAGCCCTTTTGTCTGTTGGTGAAGGAAAACGGCCATAGAACCTCTCAATGGTATTAATTGAGGAACCGATGTTGCTTGCTAATTGATAGATATTTACCTCTTTAGCTAAGCGCTGCTGAACGTAAAAATGCCTTAACGAGTAAAGCACCCGCCCATTGCCCCATTTATCACGCTCAAGGTCCAATCGCCGCAACAACCACTTAAATTGTCGGCGAGCAACATCCGCTGCTCTTTTCCTGTCTGGGAAATCCGGAAAAAAAACAAACTCTTCTTCGGACTGGTACGGCCGTGCTTTGATCAATTTTTCGTAGGAATTTTTCGCTTCCGCCTGCGTTATAACCGAGCGTGGAATAGTTTTACTTTTCCTGATCGTCAGGACCAAACGGGGGTGCTTTTTGTTTGAGACAACATCCACGTCTGCGTGCCTAAGTGCGTAAAGCTCTTTTACAATTGGACGCAAACCTGAATAAGCAAGCAAACCTATCAGCGAAAGCAGGTCATATGAAATGGGGTATCCAGATACACTCTGATCACCTTGAATTACTAACGTTTCCAACTCCCTGAGAATTCTTGAAATCTCATTAGAACTAAATGAAGCACGTGGCTGATCATCATTCTTTTCACGTGGCATGATTGGAAGGGCGCTGATCAGCTTTTGCTCAAAGGCAAATTTCAGCACTTTATTGATGACATACAAATGCCTGTTCAGGGTATCAGAAGCCAACTGGCTGGATCGGTACCGGTTCAGTAGATCGAGATACTCCCGTAAATCGCCAGTTGTAATTTCCCGAACGTCTTTTTTCCCAAAAACTGCAAGAATGCCATCCTGTTCCCTTTCCAGCAGCTACACATCGTCGCTGACATACCGGGGGCTTTTCTTTTCTCTTTGGACCTGACGCTGCTGGTTAATCATTAGCTGTCTGGCAATGCTCTCAAAGGTATATTCCT
>Ga0115564_10004055_pt1 | contig 12025 bp, 10 predicted proteins | sample COGITO_mtgs_1105_7_FD_88680 | JGI IMG/M metagenome (GOLD analysis project Ga0115564, IMG submission 88680) | Pelagic marine microbial communities from North Sea - COGITO_mtgs_110523 | ecosystem: Environmental > Aquatic > Marine > Epipelagic | place: Germany:Helgoland, sampling site Kabeltonne... | reverse complement strand
TGTAAATTGCTTATTACGTTCCAAAACATCGGCATGTATCGCTTGATCAACTTTAACACCATAGCCTTCTACGAGCGCTTGTACCGCTGCAAAATCTCCTTCAGATTTGATCCGTTGTGTTTCTCGAAGCAGCTGTCCAAATAGATCGTGTAATTTATCATAATCATTAATATTGAAATACGTTTTCCCATCGCGAATCACTTTTTCAATCACATTGTCCTTAAGTCCTTTTTCATAAGCCCATGCACTCACCCACTGACGGTTTCGCATGTGCGCTTCTTCGACCTCATCCCCAAGATTTAATCGAATGAGCTGGGTCAATAATCCATTTCGGATGTACCCGTCAAATGCAGCCATGCCTATGGATTTCCAATCTTCAACTAAGCCCAACTCTTGAATTTTTGGATTGTACAAGTAATAAAGCCCTACCAGATCAGCACGTCCTTCCTCTAACGTAGAGGCGTAATTTTTTAAAGTTTCTTTAGTTTCTCCAACGCCTGGATTTAATTGCCCTGATGCATGTCCAATGACTTCATGCAGCGCCGTGTGTAGCTTGTCGGCTGATTGACCATATAATTTTTCTAACTCATATTCCTGATCGTCATGAACAAATTCTTTAAGCCTTCCGGAACTCCCAGAATTATTATAGGCATTTATAATATTACCTAAGGAAACTGACTTGCTCCCAACCGCCGCACGAATCCAGTTTGCGTTTGGTAAATTCACTCCAATTGGAGTGGTTGGCGACGCATCGCCCGCTTCTCCGGCAACATTAACTGTCTTATAACTTACACCTACAACGTTTTTCTTTTTTTGCTCTGGAAATAATGGAGAGTTATCCTCAAACCATTGTGCATTTTCTGATAAAACCGCCATTTTGGCCGACATGTCAAAATCTTTGATTTGTACAATGGTTTCATACGAACCCCTATACCCTAGCGGATCGTTATAAACTTCAATAAAGCTGTTGATATAATCAATATTACCTTCAGTAGCAGACGTCCAAGCCACATTATAATCATCCCATGTTTGTAAATCTCCTGTCTTATAATATTCAATCAATAATCCTAAGGCATCGCCTTGCGCTTTATTTTCAGCAACGCCTTTAGCTAATTCTAACCACTTCACAATTTCATCAATCGCTTCGCCATATAATCCACCAGATTTATAAACACGTTCCTTAAGTTCTCCGTTAATTTTTACCAATTGAGAATTCAACCCATGTGACAAGGGTTTGTCGGGGTTTGGCGAAGTGATTTTCGAGTAAAACGATTCAACATCGGCATTTGTAACGCCTTGACCGTAGAAGTTAACAGCCGATTCTGCAACGTTATCAATGTCTTTAGCTTGATTTACTTTCTTCGCATCCTTGTCATTAAAAATAACTTCAAAAGCGTCGCCTTCTAAAGTGGTGTTAGTGGCAGTTAAAATCGATGTCAAATACGCTGCTGAAAATTCAGGAGTCAATTTCGCATTGCTATAATGGTGATGAATTCCGTTGCTAAACCAAACACGTTTTAAATACACCTCAAAAGCAACCCAATCATCCGAAGTTTTATCCCCTTCAAAAGTGGTATAAACCCGTTCTAATGCGTTACGGATGGTTAAATTATGTCGGTAATTTTGATCCCACATGATATCACGTCCCGATAAACCAGCTTGGGTTAAATAATAAACTAATTTTTGTTCTTTAAGAGTTAAATTTTCCCATCCTGGGATTTGGTAGCGCAATACTTTAAGGTCAGCAAATTGAGTCACCTTAATTGGAAAATCAGCCTCAGAGTTGAGGGTGATAAAGTTAGAATCCATCGCTATATCAGAACTACTATCCGATTTGCAAGAATAAAATAATTGGGCAAAAACAATAGAACCCAACACGATTTTAGAAATTAATTTCATGAGTTTTAATTTTTAGTTTGTTAAGTAAAATTTGAAACGTTTACGAATATAATCTATTTTGATCAACTAATTAAAATCATTTTATTTCGTTTCTAAAGAATCTATTTTTAATTTAGCAAAAACTGCAGAAAATGAAACACGTTTTATTGGTCTTTATTGGGGGTGGCACTGGAAGTGTCCTAAGATATCTGGTTGGAAAAATTTTCAACAACTCAACTCAGGGGTTTCCTTGGGGCACCTTTTCTGTCAATATTATTGGCAGTCTATTGATCGGAATATTAATGGGAATGGCTCTAAAAAATAGCAGTTTATCAGAGAATCAAACCTTACTTTTAGTGGCTGGATTTTGTGGGGGATTCACTACGTTCTCTGCTTTTGCTTATGAAAATCAAGTGTTTTTAAAAGAGGGGGACTTGACCCATTTTTTCATCTATACCTTAGGATCCATTGGACTCGGGTTAGTGGCGGTTTTTATAGGATTCTTTATTACCAAAAATTTTTAGTGAGCTTTAAACCGTTTCACGCCAGCTCTAATTTCTAAAGCCAAATAGTTTTCACGTGGTACGATTGGGCAAGAGTATTTTTCGTTGTAAGCACAATACGGATTGTAGGCTTTATTAAAGTCAATAATGAGTTCATCAGTTGTGGGGATCGTTAAATCGATATAACGTCCGCCACCATACGACGTCACTCCGTTGGTCGCATCCAAAAAAGGAAGAAATAAATAGTCTGAATCTGCATCGGAATCAATCTCAGGTTCACTTTGATATACGTTAAGCTTTAAGAGCTGTCCATTTATAGTGAATGATAAAATGCCAAAAACGCGTTCTTTGGCCACACGATTTGTGGTGGTTTTCATTTCAAAATAAGGTGTATTGGGCGTACGTTCCAATTTCGCATTTACAACAAAGGTTGAATCGATAGGAAAAAAATCGAGCCCATTAAACGCTTTCAAATCCTTGGATTTTAATGGTGATGTTGATGCATCTTTAAAAAAATTATTTTGTTCTTCTTGAAATTTAGATTGAGATTTGATTGTTTTTTTTTGAGAGACACACCCTATACAAACGAGTCCCAGTATAGCCATATAAATAGTAAATCGTGTTTTCATAGCTTTAAAAATACTATTATTTTTGTAAAATGGGATGATTCGATACCACATTTGATAGAATAATTTGTGTTTTCGTTTCACCATAAGTAATCAGTTGGTCAATCAGTTTTTCCAAGTGACGTTGATTTTGAAGGACCACTTCCATGACAATGTTTTCATTTCCAGTAATGCGATAACAATTGATCACCTCATCTAAGGTTTTTACTTTATGTAAAAATGGTTGAAGCCGCCCCATAAAGGCCCGAACGGTAATTAATGCTCTAAAATCATAACCCAACTCAAAATGAGAGACTTTTGCATAATACCCTTCAATAATACCTGAATCTTCTAGTTTTTTAATACGTTCAGTAACCGCTGGTGACGAAATTCCAACTTGATTGGCAATCGCCGTATTTGAGATTCGTGCATTGCGTTGGAGTTGTTCTAAAATCTTGGAATGTAATGCATCTAATTTCATATTTAAAGTATTTTTATTAAAAATATTAAAAATTAAATTAATAAACACATATAACATTAAATTTTAAACTCACGCTAATTTATTTTGCTCTAATTTTGGTTTAAATATTAAATCAATGTTGCCGTTTCAAAATTCTTCAGAATTGCATATAGCTTTTTATAAAAAAGCCGTTGAAATAGGATCACTTTCTAAAATGATTTCAGCATATTTGAATGCCGATCTTTCGGTTTTAAAACCGAATGGACGTGAAGATGATTCTATTTATTTTTCAGGTGATATTATTCGCCAGTCAGATTCTTTGGCGCCGCATATCATGAGAGTTGAGCAAGAGCGCTATTCGGAACAAAAATATCAGCACGTTGAATCGATACGAGGTCTTACAAATCGATTGTTTAAAAACTGTCGTCGTTTGGAAAAATGTAATAGTGATGGGCGTGAATTTTTGTCCATTCTAAAAATAGAATTACGAAAGTTTAAAAAATTACAAAAAAACTGGATGCTAACTATCTAGAGAAATATTCTATGGATCCTTAGGGATTAAACCTGCCATTTCAAGTTGTAGAACCTGCGCATTTTCTGCCGCTTTGATTGCAAAATCACGACCTGAAGACGCATAAATTATACCTCTCGAAGAATTGACCAAAAGACCAATTTGGGCATTCATTCCATATTTACAAACCTCTTCTAAACTTCCACCTTGAGCTCCAACTCCAGGTACTAATAAAAAACTATCGGGAACAATATTTCTAATTTCAGCAAAATAGGATGCTTTGGTTGCGCCCACTACATACATTAAGTTTTGAGCATTTTTCCACTCTTTAGAGGTTTCTAAAACCGATTGATAAAGAGGCTGACCGTTGGCGGTTAGCGTTTGAAAATCAAAGGCCCCTGTATTTGATGTTAAGGCCAGCATAATGGTGTGTTTCTCTGTAAACTCCAAAAATGGCTCTATAGAATCTTTCCCCATATAAGGTGCAACGGTCACACTGTCAAAGGCTAGATCTTCAAAAAAGGCTTTTGCATACATGCTACTGGTATTTCCGATATCGCCCCGTTTGGCATCCGCAATGGTGAAAATTTCTGGATGGTTTATATTTAGGTAATTAATGGTTTTTTGTAGTGCGGTCCACCCTTTTAATCCATAGGCTTCATAAAACGCAATGTTTGGTTTATAAGCCACACACAAGTGATGTGTGGCATCAATAATTGCTTTATTAAATTCAAAAATAGGATCCTCTAGTTCTAATAAATGAGTGGGTATTTTTGTCACATCTACGTCCAATCCAATACAAAGAAAGGATCGTTTTTTTTGGATTTCAGATACCAGTGCTTGAGTTGTCATATATAATTTAGATTACACCAGAATCTGCTTTGAGTTTTTCGGTATTTTCGGCCATCATGAGTTCGTTAATTATTTTCTGAATATCGCCATTAATAATATTCGACAAATCATAGAGAGTCAACCCAATTCGGTGTTCGGTCACACGCCCTTGAGGATAATTATAAGTTCTAATCTTGGCACTTCGATCTCCAGAAGATACCATGCTCATTCGCTTCTCAGAATCTGCCGCTTGTTTTTTAGCCAATTCCATTTCATATAAACGTGATCTTAAAACTTTAAGTGCTTTTTCTAAATTTTTATGAGAAGATTTTTGATCTTGACAACTCACAATCATACCTGTTGGTTCGTGGTGTAATTTGATTGCAGAGTAGGTCGTATTCACCGACTGACCACCAGGCCCAGTAGAAGTGGTTCGCTCAATTCTGACTTCTGTCATATCGAGTTGAACATCAAATTCTTCAGCTTCGGGCAATACAATTACAGAAGCTGCACTGGTGTGTACACGTCCTTGAGTTTCTGTTTGAGGCACCCGTTGCACACGGTGTACTCCGGCTTCAAACTTCATAGTGCCATAGACATCTTCGCCACTGACTTCAAAAATCACTTCTTTAAACCCTCCAGAAGTCCCGTGATTAAAATCTACCACTTCCACTTTCCAGCCTTTCGATTCACAATATTTAGTATACATTCGATGAAGATCGCCAGCAAAAATACTCGCTTCATCGCCTCCTGCTCCAGCACGGATTTCCATCACTATGTTTTTGGCGTCGTCAGGGTCTTTAGGAATTAAAAGAACTTTCATCTCTTCTTCAATTGCAGGGACTTGGTCTTTGGCTTCTTCCATTTGCATTTTGGCCATTTCTACCATTTCTGCATCACTGCCATCAGAAATAATTTCTTGGGCTTCTTCGATATTAGACAATAAAGATTCATAGACAAGACCTAGGTCGACCATCTTTTTTAAATCTTTATATTCTTTATTGAGTTGTACATAGCGCTTCTGATCCGAAATAATATCGGGTTGGATGATCAAGTCATTTACTTCATCAAAACGCTGCTTAACTATTTGTATTTTTTCTAACATCTACTTTGGAGAATTATGTTGCAAAAGTACTATTTTTTATGGATTTACTGTGATATGATAACGCCTCTAATACTCAAAGGTTCCAAATTCACTTTTAATGGTCAACTTTTTAGATGTTGCAGCTTCAACGCGTCCGACAATTTGAGCGTCTACATTAAATGATTGTGAAAGGGTAATAATCGCCTCGGCAATTTCGGGTTTTACATAAAGCTCCATTCGGTGACCACAATTAAATACTTGGTACATTTCTTTCCAATCGGTGTTGGATTGTTCTTGTATCAGTTTAAAAAGTGGAGGTACTGGAAACATTGCATCTTTTATAATATGTAAACCCTCCACAAAGTGAAGTATTTTGGTTTGTGCGCCGCCACTACAATGTACCATCCCATGAATAGATTTGGCATCGTATATCTCTAAAATTGATTTGATAATAGGCGCATAGGTTCTTGTAGGAGACAATATTAATTTCCCGGCATCTATTGGCGAATCTTTTACCGCATCGGTTAGTTTCATTTTTCCAGAGTACACGAGTTCTTTTGGCACCGCTACATCGAAACTTTCGGGATATTTATCAGCTAAATAGTGATCAAAAACATCATGTCTAGCGGAGGTCAATCCATTACTTCCCATACCGCCATTGTAAGCATTCTCGTAGGTTGCTTGTCCAAAAGAGGCCAGCCCTACAATGACATCACCAGGTTGAATATTGGCATTATCAATCACTTTATTTCGAGGCATTCTTGCGGTCACGGTCGAATCGACAATAATGGTTCGAACCAAATCGCCAACATCGGCTGTTTCGCCGCCAGTAGAATGAATGGTCACTCCAAACCCCTTGAGATCTTCTATGAGTTCTTCGGTTCCGTTTATAATTGCTGAAAGCACCTCGCCTGGTATGACATTTTTATTGCGTCCAATGGTTGAAGACAGCATGATGTGGTCGGTTGCACCGACACATAATAAATCGTCGATATTCATTATGAGCGCATCTTGAGCAATCCCTTTCCAAACCGAAATATCGCCCGTTTCTTTCCAATACATATAGGCTAAGGAACTTTTGGTCCCCGCACCATCGGCATGCATAATTAGACAATAATCGGAGTCATTTGTTAAATGATCGGGCACAATTTTACAAAAAGCTTGTGGGAATAATCCTTTGTCAATATTTTTTATCGCTTTATGTACATCTTCTTTGGATGCGGAAACACCTCGTTGTGCATAGCGTTTGCTTATCTCGTTGCCCATGAAAAAAATTTATAATGCAAAAGTAAGAAAGTATTTAAGAAAAAAGAGGAAAGATAAAAGATAAAAGATCTAAAACGTGGAACTAAAAAAGAAACGACAGTAGAACCAAGTGCCTTTATAAAAGACCAAATAAGTTCCATTTAGGAAACTACGCACTGCACTGTTGTGAGGTTTCTATTCAGAGCCTTTAGAGATTTATAAATTAATTTTTATTTTATATCATAAGTCTATTTTCATAATTCTCAATACTCTCTACTTAATTCTTGGTACTTTTTTCTTACTTCGTAAACAGCAATTCGCGATACTTAGCTAACGGCCAAAGTTCATCATCGATGAGTAATTCTAACTTATCACAATGGTATCGAATGTCGTCAAACAAGGGTTTAACTTTATTGCAATACACCGTTGCTTTTTTGGTTGTATTTGAGATCGTATTAGCTTTTTTGCGTTCGTTCGTCATGGTTGTGACGCCCGAATTGATTGCTTCAATGCGTTTGGATATATCTGCAATCAAAACGAGTTGTTCGCTTGCATATGTTTTAAAGTCATCTCCATAAATAACTTTTAAACCTTTCACATTCTCAATTAAAATGTTTTGATATTTAACGGCGGTAGGTATGACATGGTTTCGAGCAATATCTCCTAAAGTTCGTCCTTCAATTTGAATAATATGGACATAGGCTTCAATTTCTACATCATAGCGTGCTTCGATTTCAACCTTATTCATCACGTTTAAACTTTCATAAAGCGCAATGGTTTTAGGGTCTATTTTAACTTTAAGGGCTTCTGGGGTGTTTTTATTATTACTCAACCCTCTTTTGGTCGCTTCTTTTTCCCAATCATTTCCATAGCCATTCCCTTCAAAAAGGATATTTCGAGAAGTTTTGATGTATTCTCTCAATACATTAAAAATAGCTTCATCTTTTTTCAATCCCTTTACGTTGATCAGTTCGTCAGCTTCGGCTTTAAAATCAATTAATTGACGGGCAACAATGGAGTTTAAAACCGTCATTGGATTGGCGCAATTGGCTGTGGAACCTACGGCACGGAATTCGAATTTGTTACCTGTAAAAGCAAAAGAGGATGTTCGGTTTCGATCGGTATTATCTAATAAAATTTCTGGTATTTTACCAACAACATTCAGCTTCAAATCTGTTTTTTCTTCTGGCGATAATTTCCCTTTAGTGACGCCTTCTAACTCATGAAGAACTTTAGATAATTGGTCGCCAATAAATACCGACATAATTGCTGGCGGGGCTTCATTAGCACCTAAACGATGGTCGTTTGTGGCCGAAGCAATAGAAGCTCGAAGTAATTCTTCATTATCATGTACGGCTTTAATCGTATTTACAAAAAAGGTGAGGAATTGCAAATTACTCATGGGTGTTTTTCCAGGGGCTAATAAATTGATTCCTGTATCGGTACTGAGACTCCAATTGTTATGCTTTCCAGATCCATTAACGCCTGCAAACGGTTTTTCGTGAAACAGCACTTTAAAATGATGGCGATCGGCTACTTTTTGCATTAGATCCATTAAAAGTGAATTATGGTCGACTGCCAGATTTGCTTCTTCATAAATTGGTGCTAGTTCAAATTGGTTGGGTGCCACTTCGTTATGACGCGTTTTTACGGGAATTCCAAGCAACATAGATTCGGTTTCTAGGTCGCGCATAAAATTTAGAGCTCGTGTTGGAATGGTCCCAAAATAATGGTCATCGAGTTGCTGATCTTTGGCAGAGCTATGCCCTAAAAGGGTTCGTCCCGTCATTTCGAGATCTGGTCGAGAAGCAACTAAGGCTTTATCGATTAAAAAATATTCTTGTTCCCAGCCTAGGGATGCGGTTACTTTTTTTACGGTTTTATCAAAATAACGGGCCACTTCAGTTGCTGCATGATCGACTGCGTTTAGCGCTCTTAATAAGGGTGTTTTATAATCCAAAGCTTCGCCAGTATAGGCCACAAAAACAGTGGGAATACAAAGCGTAGTTCCATAAATAAAGGCAGGAGATGTTGGATCCCAGGCGGTATAGCCTCGGGCTTCAAACGTGTTTCGAATGCCTCCGTTAGGAAACGAAGAAGCATCGGGTTCTTGTTGTACCAATTGATTGCCTTCAAAACGCTCCAGTGCTTCCCCATTTCCTATTGTTTCAAAAAATGCATCATGTTTTTCTGCAGTGGCTCCTGTTAAAGGTTGAAACCAATGGGTGTAATGAGTGACGCCTTTTGCCATAGCCCAATCTTTCATGGAAGAGGCGATTTGATCGGCGATTGAACGGCTAATTTTATCGCCTTTATTAATGGCTTTCATTAAGCTCTTAAAAGCTTCTTTGGTCAAAAACTGTTGCATGGTCTTGAATCCAAATACATTAGCTCCAAATATTTCGGAACGTTTCGCTTCTTTTGCGACACTGGTAGGAGTGCGATCTAAAGATTGTTTGAGGGCATGAAATCTAAGAGTAGACATAAGTATAGAGATTTTAGTTAAACTCAATACAAAAATAAAATAATCGTATTAAAAACAGCCGTTTGGCAGAATAATTATTAACAAATTTTAAATTTATTTGCTATTAAAATATGAAAAATTTAATGAAACCCCTGAAAAAATAGGGGATTCAACAAAAAGAGTTATGTATTAATATTTTATACCCTAAAAAAACAGAGTAACTGTCTTTATTTTTATATTTGTTGACATTATAATTAATTTATTAAAAAATCATGGCAAAAATTAAATTAGAATATATTTGGTTAGATGGATATTATCCAACTCAAAATATGAGAAGTAAAACCAAAGTTGAAGAACACGAAAACTTTCAAGGTACAATCGCTGAATTAGACAATTGGTCTTTTGACGGTTCATCAACCAGACAAGCTTCTGGTGGTGCTTCTGATTGTTTATTAAAACCCGTTGCAATCTATCCAGATCCTGCAAGAATTAATGGGTTTTTAGTCATGACCGAAGTTTTGAATGCAGATGGGACGCCTCACGTTTCTAACGGTAGAGCGACTATTGAAGATGAAGATAATGATTTCTGGTTTGGTTTTGAGCAAGAATACTTTATCATGGATACTAAAACGCAATTGCCATTAGGATTCCCTATCGGTGGCTACCCTGCCCCACAAGGAATGTACTATTGTTCTGTTGGTGGATTACATACGCACGGAAGAAATTTAGTTGAAGAGCATGCTGATTTATGTATTGATGCTGGTTTAAATTTTGAAGGCATCAATCAAGAAGTTGCTTCTGGACAATGGGAATTCCAATTGTTTGCCAAAGGCGCTAAACAAGCAGGTGATGAAATTTGGATTGCTCGTTATTTATTAGATCGTTTGACTGAAAAGTACGGATATTATATCGATTACCATCCAAAGCCCCTTGGAAAAGACATGGACTGGAATGGTTCTGGAATGCATGCAAACTTCTCTAACAACGTTTTAAGAACGTGTGGAGACAAAGAAGTATATGCAAAAATATGTGAAGCATTTAGACCAGTAGTTAAGGAACATATTGAAGTGTACGGTGAATTTAATGACCAACGTTTAACTGGCTTACACGAAACCGCTGCCATTACCGATTTCTCTTGGGGAGTTTCGGATAGAGGCGCCTCAATTCGTATTCCAATTATTGCAGTAGAAAAAGGCTGGAAAGGCTGGTTGGAAGACCGAAGACCAGCTTCTAATGGTGATCCTTATAAAATTGCTGGACGTATCATTAAAACGGTAAAGTCTGCTAATATCGGATAAACTTTTTTTAGAGAATATATTAAAAACGCTTGCAGCTTTGCAGGCGTTTTTTTGTACATTTATTTTTAAATCTGCTAAATGACCACAATTGTTTCCATTGAATGGCTAAAGCACCATCTAAAAGATCCCGATTTAATTTTATTAGATGCCAGTCTTCAAACAACTTCTGAAGGGGCTCGTCCAAATTCGCATTTACAAACCATCCCTGGAACCCGATACTTTGACCTCAAAAACTCATTTTCTGAGACCAATAGCCCGTTACCAAACACCTTACCTACTGAAAAACAATTTGAAGTAAACTGCCAAAAATTAGGCATCCGACGGAACTCAAAAATTGTCGTTTTTGATTCTTTGGGTATCTACTCGAGTCCACGCGTTTGGTGGTTATTTAAAGTCATGGGACACCAAGATATCTCTGTTTTAAATGGCGGTTTTCCAGAGTGGGAACGCAAAGGATATCCAACCGAACTCAGAACCCAAAAACACTATCAACTAGGAGATTTTAAAGCGACTCTTAAAACGAAGAATGTCAAAAACTATCAAGATATTTTAAACAACTTACAGAAAAAAACATTCACAATTGTTGACGCACGATCGGAAGGTCGGTTTAATGGCACAGAAAGCGAACCTAGAAAGCAACTGAAAAGCGGTCATATTCCAAATTCTATAAACATTCCTTATAAAGACGTACTTAAAAACGGTAAATTCAAAACGGAATTAGAATTAAAAAAAATAATTAATCAGAAGCTTCCAAAAAAAGAGACGTTAGTGTTTAGTTGTGGATCTGGATTGACTGCTTGTATTGTGATGCTCGCTTGTGAAATGGTTTCTAAAAAAGGGATCGCAATTTATGATGGATCTTGGACAGAATGGGCAGAGTTAGAAAACTTGACAACAATTTAGCAACACTCTTATTTGAATTGTAAAGCACACTTCGTTTTGACAGAAAAATAGCGTTCATAAATGAATTTCTGTATTTTAAGGACCCTTAACAACCCATTGAAAAATAAGTTACAGCCTTACGTATTGTAAGGTTTATTAGAACTCTTTTTTAATTTTAGTGATTAAATTGCATTCATAAAAAGAATTGAAATGGATTGTTTAATCATTGAGAATGACACGAAAGTTGTTAATCTCATAAAAATG
>Ga0115564_10004052_pt1 | contig 12030 bp, 6 predicted proteins | sample COGITO_mtgs_1105_7_FD_88680 | JGI IMG/M metagenome (GOLD analysis project Ga0115564, IMG submission 88680) | Pelagic marine microbial communities from North Sea - COGITO_mtgs_110523 | ecosystem: Environmental > Aquatic > Marine > Epipelagic | place: Germany:Helgoland, sampling site Kabeltonne... | reverse complement strand
GGGCATAATCATCAACATCCGTTGACAGGAGAGGACGCCATCTACCATCCATCAAACCGTCATAACCATCTTCTACGCCTATAACTGACCACCCACTAGCGGATGCAGTTTTAACCAATGCCACAAGCGCAGCATTCATTCCTGGAGCATCTCCACCAGAGGTCAACACAGCCATCGTTGTTCTATTCATGCTATCACCCAAATTTTGTGTTCTTCATTACTCTTTATCCACATTTCAGAGATATGACATTCAAAGAGCACACATTTGAAAATCCCCCTAAATTGCAATAAAGGAAAGAACAAATAAGCCTAAGGATGACAAACATGACGACCCAACCCTTTTCAAGAGTGGCCATCATCAACCGTGGTGAACCAGCAGTTCGATTTTTACGTGCGTTGGATGAGTTCAACCTCATTCACAACACAAGCATTAAAGGAATCGCGCTGTACACAGAGCCTGATGAACATATGCCCTTTGTACGACAAGCGGATGAAGCTGTGTGTATTGGTGGTATCCTTCGACCACAAGAAAATGGAAAAGTTCTCAATGCGTATTGTGATCACGATTGGATCATAGAGATGTTGCACAAACATCAATGCGATGCAGTCTGGCCCGGATGGGGATTTGTATCGGAAGATCCAATCTTTGTTCAACAATTAGAACAACACAATATTGTATTCCTCGGTCCTTCGTCTGATGCCATGAGTCAATTGGGAGACAAGATCGCTGCAAAGTACCTCGCTGAAAAAGCAGGTGTACCATTGGCACCATGGTCAGAATACAAAGCAGAGTGGACTCTAGAAGAATTGCTCGCGGAAGGAGAACGCATTGGCTACCCTCTTATGGTCAAAGCATCCGCTGGGGGTGGTGGAAGAGGAATCCGAAAAGTCAAACAGGCCGAGGACTTACAAAAAACAATAGAAACCGTCCAGAGTGAAGTGGAAAAGTTTTTTGGACAGGGCGGGATATTACTGGAACGGTGTGTTTCTAATGCCAGACACATTGAAGTGCAACTGGTCTGTACCAGTACAAAGGCACATGCCGTAGGAATCCGCGACTGTTCTATCCAACGTAAGAATCAAAAGGTCATCGAAGAAGCACCCTCGCCCATCTTGCCTGAAGACATCGGATCATTATTGATGGAGTCTTCAGAAAACCTAGCACAGTTGTGTAATTACAAAGGTGTTGCCACGGCAGAGTTCTTGTATGAACCAATGTCCCGAACCACAACCTTCTTGGAAGTTAATTCGCGCCTACAGGTTGAACATACCATCACTGAAGCCATCACAGGGACAGATTTGGTACAAGCCCAAATCTCGATAGCCTTAGGGTGGGCTTGGACTCCACCAGTGAACCTGATTCATGGACATGCCATCGAACTTCGAGTCAATGCTGAAGACCCAGAGAAAGACTTCCGACCAGCCCCAGGACGAGTGGCAATATTCAGACCGCCAGCAGGACCAGGAATACGAATAGACAGTGGCGTCACAGAAGGGTCTGAAATCTCAGAACACTTTGATTCCATGATCGCCAAAATTATCATATGGGCCCCCACTCGCGAATTGTGTATTGCTAGAGCACGTCGAGCCTGTTTGGAACTGGATGCCGCAGTTGAAGATGGAGCGACAAATCAAGCGTTTCTTTTGGATATTTTACGTCATGATGAATTTGTACAGGCCACCGCCTCAACGGATTGGTTGGATAGAGCCATGGCTGCAGGATCTGTAGTTCGAGTTGGAGCAGAAACGGAAGCCCTATTGGCTGCAGCGATCTTAGAATACAAACGACACACACATGCCAACGTAGATCGTTTCTTTCAACAATGCCAAGATGGTATTCCAGTTCAATTTCCAAGCAATGAAGGTCATGCTGTGGAATTACGCTTACGCGGAACACAATACTCCATGCTTGTTGGAGCATGGGATGTAGACGACTTTGTTGTCGAAGTCTCGGAGCAACTACATCGGGTACAACTCAAAAGTATTGCCCCTCACATCGCAGAAATGTGGATAGGAGAACAAAGACACAAAATCTTGTATTCCTATGGAAGTGCTGGAATTACTGTAGAATTAGATGGGTATAGCCATACCATTGAACGTTCCTCTGGTGGGATTGTAAAATCACCTACACCTGCCGTCATCGTGGGAATCTCGGTCTCTGCAGGAGATGTTGTACATGTTGGCGACCGCTTGTGTACATTAGAAGCCATGAAAATGGAACTTGGTGTATTTGCATCTGAGTCGGGTACCGTCCGAGAAATCCTTTGCCAGGTCAATCAACAAGTGTTGATTGGGGACTCCTTATTGGTATTGGAGTTGGAGGATGAGTCGGAAGACCAAAGTGTTGAATCACAAGGGTTTGAAAGCCCGCATCGTTTGTTGTTGGAAGAACTATGGAATGATGGCACCATTGATCTTCAACGTCTGGATACACTCGGTCAAGAGAACCGAGACCAAGTTATCGAAGAGATTCATGCTTTGTTCAGAGCCTCTGTATTGGGTTTTGACATTACCCCAGCAATGACCAAAATGGTGGACCAAATCTTAGAGTCTTCATCTCTGATATCAAACAGTAAAACGCCTGCAATATGGAATACGTTTATTCCTTGTTTGGAAATGTTTGCGGATTCCGCATTGTTGTTGGATCGAAATGCATTGTTGGATCTTGACTCCACAACAACCATTGCAGCCCATGCCGCTTTTTATGACTTTTGTCGACAACACCACGATGAGACCACCTTAGAATGCGTCGAGGACATCCTCAACAAAGCCCTTCATTGGTACCATATTGAATCCTTAAAGGCTGATGATTGGCTTAAAGAAGCACTATTTAGATTGGCATTGGCCAATGACAATACAGCATGGGGACACCACGTCACCTCGGGATTGCTTCGCATCTTTATTCGTCTGCATCAAACAAACTGGGAACCGCCAAATACCTTGGAAGATATCTTAGAAAAAACAGGACAAGCAGCACGTGCTGAACACCCTTACGTTCAAGACAATGCCATTCATGCACACCACCTGTTCTTTGCACACGGAGAAAACCGTCGACACTTGGAAGAGTTGCGAAGTGCGGTACATGAAATGTTTGCGAGCATGGAATCCTATGATGCGAAAAGTAAAGTCGTCCGAACCGTCATGCGGAAGTTGGGTAGATCACCGCAATCCTTGCAACAAACACTCTATCAAATGCAAGAGTTCAATCAACCACATCGCATCATTGAAGCATTGACTCGACGATTTTACATTGGTGAAACATACGAATGGCAACATGATGCAGACATCAATGGCCATGCACTCGTGGAGGGGCGTGTTAACACCTCGGAACGAATCCTATCAATCCTGTTCACACAAGAGACGACGCATTCTGATGTTGTTGATATCTTGCAACATCTAGTCCATCCTGCAACGTATTTAGAGTTTGTTGTTCCGACACGACTGGATGAATCTTGGTTGGAGAAAGCCCCAGAATTGTTGATGCTTTTGGGGATGCATCCAAAACGCATTACGCTTACCTGGATGAATGATGGTCTTGCACACCATCGAACCTTTGTTCATCAACGTGGACAATGGCGCTTTCAAACTTTACTCAACGATATCCACCCACAAGTGGCAAACCGTTTACATTTAGAGAAGCTCCAAGACTTCAATCTCAAACGAATTTATTCTCAAGAACACATTTATGCATTTTTGGGACACGCTCATAGCAACAAACGCGATGAACGGATCTTTGTGCTCGCAGAAGTATTCGGTTCAGCAACACAAGGCTCTGCCTTTCCTTTACGACATTTTGAACGGGTTTTCTTTGAGGCTGTACGGGCAATCCGAAGCACGCAATCTCAACGAAGCAAACGGTCTCGCATTCAATGGAACTGGCTGTACTTTCACATTCACCCGCAGTTAGACACCAACGAAGCAGAACTACAATTGTTTGCAAAACAACTCGAACCCTACACACGTGGCCTCAACCTAAGAGAAGTGCAAATCCATGTACGAACCAGAGCCAGTCGCTTCCAATGGTCCACCGTGCAACTTCGACGATCTGGAAACAATCAAATGGAGTTCAACTGGTTGAACAACCATCTTCGAATATCCCCAATGTCTCACTACGACATGAAGGTCGTTCGAGCACAAAAATTTGGTCATGTCTATCCTTATGACATCATTCGAATGCTGGAAGGTTCACCCACTACATTGAACATCCCCCATCCAGATATGCAACAGGGACGTTTTCAAGAATACGATATGAACGTGGCAGGTCAATTAACCCCTGTACTTCGTCCCTTTGGACAAAATGACTGTGGTGTCGTCATTGGTCTCATCAACAATATCACCAGTAAGTTTCCCCAGGGGATGCAGAGAGTATGGATTGGATCTGATTCAACCAAGGCAATGGGGTCTCTCGCTGAAAAAGAGTGTGTCCGTATTATTGCGGCACTGGATTTGGCAGAAGAATTACAAATACCAGTGGAGTGGGTACCCATTTCTGCCGGTGCAATGATTGCTATGGACTCCGGAACCGAAAACCTAGACTGGACAGCAAGAGTTCTAGAAAGAATCATTCGATTCACCCAAAAGGGTGGTACGATTCATGTCATTGTGCATGGGATCAATGTGGGAGCACAATCTTATTGGAATGCCGAGGCCACAATGCTAATGCATACCAAAGGCGTCCTTATCATGACGACTCAAGCCGCTATGGTTCTAACGGGCAAAAAGGCCTTGGACTTCTCTGGTGGTGTATCTGCTGAAGATGAACGAGGCATTGGAGGCGTTGCACGAATCATGGGACCGAATGGCCAAGCTCAATATCGTGTATCTGATCTAGAAGAAGCCTATACAGTTCTATTCGAGGTTTATCGACACACTTTTTCAGATCCAAAAACCGGTCAGTCTCCAAAACAGATGACCAACGATTCTAAAAATCGAAATATTTGTTTGCACCCTTATTCTGACAGCAACCATCCTCATTTTTCGCGCATTGGAGATATCTTCTCGAAAGAGCACAATCCTGAGCGTAAAAAACCCTTTGCCATTCGTCAAGTAATGCGTGCCTTAATCGATCAAGACAGTCCGCCGCTTGAGCGATTTGCACAACTGCATCAGGGAGAGTCTGCAGTCGTTTGGTCTGCACACATTGGCGGTATTTCGAGCACTGTGGTTGGTATTGAATCTCAACCAATATTACGCCGTGGACGCGTCCCCTTAGATGGCCCCGATACATGGACAGGTGGCACCTTATTTCCACAAAGTTCCAAAAAGATTGCTCGTGCCATCAATGCCGCCAGTGGACAAACACCTGTTGTTGTTCTTGCAAACCTTAGTGGATTTGATGGTTCTCCTGAATCATTGCGACGATTGCAACTCGAGTTCGGTGCTGAGATTGGTAGAGCAGTTGTCAACTGTGAGAGCCCCATCGTCTTTGTGGTCATTGGTCGGTACCATGGTGGTGCCTATGTGGTATTTTCCAAGGCCCTCAATCCAAACATTACAGCCATCGCGGTCAATGGATCATTTGCTTCTGTTATTGGTGGAGCACCTGCAGCAGCCGTCGTTTTTCCAAGGAAAGTACGACAATTGGTCAACCAAGATCCACGTTTGGTAGAACTCGACAAAAAACTATCTATAGCCCGAAGAACCGAAAACCCATTGTTACTTGAAGAACGAAATCGTCTTGCAAATGATTTAACATTGGAAAAACGAGGGGTCATAGCAGCTGAATTTGATGCCATTCACAGTGTCCAACGGGCCATTGAAGTGGGTTCACTCGATGCCATCATTGAACCCAATGAGTTACGACCTCGAATCATTGAAGCCTTAGAACGCAGTTTTAATAAACAGGACTCATAAACAAGACCAAGCGTAAACCATTCGTACAATAAGATCTCGTTACTGTACCAACATACATGTAATGGGATTCCTATACGACCATTAGATCATTGTGCACAAGAACACACGAAACAATTGTAGCGTACTGACACTCAGTATTTAAAACAAATACGCTACCTTAAATCGAGCCGTATAAATAGAGCCATCTTGTGGAGAGATGTTAAAATCATCGAAGTCAAAGAACGTCGTCGGAGCTGCATACAGTTCACCAGCCACATCCAAAAAGGCTTTTGGTTTCCATTGAGAACCAAGAGAAAAGGTTGGCCCCGCATACGGTGCTGTATTGTTCGAGATAGTTGCATCATCATCAATATAAAAGAAAGTACTGACGTCAAGCCAACCGGCCGAAGCATAATGTGTGAACGAACCTGCTTTGTATCCGACAGAAGCATCGAGTCCGAATGTAGAACCCAAATACAAGTCAATGTATGCAGGATCCTCAATATCAAAGGGCGTCGCAATCTCTCCAACAGTGCGCATAAGAGTCGCATGATATCGCAAACCAGCTTGCAATTTACCCTCAGCCAAATCGGCATACCCCGCTCCAGCTTCCATCGAAATCATCACATTACGAGTTCCGCCAATCGGTACTGGTGGCACGTACCCAAATCCAGCGTATGGTACAATAGACTTTCCATTTGCCAAATCAATACTTGGAAAAGCAAAAGAACCTCGTGGTCTTGGAAGAACAGGAGTCTTATTGGTATCTTCTGTTTTTGTATAATTAAGAACCAATCTTTTATCACAGCCTAATGCTGGCATCATAGACAGCTCCAATCCCATAGAACCGGTTCCTGGTTCATGCGGAATGGGACCATGCAATGCTGAAAAGGTAGTGGCCAATGAATAGAAGTTCAACAAGTAATTGTTTTGACTCTCTTCGGAGTATCCTTCAGGAGCAGGCCCAGCAACACCATCTCCATCCGTATCGGCAGTTGCCATACAGGCTGGGTCAACATAAGCAAAGGCATTCGATAAGACCATTGAAAGGACAAGCAACATAAGTACTCCTTAATAGTAAGACAAAGGTTTAGCCTACCAATATACAACAATAGGTCATAGTACCAGTAGACTTTTTTTCACAAACCACTATACATCAGAATACACCTTACTTTTGGGAGCACACATCGTGCAAAAAATACCAACAACGCGTCCAACCATTCAGAACATCTCTTCTGCGATTTCAGACAGAGTCCGTTCATACCACTCCGACGTAATAGAAGAGGTCATACAACACGTTCAACAAAAAGATATTGTTGTCGTTGGAATGGCTTGGAATCCATTTGTGCAAAGAACACAAAAACTGTTGAATGCTCAAACAATCCCCTACACCTATTTGGAATATGGGTCTTATGTTTCACAGTGGAAAGAGCGATTGGCAATTAAAATGTGGTCCGGTTGGCCAACGTTTCCTCAGATTTTTGTAAAAGGCATGTTGATTGGTGGCTTCAGTGATATACAGTCTCTAGTTCAAAACAATCAACTGAACGATTTGCTGAATGGAGACTTCGATGAATGATGAAGACTGGATGAAAAAACGCTCTTGGCGCAAAGGATCTGGTTGTGCTTTTTTGTTATTGGGCATCCTTGGATTGGGATGGATCAGTGCTGCAACGTCTGTTTCTCCATCAGTCCCTTCATCTTCTTCTTGGGGCATACTCTAAATGTCGGTTGTTTGGGTTGCTATCTTGGCTGGAGCGATGGCCATCTTCGCGACTGTATCGATTGAAAAGTTTGGTGGAACGCTCGGTGGACTGCTCAGTTCACTACCCACAACCATTATTCCAGCATCTCTTGGCTTCTTGAGCCACGCATCAACGCCATTGGAACTAACCACATCACTAGCAGTCGTTCCCATTGGAATGTTGATCAACGCAATATTCTTATATACTTGGCGGGTACTTCCGCCTAAGTTTTCAGCCGTTTCATCTCTCAAGGTTCGATTGGCATGGATGAGTTTGGCCTCTTTGATGGTATGGGCTATCAGTGCGGCAACATTTGTGATGAGTATGAGTTTGGTCTCTGACGAACAGGTCTTGTGGTTTGGTATTCTGGGACAGATTGTACTTCTAGGATTTGGAATTTGGGCTTGTAAAGACGGGATCCCCGCACCCAAAGGCAATCGGGCTGTATCCATACCGGTGTTGCTTTCTAGAGGACTCTTGTCTGGGCTTGCCATTGGATTTTCTGCATGGATATCAGGGCTGGGCTACCCTATATTGGCTGGTATGGCATCCGTTTTTCCCGCCATTTTTCTAACAACAATGGTTTCCATTTGGCTTTCCCAAGGTGAGGCTGTTCAAGCAGGAGCGGTCGGCCCTATGATGCTGGGCTCGAGTTCAGTCGCCTTATACGCACTACTCTGTATCTTCACATTCCCAACATTTGGAACAACAAGTGGAGTCATTCTCGCGTGGACGTTCTCAATTGGACTGGTTTCTATACCTGCATGGTGGTGGTTACAGCGAAAGCAGATTGCTGGATAGCCTCTGCAACCTCCCTCTGTTCATTTTGCATTTTGATCTTTCTTGTCATAAACACAGAGCACACACCCACAATCATTGGCGTTGACTTTCATAACGAACGCAAATGACTGTAGATTATGGTGCAACGAAAGCCATTAGGATTCAGTTGAATCAGCTTCAACGTCAGTGTCCAATGTCGAAACTGATGCGTCTTCTGCTTCGTCAGAAGCTTCAACAGATGTCACTGGTTGCTCTTTCGACACAAGTTCAATCGAAGGTTCGGAGACAGGTGCAGGTGTCGTTTCTTCAACACTTACCGGAGCAGCAATATTGCTGTCTTCCTTTTCTTCTTTTGCTTCTTTGATCTCTTTGTTCTCTTTGTTCTCTTTGATCTCTTTGGAAGTTACTGTATCTGCGACCGGATCTTGCCCTTGTTCACCTTCCTCTTCATTCAGCTTTTCTTGAGGTACGTCTTCAATACCATTGCGACGAGATTCCCAATAAGCGTATACCCCTATATTGGTGTCTCCCATTTCACGTAACAGAGGTGCCGGCACATAGCGTGAACCAAACGTTGCCGCATAGTCATCTAAGTCAAAGACCACACGTTCCGTTCCGATACTGTCAATATGCGCAAATGGCCCACCTGTAAATGGAGGGAAACCAATACCCATGATTGCACCCAAGTCACCCGCTTCTGGATCTCGTAAAATCCCCTCTTGCAAACAATACATCGCTTCATTCATGAAGATGTACTTCAACCGTTTCGCCAAATGCTTGCGACTTTCAAGGTTTGTGGTTCGAACTTCCATCTTCGGTAAATGTCGCTTAATGCTTTCATCGACCACTTTTTTGCCGTTCACCATTTTGGATTTGCCCTTTTCATATACAAAGAACCCCTTGCTGTTCTTTTTTCCAAACCGCTTTTCTGCAATGAAATTATCAATCGTAGTCATGTCTGGGAATTGCATGCGATCCCCGTAGTATTTTTGCATGACGCGAATAATCTTCGCCCCCACGTCTATACCAACTTCATCCAGCAATGTGATCGGTCCGACCGGAAAACCGGCTTCAATCGCTGCCTGATCAACATCAAGAGCATCAAATCCTTCCAGCAACATGAAGATCGCTTCGGTAAGATATGGCGCCAAAGCACGAGTCGTATAAAATCCGGCACAATCGTTCACAATAATGACGTGCTTACCCATTTTACGAGCCAACTTAGAAACCGTTTTGGTAACCTCTGGGCTGGTGTGCTTCGTTACTATTAATTCTACCAAGGGCATCTTTTCGACAGGACTGAAAAAGTGCATACCGATTACCCGTTCTGGGTGCTTCGCTTTGGCAGCAATCTCCGTAATCGGAAGGGATGACGTGTTGGTTGCAAATACAGCCTCTTTGTTGGTCATTCCTTCAATTTGCAACACCATATCTTGTTTGAGTCCCAAAATCTCTGGCACGGCTTCAATCACCACATCAGCATGGCCAAAACCACTATAGTTTAACCCACCACTCAGACGATTGATTCTCTCATCTCGGCCAGCCTTTGGATATCGTCGACGTTTGACCGCTTTGGAAAAATACGTGTCGGCATAATTCATTGCTGTTTGAAGGCCATCATAGGAAATGTCTTTCATCCGAACCGTAATTCCTTTGTCAACCAATACCGTACCGATTCCACCACCCATTAAACCCGCACCTAAAATACCCACATGATTGACCACTCGGCTCTCAATATCGGCAGTGTTGTCACCATCATCTTTTTTGAGGTGTGTAATGCAATGAAAAAGATGTCTAAGTCCTTGAGATTCCGGAGTCATCAACAACTCACCAAATCCTTGGGCCTCTGCATCGTCGGTATCCGCTTTGAGTACATCGATGATCTTCAAAGGCGCAGGGTATAGACCATTCGTTTGCTTCATCACTCCTTCAACAGCCTTGTTAAATACGAGGTTTTGCACTGGCCCCAAAGAATCCATCGCCCAGCGAGTCATTTGAGCTGTCCAGTTGCCTTTGACCTTTCTTGCCAAAACGGGTAAACGCTTCCCTGCCAACCCCGCTGCAAACGTTTTTGCTTCATCTAGAAGCCATACTGGTGGGACAACCTTATCCACCAATCCCATTTTAAGTGCTTTGCGAGCACGAATATTTTTACCAGTCAACATCATTGGCAATGCTTCTGCCAACCCAATCAATTTGGGTAACCGTCTTGTTCCACCTGCACCCGGCAACAACCCCAACATGACTTCTGGTAACGCCATCTTCGTTTTGGGACTATCAGATGCAATACGCGCTGTACAAGCAAGAGCCAGCTCCAAACCACCACCCAAGCAATCACCGTGAATCGCTGCCACAACGGGTACAGGAAAAGCAGCCAAATCGTTCATGGCCTTCTGACCTTGTTTGGACAATGCTACACCCTCTTCAACTGTTGTAACAGTATTCAACATTGAGATATCAGCACCTGCAATGAAATTGTTCTTTTTGCCTGACGCAATCACAACTGCTTTAATACTATTGTTTGCCTTCACTTGTGCCATCAATGCATTAAACTCAGGCAACGTATCCGTATTCAATACATTAACTTTGCTGTCTGGCATATCAATCCAAACAACTGCCACTCCATTTTCATCCGGGTTTTCTAAGCGAATTTGTTGTCCATTTGCATGTTCTGTCATTGCTATTTTCTCCAATATTTCTTCAATTCTTAACGTCGGCTATATTCGTACTTTATGCTCTTTCAACAATCATAGCAGCACCCAAACCACCAGCCGCACACGCCGTTGCCAAACCATAACGACCATCCGTCTGCTCAAGGGCTTGCAACAATGTCATGATCATACGACCTCCTGTTGCTGCGAATGGGTGTCCATATGCTAGAGAAGATCCCCAGATATTTAATTTGGACATGTCCACTTCACCCAATGCCTTTTCTCTACCCAATTTCTCTTGGAAGAATTCATCATCTGAAAAGCATTTCAAGTTGCTCAATACTTGAGCTGCAAAGGCCTCATGGATTTCAATTAAATCCAAGTCGTCCAACGTCAACCCTGCACGGTCCAATGCAATCGGAGTGGAATACACATTCCCAAGCAGCATATTCTCACGAGGATCGATTGCTGGAAATGCATAACTCTTTAAAAATCCTTTGGGCTTCAACCCCAACTCTTTGGCGGTACTTTCACGCATCAGCAGAACAGCACTTGCACCATCGGTCAACGCTGAACTCGTGGCGGCTGTAATGCTTCCAGCGACTTTATCAAATGCAGGACGCATCTTTTGCAGTTTCTCTGGTTTCATTTCAGGTCGAATGATATTGTCCGTATCCACCACATTTTTCCCATTCATAATCGGAGTGATCTGCTTTGCAATCCAACCTTCTGAAGTGGCTTTGTGGGCCTTTTTGTGAGAGTCAATTGCAAACTGTTCTTGAGCAGCACGAGAGATGCCAAAATACTTTGCCATATCTTCAGCATGCTCTCCCATAGTTTTACCAGTAAATCGCTCTGTAATCGCTGGTGGTACAGGAAAGAAATCACTTGGTCGCAGTCCTGCGATGGTACTTAATTTAGCCCCAGTACTCGCCTTGGGCAATGCTCTCAATTTATCGATCACTTCCTTTTTATGAGGAACAGGTGCATTGCTGGTTACATCCACTCCACCAGCGACGGCT
>Ga0115564_10004045_pt1 | contig 12042 bp, 11 predicted proteins | sample COGITO_mtgs_1105_7_FD_88680 | JGI IMG/M metagenome (GOLD analysis project Ga0115564, IMG submission 88680) | Pelagic marine microbial communities from North Sea - COGITO_mtgs_110523 | ecosystem: Environmental > Aquatic > Marine > Epipelagic | place: Germany:Helgoland, sampling site Kabeltonne... | reverse complement strand
TGCGGCGGATAGCATGCAAGATGATGAATTTTGATCAGTGGATTGAAAGATGACATGGCCTTTATTTTTTTTGAAACTGCATCTATCCAACATACCCGTCCAAATATAATCGGTAAACCTAAGTCCATTTTAAGGGACAGTAATTTTAGCGGCATGCCTGCGTCAGCCAAATAATCGTCAGAATTTAAAAACCATACATAATCATTTTTACTCACTCTTGCACCAAAATTCATAGCCTTATAAATGCCCTCAGCCGGAACGTGGTAGTAGCGAACTTTATAATCAAAATCCTGAATGGCTTTCTGGACTGAGTTATCTTCGCTTGAATCAACAATTATTAATTCAAATTCAATAAATTTTTTATCTGATAAAATATGTTTAATTGATGACAGTGTATCGATAAGAGTTTCTGAACTATTATATGTACATGTTACTATCGAAACAGATCGCATCAGTTTATAATTGTTGGTAAACTTTTAGGCTTTCAGACGCCATTGAATAATTTTCCCAAAATAATCTAAATGAAGGTGATATCTGCCAATCTTCATAATTACGTTTATTCTCTAATATTACCACTTTCTCAATATATTCGTCATGGTTTTTAAAACTAGTGGCTCCTAAATAATTAATGGGCATTATTTCTTTTAAAGAACTCGTATTTTGCGCAACAACTCTCCCGCCACTAAGCATACATTCCAATGGAGGCAACCCAAAGCCTTCAAACTCAGAGGGATACAAAAGTGCAATAGCGTTCTTGTATAGAACTTTTAGTTCCTCTGTGGTAACAAAACTTAAATATTTATATCTGCCGGGTAAGGCCCTGTCCAGCAAATTTTTTTCACCTGAGGACAACTCACCTCCACCAGAGATAAATAATTTAGCGTTTCCAGCTTGCCTTACGGCTTCCACAGCCAGTTTAAAATTTTTGTATCTTTCTCTCGCACCAACGAAAAGAAAAAAAGGTTCATTAGTTAAAACACTTTTATCTGAGTATTTAGATTTAGTTTGATCACTTGAATGATAGAAAAGCCTATTAACGTTTAAATAACACACTGATATCATGTCTTTATCAATATCGTAAAATCTTATTATATCATCCTTAGTAGCATTTGAAATTGCAATTATGTGATCGGCTTGCATTAGAGCTTTTCGTTTTGCCCAAATATGTGTTCTTAATGCCACTCCTGATCTGTATCGTTCGTATATACAATCATAAGCAGTAACAACGGTCTTTACACTTTGTTCCCTTACTAATGGCCTGCGGTAGTAACTTGAGTGTACAATGCTTGGTTTATCTCTACCAATATTAAAATTGCAAAACCTCTCCAGCCGAGCGCGTTTGTCTATTTTCCACAAATCAACCTCGTTAAATTGAACACCAATATCACACAAACCTTGTTTTAACTCGGTCCAATACCGATATATACCGCCGTACGGGTTCATTTTTTCAATTATAGGGTCGAGCAAAATGTTATGTTCAAGATTCATTTAAGTACCTTTGAACAATATCTTGCCAACCGACGCTTGGGGCCCAGTCTAATTTGTGAAAAGTATCACTCGGGTTTCCTACAGAAATTTTAAGATCGCGGTTTCTTATAAATTTAGGATGATCGCTTTGGACGCAAGATGGGTCAAGGTCTAACTCTTTTAATAAGTAATTTGTTATTCCTAGTAATGAAACTCCAACACCACTAGCAAATATAAAGTCACCTACTTTTTTCGTCGTCATGGCCTTAAAAAATCCATCCATAAAATCAGGTGCCCAACTGAAGTCTCTGATTACGTTAAGATTACCAAAATTTGCAATCCGTTTTTTACCAGTCCTTATACTTTTCAATTCACTTACTAATTTTGGTAGAAAAAATGACTGGTCACGATATAGAGATTCATGCGGGAATAGAAACCCAGTTGTGATTTGCAACTCGTATAAATCCCTATACATGCTGCATAAGTCCGCACCATAAGATCTCGCAGCTGCATATGGGCTCTTAGGGCTAAATGCGTCACCAATTTTTGCTGTGGCGGTATTTCCAAATACTTCTCCACTATTGGCTACAAATAATCGTGCCTCAATCTCGCTGTGTCTGAGTGCCTCCAAAACCGAATGTAACGGCATCAGAAATGAATTCTGACTTTCGAACGGGTTTCTGAAGCTGTATCCCACTGATGAGTTCCCAGCGAAATTGAATATGTATTTTGGTTTGTATTTTTTTAGAATTTGTATTAAATCAATGTGGTTTGTATAGTCAATTTTTATGCACTTGTATTGTTTTAAACCAATAGTTAGAGCTCCAGCGGTCCGTGAAGCTCCTAAAACTGAAATACCTCGGCTTTCTAGATACTCTGACAATAACCTTCCATCTTGGCCACGAGCGCCAAATATTAATGCATCTGTCATTTTAAGATATTTGACCCAAATCTTTTCATGATGTTATCTCCGAAACACCAAAACAGTTTCTCTTCAATAAAGTCCTTTTCTTCGCAGGGAAGGTCCTTCCTCGAGCCCACACTCCTGGCGTCAATTGGGTCTTCCAATCTTAGAAGAGTATTACTAGTTTTACCTGTATGGTTTCTAACAATGGAAAGTTCTTTCCCGTTGTCTTTAAGAGTTGCATAGTCATTTCGCGGCGTATCCAATCCAAGAAAATCGAACAAACTCCGAGCGATCGCCTCCTTATTTTCTATAAAATCTTCATAAATTAAAATTTTGAAGTTAGAGCAGTTTGTTTTAAAGATTGCAGATTGATATAGCGAATACGTCTCAACAAATTCGTTCAAAGAAGCAAACTTTGCATCACGTTTACATGAATACCATACATCTGCTGGATGCCGAATAACGTGTATATAAGGAAATGACGCTGACAAAATTTGTTCTGCAAACAAAGCATTTCCAGGGGTCTTTTCTAACCAAACATAAGGGTTTTTATGGTGTATTTGCGTACATTCTAGGAAAAAGTTTTCAATAAAGCTCAACGCATTCGAGTTATTTTTGTATATTTCCTCCACTTTTACAGAGGAAATTCCATAAAATCTGCTCAAATTTTCTAATCTCTGGAGGTCTGAGATACATGATTGATTAGTTAGCCCCCCACCTTTAACCAGATTCATATGCTTAAAATTATCATATAAATCGAACCAGTATGTTTCTAATCCTGAAAATACATTGTCGTTCGATGAGACAAGCCGACGAACTAACGAAGTGCCTGATTTAATCATACCCCCTATGAAAATACCTTTCACTACACGATCCTTGCTATGTCTGTTCTTGGAACTAAGATTTCTTTTTTGTCTAAATTATAGCCACTTAAATCTGGCAACGCTGCCAGAACTTCATTAATTCCATTTTCGCGCATTATTACTAGCAATTTATCACTGATTGAATTTGGCGTACCATATGGTAGGACGAAGCGGGTAACAGGATTGTAATGATTTGCAAAGTTAACACTGTTTTTTATTTCCACAGTCACCCTATGTTCACTTAACGATTCCAATACACACAAATTTTGGTGGGTGACGCCATGGGGTAATATGGTCACACCTTCGTTTGACAACTCCGAAATATCGTTTCTGTTGAGATAAAAGTCAGAGAAATCAACTTCAGAGCTTAAACTATTAAATAAAAAATTAAGTAATGGCTCTGTATCCAATGACGTATAGTTGATTAAATATTTAAATACCTTCTCTGACATATGCGAACTTTGGTGACTATAGATTCCATTTTGTAAGACCACATCACTCAGATTTTGATAATCAAAAAAACTATTGATAGCGTACTTAAGATCTCGTTTGCTAAGATTTGCTAAGCAAATATGCACTTTATGTACAGTGAGAAATTCATCTTTATTGATTATAGTTGAGGGTATTGCACAAGCAACTTTCACATTATTTTCTAAACAAATCCTTGCGATGAGTTTATGACAAGCTAGACCATCATCTAAGATTAATTCAGACCCATCACTCTGTAACTCAGATATTATCTTCTTAAAACTATGGATGGCCACTCCACTCATACCAGAAAAGGTGTCATTCGAATTGCTGAAATAGTGCCCCATATAAATCACTTCGATAACTCCACTATTCTTGGACCTATCGGGTCGTTCATGGAGGACGCGCATCCGCCACTAAAAAACTTGACCGTTTCTTTACAAATCATGTCCTTTTTTATGAGCCCTAATTCTATAACCTCAGGGATATCACTATTAATTTTCGAAAAATTGTTTACGTTAACATAATATATATAGTAATTTTCCCAGTCTAATATTTGATCGATTTTATTTTTTAATATGAGTTGGTGTACATTATGTAATTCTAGTAAAATCAGGTCAAACTGATGTTCCTTATTAAGAGGTGCTAGAATTTCTTCTTCTTGGCCCTCGATATCCATTTTAAGAATATTCAGTCCATTATTGCAGCCTTCTAGCTTTATTTCCCTCCAATTGATTTCTTTTTTCTGTTTCACGGTTCCTACGACATATTTTTTTACTAATTTAACACGTGATTTATCTCTTCGAGAACACGCCCAAATCAAGGTAAGCAGCCTATTCCAGCGCCACCTAAGTAAGTTCACTAAACTTCTTTTAACTACAAATAGTGCGTTCAAAATACCATCGAACATTTGTATATTAGCTTTATCGCAAAGGGACGAAATATTGTGTTCAAATTCTAAATTATCGTGTAATCCTAAGGATATAACATTAGTAACCGATTTGAACTCGAAGTGCTCAGGAATATCGTAACCGCCGTCGCCGTGGCTACCAATTCTGTGCGAGCGTAAGTTGATCCGCGGACTTGGCAACACAAGTGGGTCAATAGTTGTCAACCATCCCCGTTGTAGCCGCCTGCGATAGAGTGCGGAATAAACAGCAAATATTGCCCACATACTATTTAACAATATTTTCTTCATCTGTACGGGTAATTGGCTTCGAACTGGGTTGCAATGCACACCAGATCCATCAAGACCGGTATTTGTAATTTTGGCTGGTAAATAATCTATTTCAAAATTCTTATTGTATACGTAGAACCACCAAAATATGGCCCAAGTTTTTCTTTTTTTTATCAAGTTTAGAAATATTTGCCTACTTACGGTTCTATTCACTTTAAAAAATGTAAATATTTTCTTGAAATTGGCGCTCTTATAATTTTCGCAAATTTCTGCACTACCTGGCCAGTCAACACTGGTAATTGCCCATCCCCAACATGAAACATGATTGGGGTACTTGGTATCATGTTGCCGGTTGGCCATTTGGTAGTGTTTCTTGGTCATTGGTGTAGTTCGGATAAAGTGGATACAATTTGCAAAACCATCCATGTCAAATTCCAAGTCATCTTCGAGAACCAAAACTTTATTTACTTGCTTAGTAACCGTATCCAACCCCGATAAGATGTTGTCTCTCAGTCCAAAATTATTTTCTCTTCTGATTGATGTTATATTTACATGTATTCTACTAAAATTACGGATAATATCCGAAACCTCCGTGAAACCTTTGATATCACTTTGCTTTGATAAACCATCTTGGATGATATAAACTCTATCTGCCAAACTAACATTAATTGAAGCTAATAGTCTGTCCAGATGAACAGGCCGATTATAACAGAAAATTACTACTCCAATTTCCAATTTAATATCCCTTATTTTGCTAAATGCGATTAGCTGGTAATCTAATCATCTTCAGTGGGGCCCAACTGTAAAATTTAGGCGGCTATGTGCTCATTCTTTTTGTATTTTTCACAACATCACTTCAATTGATAGGCCTTTTAGATAAACTAATTTTAGGTGAAATTATCCAAGATACTTGTAATATACTTTACTGAACGCCCATTTCAAAATCACGCTTGAAACTCCACGGACCACTACGTACCAACGAAACAATCCAAATATTTGTGAAAATTTTGCTAAGTCTTTAATTAAAAAATATTTTGGGTCTGTGAACAGTTCGGATAAGCTATAATTATGCAATGTACTTACTTTATATTTAGATAGGTAATCATTTTTTTCGCATAGACCAATGGAGTATTCAGGTATGTGCAACTTCCCACCGCATTTTGTGAATTTATTACTTGTATAAATATCGGCATAGCCATGGGTAAAATCGAATGTATCATTAAAGATAGACAGTATAAACGTAGCTGGGAACATCGCTAAGTTGAAATTCAATGCAACGATCTTGCTTAGGTTGTCATGATTGTAAACTTTATTCATTTTTGTGATTGATCTAGTGAATCCACCATAACTGATTTGACCGCTATTGTCTTCACATAAACCTCCTGTGGCTGTACTTTTTAATAAGTTCTGCGCAGCATCAGCCAGCCAAAATCGCAATCTGTTTTCAAAAAAACATACATCGTCATTAAAAAAAACAATGGCCGTATCTTCTAAATCTGTATCCCGCTTGAGGTGCGCCAGAGCACATTTCACTCCTCCTGCCCAGTACACACAAGTTTCTCCTGCAATTAGACTGACATCGGGCATACGGCTAATCGTGTCTGCTGTTCCATCGGAACTGTTTGCATCATAAATGATGAATCTATGTGAAACGCCGCTCGGCACGGCATTTCGTATTGCATTGATGGACGCGTGCGTGGAAGCACACCTATTATAAACGCTACTAATAAAAATAATTTTTTTAACCAATTTTCAGCATCTTCTTTGAAAAGATAAATTGTAACGAAAAAACAATCTCTACGATATAAAAATTTAAACGAAATAACGCCTCAGATAATATTCCGTTTAAAGATAAAAGAATACTCAAAACTATTATAAAAAAAACAATTGTTGGTATAACTTCTCTCCAAATAATAATGGTTAAAAATTGTAAAGATAATATCGTAAGCATTATCGGAAGGTACATCATGTGAAGTCTTATATAATAAGTATTAGTTTTAATAACCCATAAAGAATGTATGGCGTGGTCTAAAATTTGAGATGGTGTTAAGAAATATAACCCAATTAAAATTATTGAGATGCCAGTCATACTTAAGCGGGTTATTATGCTAGAGGATAAAAATAATAGTCCTATCCCTTGATGTACAGTGGTCGACAGTATCAATAAAGTTGAACGAAGGTAGGACGAATAAATCGACGCAAATATAATTATATTGAGAGCAAGGTATGTTCGAAAAAATTGTAAAGCGTGCCCAACGTCTAGAAAAAACAGCAAACCTAATGTTGTCATAAATTTATTTAAATGGCCTCCCCTTTTCACAACTAATAAGATTAGCGGTATGTAACTTATTGTTACTGTGAGAGATTTAAATATATGTTCGTTTTTCAACACCGATGGAAGCGTAGAAAAGTATGCCTTGGTCGAGATCTCTAAATATTTGAGGTAAAATCCACTCTCTGCATTATAATATTTGATTAGCCTGTCAAAATCACCAACGTTCGCAGGCATTTCTTGAAGTGTTACCCACACAAAAAACAGTATTATAGCAATTAGGCTAACCAATTTTAATACCAATAATTTCAGATAAAATGCGAAAACGTTTTATAGAATAAGAGTAATAAGAATTGTCTGGTACTTTTATTAGATTTATTTTGGATGAATCCATCGCAAGTAAAGATGTAGTGACCCACCCAAAGTATTGCATATGATCAAAGTTCCACAGCTCCGCCGGTACATATTTAGCTAATTCACCATCAATTATATAAGCTAATGGAAACGTTTCCTCAAAATTTCTCTCATCCGATGGGTGCAGTTTAATTATAAGTTCTGTTTCTTTTCGGTTCTCTTGCAGTAACCAGTGCCTATAATCCTTTAATGGGATTCTCTTGTTGGTTAGATGGTACCAAGAGTAAAAATTTTTGTTATCTATGCTTAAGGAAATTGACAAGCTCATTAACAGTGCGCGGCCCCAAGCCCTATAATCAATTAAATTTACTGCAGAAAAATTGACTACGCTTCCAACGTTAATTCCATTTTTCGTAAAATATGTTAGTACTTGATTATTATGTGTAGCAGGCAGGTATATTTTACGGATAAAGATTGTTTTAACACCTAGCTGACTCAGTAAATTTTTTACCCCTCTCTTAAAAAATAACTTTGTTTTATCTAGATAATTGGAAGACTTTTGGGAAGCTACTAGTATGCTGCCACCTTCCGCAATACAGTCTATTTTGATACCACGAGAAATATAGTTCTTCATCAAGTCAATTACATTACTTGAAGCGAGCAGCCTTTTATAAATCGCAAAATCTAATGGTAGTTTGGGATAAGTATAATAATAACTTTTATCCCCAGTAGGCAAAAAGTGTTCAAATATAGTCGCATCAATTATCTGGATTTTTTTTATATTACTTTTAACCGAATTAATTAAATTTAGGAGTTGTTCTTCTCCGCATTGCTTCTTTTTATTCGAATTTTTTTTTTTAGTACGCATATAATAAATATCCAGTGGCTTTTCATCTAGGATATATAATCCCATTAATAAGCTATTAATGCCACACACGACTAATGCGTTACCTTGCTCCATTACTGCCAACGTCTAAAAGTAAATGTCCTCTACGAATAACATTTGGATCATGCGTAATTACTAGAACGACAATTCCCTTTGCTAATTCTACTAATAAATCACTTATAGCTCCAGCAGTTTCGGCGTCGAGTCCTGAAGTTGGCTCATCAATGATCAAAATCATGGGGTTATTCAACAATGAACGCAATATTCCTATTCTCTTAATTTCACCACCAGATAACCCTTGACCATTATCACCAATATTTTTGTGTAAAAACTCTTCTAAGCTTGTGTCATCCCGATTTAATAAACCCATGCAAAGGACAAGGTCTTTTACTTGCATCAGAGCGGTGCCTTCAATTGAATGGTCGATATAAGCTTCTAAGTTGTCTTTTATCGTTCCTTTAAAAAGCCAAACATTTTGAGGACATAAGCCAATCGGAGGGAGTAGGCCGCCGTTATTTGGATATTTTAGCCTAAGTGAACCTTTGAAGTCATTTAATCCACAAATCGCGTTTAATAATGTTGATTTTCCAGAGCCAGATGGGCCCGTTACGACGTATAATCCTCGGCTCGCTTTCATTTGAAAGTCTGGATACTTTATATTGTGATCTCCAATGCTTATTTCCAAATCGCTACTTTTTAGGTCGATAACGTCAGTCGCTGTCGCCCGTAATACAGTTTGATTTTGAAGACTTGCCGCCCATGTTGCCTCATTTAACAAGTTGACTACTAGAGATGTGGAACCGGTAGCTCCACGGTATGTAATGAAGCCCCTGTATGCATTTTGCATATACGGCATTACACGAGTTGCAGTTATAATTAGAAGGACCAGATCCTCACCCATATATTCCTGAGACGACGACGCAAAATATGCACAAATTATAATGCTTATGTTAATAGCAAAATCAAATATTGGCTTTGCCAAATCTTGATAAACCCTTAATTTAGCAATGGCATTCTTTGCAGCATAGTCAGCACTTCGAAATTGATCATTTGCCTTAGCTTTATTGTACATTCCAGTGAGTACTAACACAGCACGATTTTCGAAAATGTTCATCATAATCGATGAAGATTTAACCACAGAATCGGCCAGTGAGCGTGAATAAAAATCTGCCCGACCTTTTAAAATCTTAAAAAAAATGAAAAAACTAAAAACAAGTATACCCAAAATTACTACTGAAATTTTTCCAACAGTAAAATAGATAACCATGAACAGTGCTAAAATAGAAAATACTGAACTTACAATTGTAAATGAAGTGACAATGATACCATTAACTGCCGCATTTACCTTATTTGTTATTATTGTTGTTATTTCGGGTAATGAAAATTTTGTATAACTTTTTAAATGCATGGTCTTTTGGTAAATAGTATAACTTAGCGCCTGCCCAATTTCTCTAGATGCGCTAATTCCGTAATAAAGGAAAAATAGCCGCCACATGAATATCATAAAAACGATACCACCTAATAAAGGGAGGTTGTTAATGGTGGTATCAAGCCCAAACTTTGTAAGTATCTCGGTAATGCTACTGGTTTCGTCGATAGATCCCTCGAACAATAAATTTGCGATCATTCCGGCCAATATGCCAACTAATAGCAACTCAACTAGCGAATTAATTATCGATAATATCAACACAAAACTTACTAAAAACTTTATTTTTAGTGATAGATGCTCTATGAGTGAAATAAATGCTATATTTTTCACTTTTTCCCTACCACCAGTATGGCATTTCCGTATCTTTCTTCGCACAGCCACGGCTTTGGCGAAGTTTGTTTATTGAGTATTTCAGAAAAATACCCAACTAAAGATTTTTCGGCATCATCACATAACAATGTAAATGGAAATGCTGGGGATGAACTTATCATTGGGACGCTATATATTCCCGAAGCAGTTATAGTATTAAAACCAACGTGATCAAAAACTTTACGGTAATGGGCCAAACCAAACTGGCTACGATAAATATCTTCTTTTTGCCCAGAGGAAGGCTTGTGTTCATAAGCTTGAACAATACGGTTCAGCCATTCGAACTTATCATTTACCTGAGATTTTTTTTCTGGAACAATATAGGCAAAACAGTAACCCCCAGGTTTGAGTATCCTGTATTGCTCTTGAATGGCTGGCAAAGGGTCTTTGAAATGTTCTAGCAGTCCGATCGATGCGCATATATCAAAAGTGTTGTTGGGTTGTTTTGTATTTTCGCAATTGATATACTCAAATTTTGCTTCTAACTTATTTTTTTCAAAAATATAACGAGCTAATTCAAGAGCTTTTGGAGAATAATCTGATACAATGACCTCATCGCCACGATCAGCATAGTATGCACTAAGTGAGCCGCGGCCAGCGCCAAGTTCTATAAACTTTCTTGGCTTTGTGAATTCTACTTCGTTATTTTCCTCACAAATTTGCTCAAACGTAATAAAATGTTGCCGAAACGCAAATTGGATTTGATTTTGGGGTTCACCGCGCGTCCAGTGGATATAATTAGCTTCTTCCCTATTGGTCCAACTTTTATCGAATTTATTAAAGTCACCCTTCATAAGTAACATCTCCAAACATTTTAAGTTCCTGTATATCTTTCAATTCGTCCAAACAAACTGATCTCTCCTGCGGTATCTCGATGAAACCACACCTGTCACATGCTAAAGTATTTAGTTTAATAAATTTATTTATGTTAAAACAATATACGTTTCCGCAGCGCTTGTATAAAAGTGATACTTCTTGTCTATTTCCAAACGCCCGTGATTGTTTTTGGATCCATCTACAATATCCTTTATCGTTGTCAAAAATATAATTTAGGGATTTATCTTCAAACTTTGTCGCAGAAATAACACTATCGTATTTCCCACCTAAAATAAGCTTAACTGCAGCTTGTATGTCAGTTTCTAATGTCAGGGGTGAACTTGGCTGTAACAAGACAATATGTGTGAATCCTTTTCTGACGAGTTGCTCTGTGGTGATTACATGCCTAATAACATCATTCACAGCTGCTTTATCTATCGCTAGAGATTGTGGCCTTATCCACGGAAAGGCGACACCACAATGTGACGCAATCGTGCCATAAACTTGCGAGTCGGTGGATATTAAAGATTGGTAAACACTACCTGAATTAACGAGCGCCTCAGCAACGATCTGAATTAAGGTTTTATCATTTAACTTTATGATATTCTTTCCTGGTATTCCCTTTGATCCAGATCTAGCGGTTATTAATCCAAAAAACTTCACTTATACAAAAATCCCTTAAGATAACGATAGATAATTTTCTGTGTCTTTTCGGTTGATTCGTATGTATAACCCCCAATATGTGGCATGACGAAGAGCTTGCCCTCAGCAATTAACTGATCCAGGTTTTTGCTCAAAAATTTTGTTTTCATTTTAATTTTAAACTCTGAAGACACAACATCTGTTAAATAACAACTTATTTTACTCTCTAATGCACATTCTATTAATTGTTCCTCCGAAACAAGTTCGCCTCGAGAAATATTCACAATGAATAATTCACTATTGTTAAGTTTTTCAAGAAGTAAGTTTTTTGATAATATATGTTTAGAAGTCGTTTCAAATGACGATGACAGTAAAACTCCGTGAACGCTGTT
>Ga0115564_10004038_pt1 | contig 12050 bp, 9 predicted proteins | sample COGITO_mtgs_1105_7_FD_88680 | JGI IMG/M metagenome (GOLD analysis project Ga0115564, IMG submission 88680) | Pelagic marine microbial communities from North Sea - COGITO_mtgs_110523 | ecosystem: Environmental > Aquatic > Marine > Epipelagic | place: Germany:Helgoland, sampling site Kabeltonne... | reverse complement strand
GGGCCTGCCGGTGGTTCCCGACGAATACAGCATGTAGAAACCCATGCTCTGGTCATCGATCGGAACGATCGGCTGGCTCGCAGTGGCGTCTTCGTAACTCTCCCATTCGGGCCCACCAGCATCGCTGACAACCCCGTCGGTCATCAGCCACCGCTGCACCTTGGGTGTAATTGCCGGGTTGATGGCCGCGGCTTGTTCCGCCTTGGCCCGTGAACTGATCACGACCTCTGCATCGCAGTCATCGATGATGTAGGCCACTTCTTCGGCAGTCAGATAGCTGTTGATGGCCGTGATGTACAGGCCGCTGCGGAAACATGCCCACACGATTTCCATGTACCGAATCTGGTTTTCCATGAACATCGCAACATGGTCGCCACGGCGCAGTCCTTGGGCTCGAAGCGCGTGCGCGAGTTGGTGTGAACGCTCGTCGAGTTCGCGATACGTAAGCGTCTCTCCTGATCCAGCCATGATGATCGCCGGATGGTCAGGCCTCGTTCTCGCATGAACCCCTGGATGCGCCACCCGAATCCTCCTCAGAACAGTGCTACGCCTGAATGTGCCAAACATTGCCAGGCCTGTATGTGTTAGCACCAACGAACGATTCGTAACGAAAGCACGCACGGTGGGAACTCCATGACTACGACCGAGCTGTCCGCGCCACACGGCAACGTGACCGACCTTGAAACGTTCCGCACGAAGTGCGCCAACTTTCTGGACCAGCACGCAACCGGTATCTCGGTCGCAGAGACCAATGATCCGCGTCACGAGTCGACCCATCACGAGTGTGTGGCTTTCCAACAAGCAGCAGCGGCAGCGGGGCTGGCCGGTCTCACCTATCCCGTCGAATACGGCGGTCAGGGTCTGACCGATGCTCACCAGCAGATCTGGCGCGAGGAAGCCTCGAAACATCCACTGATGACCCGTACCCTCAGCATCAGCCAGGGTATGTGCCTTCCGATGCTCCACGAGTACGGCACCGATGCCCAACGGGCGGTGTATCAGGCAGATCTGATTTCGGCCTCACAAGTCTGGTGTCAGATGTTCTCCGAACCAGGCGCCGGTTCTGATGTTGCCAGCCTGCAAATGAGCGCCGTGCGTGATGGCGACGAGTGGATCATCAATGGCCAGAAGGTGTGGACCACGCTGGCCCACGTGGCTGATCGCGGCATCGTGATTGCCCGGACCGATTCCGAGCAGCCGAAACACCGTGGCATTTCGATGTTCATCATCGATATGTCAGCGCCCGGTGTCGAGATCCGACCAATCCATCAGATCGACGGTGGCATGCGGTTCAACGAGGTGTATCTAACGGACGTCCGGGTTCCCGTCGATCAGCAGATCGGTGAACGTAACCAAGGTTGGCGGCTGGCAACGGCGATGCTCATGTATGAACGGGTTGCTATCGGCACCGGCCAGACGGGCGGCGTCCAACATGCCCGCACCGACAAGCTGATTCGGGCGGCAAAGAAACGTGCTCGGCTCGACTCACCGGTCCTACGCCAGGAGCTCATGAAGCTGTACAGCGCCGAGGTGTGTCAAAGCCTGATGGGTATGCGGACCCGAGCCGAGGCCCAAGCGGGCAAAACCCCTGGGCCTGGTGGTTCGCTCGGAAAACTCGCTGGTGCCAGCATCGCCGCGACCTACCGCGACCTGTCGTTGTCGATCATCGGTGCGGGAGCTGTCGCTGGTGAAGACAACGGACGATGGAGCCTCGAGGCCCTCACCACCTTTGCCAGTGGCATCGCTGGCGGCACGAATGAGATCCAGCGCAACATCATTGGCGAGCGAGTACTTGGACTTCCTCGCGAACCTTCTGTCGACAAGGATCTACCGTTCAGCGAACTACGTGTTGGCACCCAACGCAGCTAACGATCTTCTGCAAGCGACCGCTTTACGCAACTATGACAGCCGTCACGTTCACCCGCAGTTGCACTACCAACGCCTAACGTTGGCAATGCGCCGAGCGAGTTCTTGCTTGGTGGGTTCGCAGAGGAGCACCGGTTTCGCTTTCTCAACGTGAGCCTCACGTAGAGAAATGACCCCGACACATCGTCCGGGGCATAACCGAAACCCGTAGCCGGCATCAGCGCTGAACGCTGTGCCTTGGAGCATCCTGTGTCAACCAAATCCCCCACCTTCGCCGAACTTGGCGTGCCTGAGTCAATCTGCGAAGCGCTTGCGCGTCGAGACATCCACGCACCATTCGAAATCCAGACCGCAACGCTTGTTGACGGCCTCGCCGGACGAGACGTACTCGGACGTGCCCCCACGGGTTCCGGCAAGACCATTGCCTTTGGTATCCCTATCGTCGCCAACCTGCCCAAGGCCCGTCCCCACTTCCCGACCGCGCTGATCCTTGCCCCGACCCGCGAACTCGCCGATCAAATCCATGTCGAACTTGCTTCGTTCTCGAAGCCAGTGAAAGTCGGCGTCGTCTACGGCGGTGTCGGTTACGGCAAGCAGAGGCGATTGCTCGAACAGGGCGTCGACGTACTCGTTGCCTGCCCTGGCCGCCTCGAGGACCTGATCCAGCAAGGCGATGTAGATCTCTCCGACGTTGAGCGGGTCGTACTCGACGAAGCAGACCGTATGGCTGACATGGGCTTCATGCCAGCCGTGCGTCGCATTCTCGACCAAACCTTCAACGACCGTCAGACCGTGCTGTTCTCAGCCACCCTCGACGGCGACGTCGCCAAGCTGACCCGCGACTATCAGAACAACCCTGTTCGCCACGAAGTCGGCGAGTCAACGCCCGACATCACGTTGGCAGACCACCTGTTCTGGCAAATGGACAAGGCAGAACGCACCGAAGTAACCGCACTCGCAGTTACCGCCGAGTGGCCAGCGATCATCTTCTGCCGGACTCGCCACGGCTGTGACCGATTGAAGAAGCAGCTCAGCAAGCTCGGTGTCGACGCGGTAGCCATCCACGGTGGTCGCAGCCAGAACCAGCGAACTCGGGCCCTCGACGACTTCACAACATCCCGAGCTCAGGCGCTTGTCGCAACCGATGTTGCGGCACGAGGTATTCACGTCGATGGCGTGACACTTGTTGTGCACTACGACCCGCCAGAAGATCACAAGACCTACGTCCACCGTTCAGGGCGAACGGCTCGTGCTGGTGCCGGCGGTGTTGTCGTCTCGTTGCTTACCCCTGATCAGACCAAGGACGCTCGCGCCGTCATGCGCAAGATCGACTTGAGCGAACCGATCACCGAACCAAGCATCGATACCCTGCGGGCACTGGCCAATGGTGAACCGAAGCCCGAACGTGCACCGGCCCGCGAGATCCACGAACCTCGCTCCAACGGCGGTGGAAATCGCAAAGGCGGCGGTGGGAAACACAAGAACCAACGCAATAACAACAAACATGGCCGTAGCGGCAGCGGCACAAAGAACGGTCTCGGCGGAAGCGGCGGCGGCAACGGTGGCGGCAACCGTCGCAAGCCAAAAGGTCAGGGTTCAGGTCAGAGCCAGGGTTCAGGCCAAGGTTCAGGTCAGGGACAGAACAAGGGACGGCCCCAAGGATCTCGCTCCGGCGGCGCAAAGTCGGGTGGCGGCAACCGCTCCAACCGTTCACGTTCTTCCGCCAGCCGCGGATAGCCGACCCCTCGAACACGAACATGTCTCCGGTAGCTGGTTGACCCAAGCCAGCACCGGAGCATGTCTGTTGCCTATCACTGTGTTGTCTGAACGCCGACAATCGTCGGAACAAGGCCGTGAACTAGGTTCGTCCTATGCATATCGACTTCATGACAGGCGCTGCCCGATGGGACGAAGCGGCCGATCTTGCACGCCGGGTTGAAGGGGCAGGGTTCTCTGGACTGCTCTTCACCGAAACCAGCCAGGTTCCATGGATGCAGATCGCTGCCGCAGCGATGGCGGCACCTGAGCTGACCTTCACGACCGGCATTGCGGTGGCGTTTCCTCGAAGCCCAATGCTCTCAGCCGCGGTCGCGTACGAACTCGCTGACAACACCGGCGGCCGGTTCCGTCTTGGTCTCGGCAGCCAGGTCAAGGCCCATATCGAACGCCGCTACAGCGCAGAGTTTGACCGACCCGCAGCCCGGCTACGCGACTACGTGCAGGCTGTCCAGGCGTGTTGGCGTGCCTTCAATCGCGAAGAACGCCTGGCCCACGACGGCGAGTTCTACCAGATGAGTTTGCTCCCCCGCGACTGGTCGCCAAAGGCCCACGACCATCCAATGAAGGTCGATATCTCTGCCGTCGGTCCAATCATGACCCGCGTCGCCGGCGAGGTCGCCGACGGCGTACATGTGCATCCGTTGCACTCGATGCCGTACATCGAGAACCGGCTCAAGCCTGACCTTGCCAAGGGTGCAGCGAAGGCTGGTCGTAGCGTCGACGACATTGATTTGATCATCCCGGTCTTCGCCTGCCCCGGTGATACCCCCGAGGAACGGGAACCCTACGTAGCTCACGCCAAACGCCAGATTGCGTTCTATGGCAGCACGCCGAACTATGCGTTCCAGTTCGACGATCTTGGCTACGAGGGAACGACCCAGCGCATTCGAGCGAAGATGAAGGCTGGCGATCTTGACACTTTGGGCGACGAGATCACCGACGAGATGCTCAACCAGTACGGCCTGATGACCAACTGGGACGACATGGCTGATCAGTTGCTCGCGCGATACAAGGGCACTGCGTCGCGAGTCGTTATGTACCTGGGAACGCAGATGATCCGCACCGATGATCGGCACCTGGGCAAATGGGCCGAGGTCGCTCGTGCTGTGCGCAACGGTTAGAGGAGGACCCGCAGCGAGAATCACGACCGGGTTCGCTACTGGGTGAGTTCCGCTGCGGCTTTCATGGCGTCTTCGCCCTTCTTCCACAAGTTGCCTTGCCACAGTTCTTCTAGACCGGTTTCACCGCTGGCACCTGGAGTCACCAAGTAATCGGCATACGACGTGGGTTTGTGGCCGGTCACGTTGTAGAAATCTGGGCTGCATCGGCAGTAGAAACCGTTTGAGAGGTACTCGAAAAACTCGGCCCGGGTGCTACCGAAATCATTCTCGAAGTCTTCCATCGTCTGGGCTCGATACTCGATGGTCTTGCCCATCGCTGCGCCTAGGTCGGCGGCGATCTCGGCCATCGTCTGGGGTTCGGGGCCGGTCAGGTCATAGAACTTGTTGGCATGGGTATCCGGGCCCTCTCGAAGCACAACAGCAGCCGCTTCAGCGATGTCGCGCGTTGCCACAAATGAGTTTCGTGCCGATCCAAGAGGATTGCTGAACCATCCCTCGGTATCGATCGTTTCGCTGTCGGTCTTGAGCAGATGATTCATAAAGAAGTTGTTGCGCAACACCGTGACATTAAGCCCTGCATCAATCAGTGCCTTCTCGCCCCACCAGTAGTGCTGCAACATCAGCGGGATCGAAGCACCCTGTCGCGACGAGTGTTTGTCTGGGTCGTAGGAAGCGGTGTTGGTATCGGCACCCATACAGCTGATCCGCACTACGTGGGTGATCTGGTCGGACCGCTCACCTAGGGCTTTGCTAAAGGCCAGGTGTCCTTGCAGCATCGGGTCGAGCGACGCCGAGTACACCGCAGACACGCCGTCGAGGGCTGCTCCCCACGTGGTTGCATCGTTCAGATCGAAGTGGACAACCTCGTCGGCGCCAAGCGTGCGCAAGTCATCGGCCTTGCCCGGACTGAACAAACACGCTCGCACCGTGAACTCGCCGCTCTGCGACAAACGGGCGACCAGTTCCTTACCGATACGGCCTGTGGCCGAGGTGATCAGCACGACGGGTTGTGACATTGGGGGCTCCAGCTTCAAACGGCTCGACGGACGACAGACGGTAGCTGACCGAACTCGACCGCCGAGTCTCTCCAAGGAACTCTGCCAATGGTCGGACTCGGGGCCAGACCCGATAAGACTCCTCTATGACAGAAGAGCTTGTGATCACGTGTGTCGGGGATCTTGTCGAGGACGTCATTGTCTACGCACCTGAAGGCGTCCGGGTGGGCACTGACTCCCCCGCTCGGGTTGAACGCCACCGTGGCGGAAGCGCAGCCAACGTCGCCGTCGCTGCTGCCTTACTCGGAGGAACAGCCCGGTACGTCGGAAATGTGGGACACGATCTGCTTGGTGACCATCTCCTCGCTCAGCTCAGCACCGCCGGCGTGGAGATAGCCGTCACCAGATCAGGGCGGTCTGGTTCGATTGTTGCTGTCGTCGATGGCAACGCTGAACGTTCTTTTCTTACCGATCGAGGTTCAGCTGGCGATCTGACATCGGCTCCCGACGGCTGGCTGCTGCACACCGCGGTGGTACACGTGCCGATGTATTCCCTGCTGGCCGATCCCATGCGAGCAACGACCCTGGAAATGTTGGACGGTGCTCGGGGCCATAACGTCGGTATCTCGCTCGATGCCTCCTCCACCGGTGCAATCGCTGATGCCGGGGTCGGTGCCGCTCGCGATCTGATCGAGCGGATCGCCCCCGACTACCTGTTCTGCAACCACGACGAAGCCGAACTGCTTCGTATTACTCAACCTGATCGGCTCGCAACGGTAACGATTATCAAACAAGGCGCGAAGGCGACCGTGGTCTACTCGGACGCAGGCGTGGACACCTACCCGGTCGCACCCGTTGACGATGTCGTCGATACCACTGGTGCCGGCGATGCGTTCGCCGCCGGGTTCTTGGTAACGAAGTTTCAACGTGCAGGTTCGCAGGCAGCAGCTGTAGCTGCTGCGCACCTACTCGCTGCCAGGACCATCATCGCGCACGGAGCGACACCACGCTTCTGAAGTTCCGGCGAACCCTGGCCGGATCGATCGTCCTACCTTGATGGTTCGCCTGTGCGAATGTGGTCAGTGGGCAGAGGCGACCGGCACCATGAACCGGGCAAAGAAGTCAGCAAGTTCATCATGTGCGTCGAGGGGCAGGATGTGGGCCACGTGCTGATCTGGCCGCACGACAATGACGCAACCCTTCGCCCGGTCAATTCGTCGGCTGTCAAAGATGTCGGGCCCATGCTGCAGATCAGGGCAGAAGATCTTTTCGTAGTCAATGAGTCCGAACCGGCCCTTGCGGGGCAGAAGAAACGATGGCATGCCGTCGACGGCAAGGTCTCGGTGGGGTTGCTGGCATACGGCACGGACATCGATCGCCGAGTCAATATCGCGATCTGCGTATGTATAACAATTCACCGGAGAATCCGGGTGCGCCTCCAAGAAGTGGCAGAGTGCTGCAAGCCGTGACGCAGGATTGGTGGGGTCGTCCCCGTCGGCGAAGGCAAAGATCCGCCATCGGCCATCGGCCTTGATCGTGTGGCCGAGGTGCATCGGCTTGGCATCAGCCAGACGGATCACTGCCTCGGAGTGGAACCGTTTGCCGATGGTCATGCCGGCCGCTAGGTGTTGGTGGACAGGGGCGTTTGTAATCAGCGACGTTTCATACGTGGTCTCCACGCCCGCGGTGAATCGAGCGTGTTTGGTGAAGTATTCCTGGAACTGTGCCTGCTGTGCCTTCGCCTCACCGGCTTCGGCCGTGGTGGCCCTGGCAGCAAAGAGTGTCTCCATGGCCCGATCGAAGTCGATGAGCTCTTGGGCGATGCTCTGTCGTTCGACGGAATAGGTCTCGAGGAGCTCAGGTGTGGCCATGCCCAGCACCACCGATGCCAGCTTCCACCCCAGGTTGAAGCTGTCTGCCATCGACACGTTCATGCCCTGGCCCGCCTTCGGGCTGTGGGTATGGCATGCATCGCCAGTGATGAAAACCCGCGGCCCGTCATCTGCGCCAGATGGGGTTGACTCCTCGAATGTTTCGGACAGCCGCTGCCCGATCTCGTACACGGACCACCACGACACTTCCTTCACGTCCAGGGTGTACGGATGAAGGACATTTTGTGCGGCAGCGATGATGTCATCAGGCGTGATTTCTCGATCACTTGCCCGTTCACCCGGCTCAAGTTCACCCAGTTCGGTGTACATGCGAAACAGGTATCCCCCTTCACGGGGGATGACAAGCACGCTGCCATTGTTCGACGATTGGATAGCCGACTTGAGTCTGATGTCAGGGAAGTTGGTTACCGCCAACATGTCGGCGACACCCCAGAGTTTGTTCGCCGCATCGCCACGAAGCTCAACGCCGATCGATGTGCGCACCGCACTGCGCGCACCGTCGCAGCCAACCACGTAGCGGGCTCGCACGACCTCAACATGCCCCTCATGGCCCGGGTCCACGCGCTCGAGGTGTGCAACGACGGGGTACTCCCCCGCAGACGGTCCGTCCCTCTCTACGACAAGGTGGCTGAACCGTCGGCCGTAGTCAGGAACGAGTCGCCGAGGTGACTGCAACATCGCCTCAAGGTAGAAGTCGTGGACTCGGGCCTGGCTCAAGATGGTGTGCGGAAACTCCGAGAGGTCATCTTCGACATCCTGAATTCGATCGGCCCGAACAATCGTTTCTGGTGCTTCTGGGTCAGGCCGCCAGAACGAGGTTTCGTTGACCCAATAAGACTCCTTGAGCACTCGCTCGCTAAAACCGAACGCTTCGAACATCTCCATGGACCGACATGCGACACCGTCTGCCTGACCAAACTCGAGCGGCCCGAGTTTCTGGTCAACAACCCTTGTGGTGATCTCGGGAAACATGGAGAGCTGCGCTGCCAACGTCAGGCCTGCGGGGCCACAGCCGACGATGAGTACGTCAACCTCCTCGTACAAATCGCTTGACTCGGGCTGCCTTAAGCCGTGGGCGGCGCGCCGGAGAGCCGGATCACCTGGCGTGAACCCATCTAGGTGGTACTGCATCATTCACCCCTTTCGCTGCAACCTGCAGGGGACGGATATCAGGCGATGTGAATACGGTCGCCACCACTACTTTTCGCTTCGTACATAGCGTCGTCAGCCCGTTTGATGGCTTCGGCCGCAGTTTCGCCTGGTCGAATAGTTATTGCGCCGATAGAACTTCGTAGCGTGGACCGACGATCTCCGGTGCTGGAGGGCATGATCTTCGCTGATCGCAACGCTTGATAGAGGTCGCCGAGTTCGCTCAACGGAGCCGGAAACCATACAACGAACTCGTCGCCACCGAAGCGGGTAATCGTGGATCCGGTGGGGCACAACTCGCGGAGGCGGGCGGCGACCGCTACTAGTGCCTGGTCCCCAACGTCGTGGCCGAGATTGTTGTTGATCCAAGAGAAACGGTCGAGATCGATGAGGAGTAACGATGTGCCGGCTATGTCGTCGGCTGCCGCCATATCGTTAAAAAGTCGGCGGCGATTGGCCAGGCCGGTGAGCGGATCGTGATCCGCAGCGTGTCGGAGTTGTTCATCGAGTCGAACCCGACGCAACACCGCAGTGAGTACCTGACGCACCAGGCCGTGCACCATCCATTCACGTTCGTCCGGTTCGGCCACCGACTCGCGGGTTGCTTCCACGTAACCAAGAAGCTCGTTGGCGCCATCGGTCAGGACAGACGTGATGAGAGCCCCGTTCGCTGTCGGTTCAAACTCCGCCATGCTGCTGAAGGCTCGCCAAGGTCCTGTGAGATGGTTCGCGAGCGCTCGCTCGATGTTGGGGGGCCGTACCTGTGAGGGTTGTTCCCAACAAAATGCCCGTCCGGAGGCCCTGCGGTGCGTCCAGACCTCGCCACCTTGCACCGTTGAGATCGCCAAATGGTTCCCCGGGATATGACGTTCGGCCAGATGGTGGACCCGCTCAAGGCAGTCATTGAGTTGACGTCCCTCGCCAAGAAGTCGCAGGGTGTCAACCGCGTCGCGGGCGAATTCGTCGGCTCGCAACACCAACGAAACTGCCGAGAACTTAAGCACCGTTTTTACGCTGCCATCATCTGTACAGGTCAACGCTTGGATGGCGTAATCCTTGAAGGTGTCGTCGGAAACGCGCATCCGATAGATCCCGTTGACAGTTGGCAGCTGGGTTCGCACCAACTCGAGCATCGCCTCGCCCGCTCGCTCGGAGTCGTCGGGATGGACAAGGCTCAAACCAGGTGTCCCGATGAGGCTTTCCCGTGAGTATCCGCTGATGGAGACCACGCCATCGGACACGGCCTCGATGACCATCGACTCGTCGAGCAGAGCTGCACCGAGGCAGTCCAACGCGTATTCTTTAATACCCATAGAATTGTCTCTCACGGAAGACTATCGGCCCCAACCGGCAGTTTATTGAGCTCGTGGTTAACCTGCGAGTGTCAGTCGCATAACTTCGATCAGTTGGCTGAACCCCACCCAGTGAGGACCACTCCCACGAGTGGGTAGCTGCAGCTCGCGACGCCATCAGTCCTGTGCTCGATGCCCCAGGTGTCCTGGGCACAGTGCCCAACATCGTTGCCAACCGCATGGATAGCCAGCACGACTTGGCCGGCCCCAGCTTCACCGTCAGCTCCGAAGAACGAGCGGACTCGATGCCATCGAACTCGGCGGCCGGCAGCAGCCTGGGTCCTCGTGTTGGTCCTCGCCCCGTCACCGACGCATCGTGCTTCACTGTGCGTCAACCATCTTCCCAATTTGTCGTTGCCACCGCGTATCGATGTGGGCTCGCACCCCACGACGGCAGCCTTTCAGTGTTCGAGGTCTCCGCCGCACTGCTGCCAGCTATCCCCACGGAGGCAGCTCAGGCAGGTCTGAGCGAGAGTCGCACCGTCCTGTAAGCCAGCCCAGCATGGTGCCACCATCCAAGTCGACGACAACGGGTGACTCCGTCGACACCTCCGAGGTAATCGTGGCGACTGCTGCACCATCGATCTGCAGGTCGACCGCGTTGGTGCTCTTGGGCGAAAAGCGCCCCGCCGCGTCACGCACCAGTTCGCGGATCACGTCGGGATCCTCGTCGTCGAAGCGGTGACTGGCCGCCACGTCGACATGGTGGATGACGACCTCTCGCAACCGCATGCGTAACACGTCGGTCATGGGTCGCTCGGTGGGACCGGTGACGGTCGCAAAGACGGTCGATGCCTCCCAGTCTGAGACGCTTGTGATCGCCGCTGCAAGTGTTGAGTTCGCAAGGTCAGCATGGGCAACGATCACACCTCCCGGCCGCGTTGCTCCTGCTGCGATATCAGCATTTCGGCCCTCGACAGATGCGTACATGGGAAGTGATCGACCGGACTGTGACCCAAGAATCAGTCGAGTCAGGCCTTCGGCATTGTTGGCCAGGTGGGTCAGCACATGGCCCCGGCTCCACCCCGGCAACCGGGAAGGTGCACCAACATCGCTCGGGTGCAGAGCATGCAACGTATCGGTGAGCCGAGCGGTAGAGCGGCGCACCATGTCGATAAGCCCCGAGGGTAATTCGGACGGTTCCATTGCACGAGTTGACATCGAAGAAGACTAGAGCGCAGCACTCGCCCGCTCTGCTCCAGCAATCCAGCGCAGCTAATCGGAGTGACGCATGTACCAGTCGCAGAACTGGGTGCAGAACTGTTCGTCGGGAGCAAACGGTCCCGGTGCGTAATACGAGGACTGTGCACCTCGGGTCATCGAATTACACAACTCGACGTCCTCGGCGTTGGTGACCCGCCACACTTCGGTCAGGTGGCCGACGTCGTAGTCAACACCTTCGACTGCGTCTTCGTGGACAATCCAACTCGAATACAACGTGCAGCTGTCACCGTCGATCGGGAGCACCCAGTTTGTCGCTATGTGGTCGGACGTGAAGTGGACCCATGCGTTCGGGTTAAACCACATCGACAATGTGCTCGCGTCGTAGTCATCCCAGCCGCCGATGAGTTTGTGCGACGCCGGTTCCCCATCAAAAGTGATGGACTTCCAGCTTTCGGCGAGCGGATACCGAGCGACACGAACTGAATCGTTGGCGGTGAACGCCTGTTCCTGCCATGCCCGGCCAAGAGCTTCCCACCGCCCAATTCCGTCAGCCATCATCGTGTCATAGGCAGCCGAGGTGGCGCCGTTAAAACTCGATGGATCAAAGAGGTCGAGCAAACCTCGATGGTTCTGTCGGCAGTGACAACACTCGCGGTTGTTGATCATCACCATCAGCCAGTTCGCAGGCACGACCTCGCGATGGTGATGAGCCAGTTTGTAGCCACCGGCTTC
>Ga0115564_10004037_pt1 | contig 12052 bp, 7 predicted proteins | sample COGITO_mtgs_1105_7_FD_88680 | JGI IMG/M metagenome (GOLD analysis project Ga0115564, IMG submission 88680) | Pelagic marine microbial communities from North Sea - COGITO_mtgs_110523 | ecosystem: Environmental > Aquatic > Marine > Epipelagic | place: Germany:Helgoland, sampling site Kabeltonne... | reverse complement strand
GGTCACTGAATTTCTGTCGCGGCGTCAGGCTGGACAGCTGAAAATTGGCTATCACCTGCATCTCTGTCTGGAAATTTGTTTGCAACGGTTGAGATCAGCAGGATGCATTTGATGTTTGTTATCGTATTGGCATCATAAGTCTGATGGATCACACGCCGGGACAGTGTCAGTTCACCAATCTGTCAAAATACACAAATTTTACTTGTGAAAAATCTGGCGCTGGGTGGACCGCCTTCAAGCAATGTCTGACACCGGTGAACCTCAATCCTGCCGCGGATGTGGGACTTTTGGGTGGTGGATTTTTGAAAAGTGGCAAGCGGGCTGATCGGAGTCAATTGCCAACTTCAAAAAGCCGCCCACCGCTGGGGTGTGCGTGGTGCAAGGACAGCGCATATTTTAAGGGCGACCAAATCGCGGCCGTTGGGCGTTATTGGGGCCGCGCGGCCATCAGCGTTTCAGCGTGTCGCCAAAGTCGATCTTTGGCACCAATTCGTGTACTTTCTCGAATGATGTTTTTGGATCGTTGACTTGCTGGACGATCATTTCCGCGGCTTTGCGGCCAATTTCGCTGCGGCAGGCATCCATCGTGGCCAACTGGCGAGGTAAGCCCTTTAACAACTCAACGCCGTTGAAACCAGCCAGCCCAATCTGATTTGGGATGCTGATACCTTTTTCAATCAGATACAATAAGCCGCCGGCTCCGATCAGGTCGTTGGAGAAATACAAGAAATCCAAGTTAGGGTTGCGCCGCAGCAATTCTTGGGTCATTTCGCGGCCTTTGACCAAGGCAGAGCCGCCAGAATAAAACTCTTGATCGGTTACCTCGACACCACTTTTTGCCAAAGCTTCGGTAAAGCCCTCAAAGCGTTTGCGCGCCCGGTGATCCAAAGGCATTTTAGTGCCTAGAAACCCAATTTTACGGTAGCCGGCTTTTAGAATAGAGACCGCCATTTCCCGACCGGCTCGACGGTGTGAAATGCCGACCATTGCATCCACCGGGCTGCCATCAATATCCATGATTTCGACCACTGGAATACCTGAGGCTTTTAACATCATCGCCGAGGTCTCGGAATGTTCCAATCCGGCTATAATCACCCCCGAGGGCCGCCATGACAGCATTTCATATAGCACCTGTTCTTCTTTTTCAGGCAGATAGTCGGTCACGCCCACGACTGGTTGCAAATCCGTAGTTTCAAGGACTTCGCTTATTCCGGTCATCACTTCGGGAAATACCATATTGCTGAGAGATGGAATAATGACTGCGACCAGATTGACGCGCTGACTGGCCAATGCACCGGCAATTTTATTGGGGACATAACCGAGCTGTTTGGCTACCAAAAGGACTTTGTCGCGGGTGTTTTGACTGACATCACCGCGATTGCGCAAGACCCGGCTAACGGTCATTTCTGACACGCCCGATGCCTGAGAGACATCGCGAAGCGTCAAAGGGTGGCGGGGCGCGCTGGTCATAGTACTGGGTCCTTCGTTTTCTTCGTAACAGTAGCGCAAACAATTCTGTCGGTGCAAGAGCCGCTGTTAAAGCCGCCAAACGCGAGGCTTGGCATGGTCACCGTCGGCCCTCTCTGAGCCAGCCGGCCGTAATCAGCCCCGCGATCAAAAGTAAAACCAACCAGGGCGGCAATAGCGCCAGCTGGGTGATATCTCGGGTCTCAAAGGCTTTGCGCGGCGTAAGGCCAATCCACCCTCGACCCGCCGCTTTGCGGCCGGGGCGCACATCTCTAAGCCCGGGCAGGGCTGCAGTCATTCGGATTACACCGCCGCCAGTGGATGTGATCAGCGGTTTTAATAGTTCTGCCGTCGCAATGGTATGTTCAAATTCCCGGGGGGCTGTGGGGCCAAGCCCGACCACACTTGATTGCCCGTTCCCTATCAGACGATAGAGACCTAATTCGTCCGTTTGCAAATCAGCTTCAAACCGCCCCGGTGCGGTCTGTTTCAAATTTAGCAGGCTCTTGTTGCCACTGGGTGAGGTCACGGTCACGGGCGCGATATTGTCTTGCAAGCTTTGTCGGATAATTTTCAAGCCATCGCCATAAGCACGGGCAGTAAGCGTTTCTTCCTCCAAATCGGGCTCTTTCATCATCCAATGCGCCAGCCGCCGCAGCAGTTCGCGCTGTGGGCCACCGCCTTCAAAACCGCGGTGCCAAAGCCAAGCGTGATCTGAAGCCAACAGCGCCACGCGACCCTCGCCCTGGCGGTCAAGGATCAAAAGTGGCCGTTCATCCGCCCCTGACATTAGAATGTGCCCCGACTTTTGGGTAACTTCTATCTGTCGCAGCCACCGCCCCCACTCGGTCTTATCGCTGGAAAGATTGGCGGTTACCGGATGCTTTTGCCCCACCGCAGTTAATTTGGGGCGAAGCGGTTTTGTGATCACGCGGGCCGTGGGTTCGGCGGGAAGGATGTTGCTGAGTGGTGAGCGGTACAGACTATTGGCGCTGGCAAAATCTGGACCCGCAGCGACCAGAACTGCACCGCCGTTTCGTACGTAATCCACGACATTATCGAGATAAAGTGCGGGTAAGATGCCCCTGCGTTTATACCGATCAAAGATAATCAAGTCGAAATCATGGATCTTTTCCATGAACAATTCTCTTGTTGGAAACGGAATAAGTGACAGCTCGTCCACCGGCACGCCATCTTGTTTGTTAGGTGACCGCAGGATTGTGAAATGCACCAGATCGACGGCACTGTCCGATTTCAAAAGGTTCCGCCAAATTCGGCCGCCTGCGTGGGGTTGGCCAGAAACCAGCAGCACCCGCAAGCGATCACGCACCCCATTGATCTGAACCAATGCGCTGTTGTTTCGGTCTGTCAACTCGCCGGCGACTTTGGGGGTCTCAAACTGGATGATATTTCTGCCTGCATGCGGCAGCGTTATCGGCAGGCTCAGATCTTGGTTAAGCGGCACTTGATAGCTTTGCGGGGGACCGCCATCCACCGAAATGATCAGCGGGACAATCACCGGAGTTGCCGGTGCGGCACCGCTGTCTTCGATCCGCAGCGTCAGGGTGATTTCTTCGTCCAGAATTGCAAAGGCGGGGGCATTTTTTACAGTCACCCGGCGGTCCCAGTCACTTTTTTTGCCACTGAGCATCAGATGCAGTGGCGCTGGCAACTCCGGCGCCAATTCAAGGTCATGCAGGAGACCGTCTGATAGTAGAATAATCCCAGCGATGCGTTCGCTGGGCAATTTGGACAATTGCTCAGAAAGGGCGGTCATTAACAGACTGCCCGTATCATCCGGGCCGTCGTTCACCTCAATCCGGTGGACTTGGGTGTTAGGCCGGGCCGCCAGAGCTGCCTCAATCTCGGCCGTGCGGTTTTCTGTTGTGCGCGCGCGATCCAAGAGCGTCTGGCTCGCACTTTGATCGATTAGCAAAACAACAATGTCTTTAAGCGGGGTTCGATCTTCACTTTGATACATCGGCTGTACCAATGCGCCAACCACTAGCAGCGCTCCAAGTCCGCGCAGCGCCCAGCCACTCAGACCACGCATGAGTGCGATAGCCGTGAACAGGACCACAACCAGAGCGGCCAATCCAATAACCGGCAGCGGCAATAACGGTGAAAAGATCACGCTTTCGGTCATTGTCCCAACCGATCAAGCAGGGCCGGCACATGCACTTGGTCGGATTTATAATTACCTGTTAAGACATGCATCACCAGATTGACGCCAAATCGATAGGCCAATTCGCGTTGCCGGCTCTGGCTTGCGTTGCGGCCAATCGGAAACATCTGTCTGCCTTGTGCATCCACTGCCCAAGCGGCTGCCCAATCATTGGCACCTATAACGACCGGGCTGACCCCGTCATTCAGGTTGCGAAACGGCATGCCTTCAGCTTTTTCTATTGCCTGTGGGGCGGCCTCTAACCAGATGTCCGGCTGGGTGTACCGGCCGGGGAAATCCTGTAGCAGATAGAAGGCCCGGGTCAGAACATGGTCTTGAGGCATCGGCTCAAGAGCTGGTATATCAATCCCATAGGTAATTTTTTGCAATTTAAGGGCATTGGGACTGCTGTTGCCAAACCCTGCTATATCGCCGTCTCGGGTGTCAAACACGATCATTCCGCCAGACTTTAGAAAGCCGTTTATTTTGCGGTAAGCCTTTGAGGATGGCGTCGGCTGATCGGCGGTCATTGGCCAGTAGAGCAGCGGATAAAACGTCAGTGTGTCGCGTTCAAGATCCAGACCAACAGGCGCTGCCGGTTCCACGGATGTGCGGGCAAAAAGCGTTTGTGAAAGTCCATCGAGACCAGCCTTGGAGATTGAGTCAACCTGACGATTGCCAGTTACAACATACGCCAGCGTCAGCTGGGAACTGGCCTGCCAGGCCTTTTCTGACACAACTGCACCTTCCAGTCCGTCCATTGTTTGCTCGTGGGTCGCCGTATTATCCTGCGCACTGGCTGGTCTGATATTTGACAGGGTTGCCAAAAGACAGAGCAGGGCTGCAGTTGATACCAACCTTCCGCTCAGGGACAATGTAGCCAAAACATCGACAAGCAGGATCAGCAGGGACAGCATCAGGCACCATCCGCCAAGGGGTTTTTCGGATCGGTCGCTAAGGCCGCGCAGATTGGTGCCATTGGGCCATACGGCGGGCAGAAAGCGGCTGTCAGTTGCAATCACATTGCGCGCAACCTGTTCTTTGGCGTGGGTATAAAGGCCGGGCCGTATCTCTGCAGAGAGCGGGGCGTCGAACAATTTTTCGGCGGCGATACCGGCCAGTCGTGTGGCGGGCTCAAGCTGGCCCTGTGCGCTGAGCATCTGGCTGGGCTGCCATATTGTGCCCTGCAGGCTTGCCGTATCGGGCTGACTGCCAGCCACGGATTGTGATAGCCGCTCGAGCATTTGCACAAACAATCCCGACAGTGGTAGACTGGACCATTCGGCATTAGCGGTGACATGAAACAGAACGATCTGGCCTTTGCCCGATTGTTTGCGGGTGACCAATGGCGTGCCGTCGGCAAGCATTGCGATCACGCGCTGTGACAAAGACGGGTCGGGTTGTGCCAATACCTGCGCCGAGACGCGCACATCATCGGGAATCTCAAGCCCAAAAAAGGGGGAGTTCGGTGAAAATGCCGCCAAAGACTTCGGTGCCCCCCAACTCATAGCGCCACCTACGGTTCGGCCACCGGCGCGCAGGCGTACGGGCATCAGGGGATGCTCGGCGCTGCGACTGAGATCGCTGGCGGCCAGCCGCGGTCCGGCAAAGCGCAGCAAAAGGCCGCCCTCGGCCACCCATTGGCCCAGAGCGGTTTCTTCGGTCTTTGACAGCTTTGCGATATCGGCCAATACGACTAAGTCTGGATTGGCGGGCAGCAATGTTGTCAAGTCACCAGACAGCAATTCCGCGCTTGGTGCATAGGCTTTTGCGATGAAGTGCAGGGGCGAAAGCAGCTCCAAGCCCTCGCGGTCGGCCCCTTCCGAGATCAGCGCCACCTCGCGTCGCAACAGGCTGTTGCCGGTCAAGCTGACAGCAGCAGCTGACGTTTGCCCGCCGATGTCAAACAGGCTGACCCGCTCGCGCAATTCTGCGGGCAAGCTGATCTGAACGGGAATGCGCGTTGCGCCCTCTGTAAATTCTGCGGTGACGGTACTGATAATCTGTGATCGACCGTTTGGATCGGTGCCATGGGCCCTAATGGTCACGCTTTGATCCATTCTGTTGGGCAAGCGTATCGCATAGAGCGTTATGATGCCGTCGCTCAACTGGGGCGGCTCCAGCGCAAACAGGGGTTGTCCGGTTTCTATGACCTCGACGTCTCCGCGGTTTTGCAGCGTGGATAAAAGAGCGGCGCGGCCGGACTGGGCCAACCCGTCAGACAGCCATAAGCTATCAAAGGGCTGATCGTCCAACCTCTGCACGGCGGTTCGCATGTTCGAGGCGTTTGGCTCCCAGGGGGTGGGTGCGAGACTGGGTAGGCGTTTTTGCCAGCTTTGTGCGCTTTGAAATATTGGTGTGGACGGGGTTGTGAGACGCGCTATCGCCACGGGCCGACCGGCGCGGGCGGCTTGGTTGAGGACCCGTTCCAGCAGGGTTTGATGGGCTTGCCAGTCGCGGGCAGCGGCCCAGCCGCCATCCATCAAGATCAGCAGATTACTGCGCTTGATGTTAGGGCTTTGAGGGTTAAGCACCGGCCCTGCCAGACCGAGAATAATCAGCGCGATCGCAAGCATTCGGATCAACAGCAACCACCAAGGGGTGCGGTCGCTGATTTGTGTTTTGTCGCGCAGACCCAGCAATAGGATTACGCCGGGGAAAAACCGCCGGACCGGCGCGGGCGGAACCGCGCGTAACAGCAGCCACAGCACAGGCAAGCCCAATAAGGCAGACAGCAGCCAAGGGGTCAGAAACGTGAGGCTCATGACCGTTGCGCCCCTTCCCCCAAGGCGTGATACAGCCACAGAAGGGCAGATTGCGCTGCGCGGTCTGTCATATGGCAATGATACTGCCAACCGGTCTGCTGGCAAAGATCACGTAGGCTTGCACGACGGATTTCTAAACGCTCTAGATAGCCGGCTTTCAGGTCGCTGGCTTTCAGACTTTCGTGACGCAGCTTGCCGCCAATGCTCTCAAAGATGGTGCGGCCGGTAAACGGAAACTGCAGCTCGATCGGGTCGAGAACCTGGAGTAAAACACCGGTTGCGTTGCGGTCGGTGGCGCGTCCCACTGCGGTCTTTACGGGCTCCACAGGGGCCATGAAATCCGAGATGAACACCACGCGGGCGTTCGGCATGAGGGCACCGGTCTCTGGGGCGGCATAGTCTTGGGTCTGATTCGTCTCAAGCCGGTGGCTCAGATGCTCAACCTGTTGCCCCCCCCGGCGTGGTGCGAGGGTGCCATCGCTCAGACCGACCCGTTCGCCATTTCGCAAGAGTAAAATCGACAGTGACAAGGCGATAATCCGCGCGCGATCCGACTTTGTTACGCGCTCGGCGTGCCCCGTGAACCGCATAGAAGCACCCTGATCCACCCATAACTGCGCAGTCTGTGCGTTTTTCATTTCATGTTGACGCACAAAATGATCATCGCCTCTGGCTGATTGGCGCCAGTCGATCATCCGATGGCTTTCGCCGTCATAAAGGGGGCGGTATTGCCAAAAATCATCACCAGACCCAGGGCGTCTTCTGCCGTGCTCGCCCAGCAGAGCTCCATTGGCAAGATGCTGGGCGCGCAAAAGCAGGCCCGGCAGATGCGCGGCATCGCGTTCGGCTGTGTTGCGGATGTCATGGGCGCTTAGGCTCACGCTGCCGCCTCGTGTCCAATTATTTTTTGACAGGTTTGATCGATCAGCTCTGTCAGGTTTTCGCCGCGCGCGCGGGCCGCAAACCCAAGCGACATACGGTGGGCAAGAACCGGATGTGCCATCGCCACCGCATCCTCGATCGAGGGGGCCAACCGCCCTGCGAGCAAGGCGCGGGCGCGGCTGGTCATGACAAGTGCTTGCGCGGCCCGTGGTCCGGGGCCCCAGACAACATTGTCGCGGATATCGTCGCTGGCCTCAGCATCATCTGGTCGCAGGGCACGGACCAGGTCGAGGATGAATTCCACCACGCTTTCGCCCACGGGAATGCGGCGCAGCAATTCTTGGGCCGCAATTAAAGTTGTGGGGGTAAACACTGCATGGGCGCTGTCTTGTTCAAGCCCGGTTGTGGCCAGCAAAATCCCATGCTCGGTTGCCCGGTCGGGATAGGGCATGTTGATCTGAACCAAGAACCGGTCGAGTTGCGCTTCCGGCAGGGGATAAGTGCCTTCCTGTTCGATCGGATTTTGTGTGGCCAGCACGTGAAACGGAGCTGCAAGTGGGCGATCTTCTCCGGCTGTGGTTACCTTGTATTCCTGCATGGCTTGCAGGAGCGCTGATTGCGTGCGTGGGCTGGCGCGGTTGATCTCATCGGCCATCAACAACTGGGTGAAAATAGGTCCGGGTAAAAACCGGAAACTGCGACGGCCGTCGCTATCGTGATCTAATACTTCCGAACCGAGGATATCGGCTGGCATCAAATCGGGAGTAAACTGCACCCGTTTTCCATCCAAACCCATTACCACTGCCAAGGTTTCGACCAATTTTGTCTTGCCCAGTCCAGGCAGGCCGACAAGCAGCGCGTGCCCACCGCACAGTAAGGTGGCCAGTGCCAGTTCGACGCTGTCTTCCTGACCGATGAACTGACGGGTGATCGAGGCCTTGGCCTGCGCTAGTTTTTCGCCCAACAGGTCGATTTCTGCCAGTAAATTTGCGTGATCGGTCATGACATTTCCTTCTTGTGGCGTATGTTCTCTTGTAAGAGTGTATTGCACGTATTGGAAATGGCAAAAAATGAGTGGACAAAAGATTGTGACCCCCTCGGCAGAGGGATTGGCGGCCGCAGCGCGCGCTGCGACTGGTAAAGCCATGCCACCGGTGCATTTATGGTCACCGCCTTTCTGCGGAGACCTCGATATGCGCATTGCACGAGATGGCACCTGGTTCTATCAGGGAACCCCGATTGGCCGGTTTGAACTGGTTAAACTGTTTTCAGGTATTCTGCGTAAAGACGGTGAAAAGTATTTCCTCGTTACTCCGGTCGAAAAAGTAGGGATTATCGTGGATGACGCCCCTTTTGTGGCGGTGGATTGTGAGGCCTGCGGTGAAGGTGCTGCGCAGACGCTCACCTTTGAAACGCAAGTTGGTGATTTTGCGCTGGCCGGGCCTGATAACCCGATCCGCGTGCTTCGTGATCCTGCGACCGGAGAGCCGTCGCCCTATGTGCACATCCGTGCCGGTCTTGAGGCGTTGATTGATCGCAAAACCTTTTACCGCCTGGTCGAGCGGGGCGAGCATCACCCCCACGCGGGTCAAAGCTGGTTTGGTCTGTGGTCAACGGGTGTTTTTTTTCCGGTGATCCCCTCTGATGAATTGGAGAGTTGATTACCCCGTACGCCACGCCCCACTGGCCAGATCGCCCAAAGCCCACGACCCCACCCGATGGCGGATCAGTCTCAGCGTGGGTGCGCCTATGGCAGCCGTCATCCGCCGCACCTGACGGTTTCGCCCTTCGGAAATCGTAATATCAAGCCAGCTGTCGGCCACAGTTTTTCGAAACCTCACAGGTGGATTGCGAGGCCAAAGCGCAGACGGCGGATCTATGCGGGTGACCACTGCGGGGCGGGTGATCCCGTCTTTGAGCCGCACACCGTCTCGCAATTGGGCAAGCATGCTCTCGTCTGGTTCGCCTTCTACTTGCACCCAATAGCTTTTAGATGTGTTGTATTTTGGATTGCTGATTTTTGCTTGCAACGCGCCGTTGTCGGTCAGCACCAGCAAACCCTCGCTGTCTTTATCCAAACGGCCGGCAGCATAGACATTGGCAAGTTCGATAAAATCCGACAAAGTTTTACGGTTTGAGGCGTGGCTGCTTTTGTCGGTAAATTGTGACAAGACATTGAATGGTTTATTGAACAAGATCAGCTTTGTCATGGCGCGGCTCTAATGCGCATCGGCCCAGTTGCTGCCCTGTCCTGCATCGACAATCAACGGCACGTCCAGCCGGATCACGGGATCGGCGGCGCCCTCCATCACCTGTTTGGCCGCGGCAATCAGCGGGTCCACGGCGTCTTCAGTGACTTCAAACAACAGCTCGTCATGCACCTGCAACAGCATGGTGGCGGGCAGGGATGCGATGGCATCCGGCATCCGGATCATTGCCCGGCGGATAATATCGGCCGCCGTTCCCTGAATAGGAGCGTTGATTGCGGCCCGTTTGGCAAAGCCGGCGCGTGGACCTTTGGCGTTGATCTCGGGGGTGTGAATTCGACGGCCAAAAAGGGTTTCTACCCGATCATTGGCGCGGGCAAAGCTGACCGTGGCATCCATATATTCCTTGATGCCCGGAAAGCGTTCGAAATAACGGTCGATAAAGCCCTGTGCTTCGCCACGCGGAATCCGCAGGTTGCGTGCCAGACCAAAGCCAGAAATGCCGTAAATGACGCCAAAGTTAATTGCTTTGGCCTGCCGTCTGATGTCAGGGGTCATTTGATCAAGCGGCACGTCAAACATTTCTGATGCGGTCATTGCGTGAATATCCTGACCGTCGCGAAATGCCTGTTTTAAGGTATCTATTTGCGCGACATGGGCCAGAATTCGCAGTTCGATCTGTGAATAATCCAGGCTGACCAATACCTTGCCCGGTTCGGCGATAAAGGCCTCGCGGATGCGCCGTCCGTCTTCTGAGCGCACGGGGATGTTTTGTAAATTCGGATCGTTTGATGACAGCCGTCCGGTATTGGCCCCCGCTATTGAATAAGAGGTATGGACCCGACCGGTTTCAGGGTGAATGTGATCCTGCAACGCGTCGGTATAGGTCGATTTCAATTTGCTCAATTGGCGCCAATCCAGAACTTGGCGCGGCAACTCGTGTTCGGTGGCCAGATCCTCTAATACATCTGCACCGGTTGCATAAGCGCCGGTCTTGCCCTTTTTTCCACCCTCAAACCCCAGTTTTTCGAATAGAATTTCACCAAGTTGTTTGGGGCTGCCGACGTTAAAACTTTGACCGGCCAGCGCGTGAATGCCGGCCTCAAGCCCTGCCATTTTTTGGGCGAAAGTGTTCGACATACGGCTTAGCCTGTCGCGGTCGACTTTGATGCCCGACCGCTCCATCGCGATGAGTACGGGCACCAAAGGGCGCTCCATGCTTTCATAGACACGGGTGACGTGACTTTGATGCAGACGTGGCTTGAATACCTGCCAAAGGCGCAGCGTGATATCGGCATCCTCTGCGGCGTAGGGCACCGCATCATCAATTGGCACACGGTCAAAGGTAATTGCCGATTTACCACTGCCCAGAAGCGGTTTGATTGGGATGGGCGTATGGTTGAGATAGCGCTCTGACAGTGCGTCCATCCCGTGGCCGTGCAAGCCGGCATGCAGCGCATAAGACAGTAACATCGTATCTTCGATCGGAGCAATGGTGACGCCATAGCGCGCCAGAATTTTGGCGTCATACTTCATGTTTTGGCCAATTTTCAGCACCGCGGGATCTTCGAGCAGGGGCTTGAGAACTGCCAGAACATCGTCGAGCCCGAGTTGTCCCTCGGCCAAGCTGTCGGAGCCGAACAAATCATTGCTGCCAGCGTCTTTATGGGTCAGCGGAATATAGCACGCCGTGCCTGCCTCAACGCAGAGCGATATACCCACCAGATCGGCGCGCATATCGTTGAGGCCAGTTGTTTCGGTGTCGATTGCCACTGTACCACGCGCATAGATCTGTGCGACCCAAGCCTCAAGTTCGGCCTTATCGGAAACCCGTGTATAGGTCTTGGTGGTAAAATCTTGTATCTTTAATGTCTCGTTGGATTCACTATTGGGTTGGGCGGTTTCCACAATTACGGGTGCTGCGATTTTAAATTGATCTGATACCCGTTTGGTAAGGGTGCGAAACTCCATTTCCGCAAGAAACCCAAGTAGGGTTTCCGGATCTGGGTCGCGCACCTCGAGATCGTCAAGGGTGAAATCAATCGGTGTGTCGCGGGCGAGTTGCACCAATTGCCGTGAAAGGCGGATCTGTTCGGCATTGTCGATAAGTGAGGCGCGGCGCTTGGGTTGTTTGATCTCGCCGGCCCGTTCTAGCAGGCTGTCAAGGTCGCCGTATTCATTGATTAAAAGCGCTGCAGTTTTAATGCCGATCCCGGGTGCGCCAGGCACGTTATCAACGCTGTCACCGGCCAGAGCCTGAACATCGACCACCCGCTCTGGGCCAACACCAAATTTTTCCCAGACGCCATTGCGGTCAATGCGGCGGTATTTCATCGCATCAAACATCTCAACACCTTCGCCCACCAGCTGCATCATGTCTTTGTCCGAACTGATGATTGTCACACGCCCACCGGCGCTTTGGGCCTGTGTCGACAGCGTCGCAATGATATCGTCGGCCTCAAATCCTTCGAGTTCCTTGCACGCGATATTAAACGCTTCTGTGGCACTGCGGGTGAGCGGCATTTGCGGCCGCAAATCTTCGGGCATGGCGTCGCGGTTGGCTTTAT
>Ga0115564_10004036_pt1 | contig 12053 bp, 8 predicted proteins | sample COGITO_mtgs_1105_7_FD_88680 | JGI IMG/M metagenome (GOLD analysis project Ga0115564, IMG submission 88680) | Pelagic marine microbial communities from North Sea - COGITO_mtgs_110523 | ecosystem: Environmental > Aquatic > Marine > Epipelagic | place: Germany:Helgoland, sampling site Kabeltonne... | reverse complement strand
CTCCATTTGACTAATTTCGCCATAAAGCCCTATCCCTTTTACAGAATCCTCTTCTTCAATCTTGAGTGCATTTAAAATATCTCGCAACCGAATAACCTCAATAGAACGAGCCAAAACCAGTTCGTCTTTGTGTGATCGAACAACCAATTTCGATCTCTCAAGATGCTCAATAACCAAGTCCACTACGACCCGTTCTTCCAGCATCTGTTCCGTAAATTGTTCAATCCGCAAACAGGTATTGAATTCTGTGTACTGATGCCCCAACGCAACCATTAAACGAACGGCTAACAACTCTTGATATCGAAGACTTGCACTCTCTCCAATGATCAATCGGCGATGCTGCTCACTCATTTGGTGGCCTGCCGCAAATGTTGCACCAATGATGATAGCCCACCAACCACCATAGGTCCAAAGCATAAGCACCGGTACCGCAGCAAATCCAGCATAGATGGCATTGTACCCTGCCACACCAACTTGAAAACCAAGCAAGGCATAGTGAATGACAAACCAAATACTGCCACCCAGTATACCACCACGCCACGCAGCCGAAAACTGAACCCGTGTATTGGGTAAAAGGTAGTACAAAAACCCAAAACCAGACCACAGAAACATCAATACGATCAGTTTAAGACCAACGGAAGACCACACACCCAAAATCGAATGAATCGAGTCTACCCAATGGGAGGTTGTTCCTGCGATTAACAATAAAATCGGGACCAAAATGGCAACCGACAGATAATCGGCCAGTTTACGCATCAAGGGACGAGAATGACGAACACCCCAAAGATCGTTCATAGCCAGTTCAACCGCTCCAAGCATTCGAATGACTGCATATCCTAAAGTCAGTAGTCCGATTACACCCAATGAAGATACATCTGTACTCTCCACAAACAGCAATACTTGTTCTATCCCGCTTCTCAACTCCGGAGCTTGATCTATTGGAACCCATTGATCCAGAGTCGGATCAATGACTTCATTCTGCAACTGCTGATGCAATCCTAAGGTTTTGACAATCGAAAAAGAAAAAGCCAAGACAGGAACCAAAGAAATCAACGTCAAATAACTGAGTGAGCCGACTTGTATTGCAGAACGAGAATCTCTAAATCGCAACCAACTCGACAACAGCCTTCGTACCACAAACACAATGCGTTGTTGCCACTCGGGTAAATGTGTCGTTTGAATGCGAAAGATATCTCGAATCCACTCTTCTCTACGCACCCATTGTATTAGATGTTGAATGTGTTTCATGGCAACGTCTCATCGTCACTCTCAGATTCTAGAACGACCTGAGGCTCTCGACGCCGAATGGCAACCATTGAGACAATCCAAATCGCTCCGAAAACGCGGCCTGCAGGCAACCGAATCGTCAAGTCTCCATTGGTGCCTTGAGAACATCCACCTTCACAGCCTACCGTCGTATCGTCGCATCCCAATATGTTGTTGATATCAATATCAATGGTCGGACCGCCACCTTCACACCCTAAAGAATCTGCTGAACATCCAGTAATTTGAGATGTCTGGATATTGTCTACATCGAGAATAACATGACCGCCAAGCCATGCACCATCTGCAGATGGTTGCCAAATAATCGTGTCCAGTTCCATACCAAGAATCTTTGGTAAAATCAGTGTTGGAAACATGTCTTCTGTCAATACAGAGCCCAGCGCCAAGTCAATCAGATTGGGAACATCTGCTGAATACCCTTGTGGTAAGATCTCAAAATACTCTTCCAGATAAAAGAAATCTTGAGAGTCAATCGGAACGTCTATTGTCAAACGATTTTCGCTCAGATCCATATACAGTCCAAGATCAGCACCCAATTCCACAGATTGTAACAATACCTCTCGATCCAATACTTCACCACGCGTTTGCAATGCCAGCCCTTCCACGGCAATTCGCAAAGGTGGTTGGTCATCTGAAAACTCAACATTCAGTGGACGACGGGATTCCAACGTCAAGGCAACGGGATTCTCGCCCATCAACAATGCCAAATCTTCTCCCAAAAATCCAGAAGCAAGTTCACCAGTAAACTCCAACCCTGTAAAAGACGACACATCAATGCACAAAGCCTCAGATGCCCACACTGCGTAGAGGATCTGATTGACAAAATGCTGTCCCACAAAGACACCCGCATCGTAACGCATACCCGTCACAAACATTTCCCCGGTAAACTCCGGCCAAGAATTGTCTTCCGGTGGCAACCATTCTGTTGTATCAACACATTGATTTGACGTGGGTACAGAAATATCAGCCCCAAAACCCTTCAAAATACCAGAGGCATCTACCGTCACTTCTGATGGCTCCAATAAAATAGATACATCACTACCCAATAGATCTACATTCTCATTTACAACCAATGTTTCCAATACATCCGTAAGATTGTCTTGAATGATTTCCGGTATGACATCCAGTTCAGGTTCTATTGTCTCCTCCAACAAGTTGGAAAATACATAGGGATCCTGTCCTAAAACGGTATCCATGCCATCTGCCAACACACAATCGGTCAAGGGGTTGGTCAATGGAGCAAGTTCAAACATGGGTTCCTCTGCCTCAATCACCAAGCCATCCTCTGTTAATTCCAAAAACATCGACAACGACAATGTAAAGGGCGTTGTGCCCAACTGAACCGTACACACTTCGTTTAAATCTGTCAGAACACTACAGTCACCAACGACTGTTGCTGTGGATTCAGAGGAAGAAATATGACCGGTCACCAAGAGATCCAAATACCCTTCTTGGGTCACAAACTCTACATCATCAATGGCGAATATCAAGTCTAAATCATCCAGTGAATACGTCGCCGACGTGGTAGATGAACAAGACAGATTGTTCGACCCAGCCGCAACTGATATTGACGATGGCAGTACATTCTTCAATGCCACACCGATTTGATCCAATCCACCAGTAGGCAAATGAACAGCCAGTGCATGATTGGTTTCAAGGGTCAACTCTTCGGCAGCTGGTGTGCCCATCAAAAATGTTGTCAACAATATTGAACTCATACTTCATCCCGAATGGTCTTTACAGATTTGTCCCATCTAGAAAGATTCTCACTGGAAATCAAAGAAGGACAGTGGTACATCATCTCATGTAGTATACTCTGTTTAGAGCTTAGGTTGTTGTGGAATCCTTGGATTCAAACCTCAACAGGGCACTTTCTTGTGGATTTTGGGAGTGATTATGGGTAGTTCCGTTAAATACATTGGCTTTTTGATCTGGGGTGCATCCATTGGATGCGATTCTCAGGTAGACAGTAAAACAGTTGAAGAAGAATCTATTCAAGAGACCTTACAACTCTCATTATCCGTCACCGTATCCGCAGAGGATGCGTTGGCTGGAGATACTGTGACGTACATCGTCGAAGTTCAAGATCAAGATGGCAACAGTATCGAAGACAATCTTACTTGGAGTCTTTCTTCAGATATTGAAAGTGATCTACATACAACCAACAGTACTTTGATGCCTGTAGTTAGTGGCATACACACGTTAACGGTGCAAACTACTTACGTACCGACTCCAGAAGATTTTATAGCCGAAGAAGAGGTAGATGGAATTATTTTAGAACAGCAGATCACTCTAAATATCAGTCCTCTCAGTGTTGAATATATTGATTTACAATTGGACAAAGGGGTTGCACAAGCAGGAGAAAATGTACCCTATAGCGTGTGGGCACTCGATAGATTTGGTAATCGAGTCGAGGATGTGGAAATTGAAAGCACTGTTGACATTAGTACAGACAACATGGATTTAACGATCACCACATCTCAAGTGTACAGCACTGTTGCAGACATATATGGTATCTCTGCATGGTATGGAGATATTGGAGACACCGAATTTTTAGAGGTACTTCCAGAAGATGCCGATTCGATTACCCTGGTTGTCCCCAACACCACCGTAGAAAAATACGATTCTTTACAGTGTGATGTCATCATTGAAGACCGATTTGGCAATCGTTTGGACAACGGATGGGAATTGTGGACAGAGAGTTTGGGTACATCAACCGTTTCCTACAACATCGTGACCTTTCTTGATGAAGGCTACTTTACACTCTATGCAAACACGTTTACAGAAGATGGTACTGAGTTAATGGATTCCTATGGTCCCATCCTCATCGATTCATCAGGACCCGAACTCTTTGTCTCCACTCCGGCACGTGGTACATGGACAGAAGCAACAACAACCACCGTATCTGGGACTGTTTTAGAAGAATACAGTTTGCTAAATGCACTGTTGGTTGATGGAGTCGTGATCTCAGCAGATTCAACCGGTGCATTTAGTACTGAAACGAGCCTCGAAGAAGGTGTGACCGTTGTCGAAACAGAAGCCATCGATACTGATGGAAACATCAGCAACGATTCTCGAGCCGTACTGTCTGGAAATTTTGAGCCTAAAGACGAAGGAATTGACGATGCAATCCAAGCATACCTTGGGGCAAGTGGTATCAATTCACTCGAGGACAATCTTGAGACTGTTGTTGGCAACATCAATCTTTCGGATGTCTTGCCATCCAACCCACTAGCCAGTGAAGGGGTTGCTTGGTGTACTGCATACGTCAATGTAAACAATCTTTCCTATGGTAATATTGAATTGGATATTGATCCTCAGAGCAATGGATATATCAACCTCACGATGACCCTACCAAACATCGGCATGGATCTAGATGTACCGTTGAATGGGGGATCTTGGTGGCAACCATGTCCCGACTTTAGTGGTAGTGTTTCAGCCTCATCCGTAGTCGCAGAAGTTGTATTGAATCCATATGTCAGCAACAACCAGGTCTACACAAGCATCGTCAGCACATCCTCCAACATCAATGGACTCAATGTTTCACTGAGTGGATGGAGTTCTGTGCTGAACTTCATTGTCAACCTCTTTGAAGGCACCATTGCAGATTTGTTAGAAGACGAAGTTTCCAATGTATTATCCACTGAAGTACCTCCCTTATTGAATGACTTTTTACAAAGTTTGGAACTGGTGACTTCTTTTGATTTGATGGGAACCATTTTCACCTTGGAAGCGTTGCCATCCTCTATTTCTGCAGATGACAATGGACTTGGATTTGGGTTGGAAACCAATGTCATGGCGGATGGATGGGCATTGACAGACACTGGACTGGGATCATTTGCAGAAGGGTATGCTGCTCCAAATTTTGCCGCAAATTCAGGCTACAACATTGCATTGTCCACTGATGTTATCAATCAACTACTCTATCAGGTATGGGGTGCTGGCTTCATTTCACAAGAAATCAGCCTTTCGGAACTGGGCATCTCTGCTGGCGATATCGAAGTCATCTTTCCAAATTCTTCTGATCTGCGTATTACAATAGAACCACTGCTTCCACCTGTCGTCACCTATGACTCTGGCGCCCTGCAATTGGAAATGGGCGAACTCTATTTGGCTGTGCACAACGGTGATTATAGCGCTGGAGACGTCCGCTTGGAAATCTACACCCACATCTTTGCACCCATTGATATGACAGTCAGTTCAACCTCTATTCTGGCAACGGTTGGAGAACCAAACACCTTTTTTGACGTGGTCTATCCTGCAGAGGGTTCTCAGGGCACAGAAACCCTTTTGAATGCCATCATTCCAATGTTGCTACCAACCTTTACCGATGCCATCAGTGAAATCCCCTTACCCTCCTTTGCAGGGGTTACGTTGTCGAACATCAGTTCAAGCGTTGACAATGGTCACCTTACTCTCACAGGAAACGTATCCTTTTAAATGTATGCAATAGAAATACACACGACACCGTACGAGGATTGACATGGGTCGAAAGTTAAAACTTAAAAAACGGAAAAAAGAAGAAAAGGAACGTCCATTTGACGATTCCGACACCAAAATTCAATGGAGAGAAGACTTCGTTCAAGATTACGTCAAAGAACCCTTAGAACGTAAAGCTGTCGAAACACCTGTTGTCGAAAGAGTCGTTACCGAAGACATGGAAAAAGACATGCTGGTAAACGATGAAGACAACGATATCGGAGTCCGTACCCGAGAGAAACAACTCCCTGCCATGCCTCTCGATGCAGAGTTTATGCAGAACATGCAAGAAAGCATACCCACCACGATTCTGAAGGATGTCCAAAACAACCTTCGTTTTTACAACGATGCTATCCGAAACCCTGCAACGACTGAACTTGCAAAGGTCTTCTTATTGGGTGTCATCAGACAATTACGCTACTGGGCAATGACCCAAACCCCACAGGTAGACGTCGAAAAAGGGCAAACGGCTGTCGACTGGGTTCTCAATTCCTTACTCGGCCGTGTAAAACAAGACATGTCGTTACTCTCTAAACATTTCACACCAGAAATCGACAAAGTCTACTTTCGTCGATGGGCGTTGGAACTGAATATTCTCAAACAAGAGTTGCAGATGCGCAAGGATATATCCGATACCGAGCGTACTCAAATACGAGAAAAGGGATTTGACCCCTTAAACCCCGATGCTGTCCAACAAATTAACATCCCAAATCAAAACATATTGTCTTGGATTAAAAAGCACCCCAGTATGGTGGACATTGTTCTTGGAGACCCAATTCAAAGAGAAAAATTATTGGGACTGGTATGGTCTGAGGTTTTCAACCATGATGGAAACATCCAATACCTCAACCTATTGGTTGAACTCAAGAGTCGTGCCTCCATGGATGCCCAACAAGCCGATGCATTGAATACGGTGCTCAAGAACCTTCAAAATGGCAACGAGGATGCTCTTTTAGCCTTGCAACAAGATGGCTCCTTTGCCAATTTTAAAACCGATATACACCTTGCAACATCAACACTGCGCAGTACACACGGCATGAATGTACTCCAAGACCTTTTTTCTGCTTTTGGTACCAATCCAGACAATCTATCAACCAAAGCACGCAATGGTACTGAGACATTATCGAGCATTGTTCACAGTATTGCACATTGACAGCAAACAACCTATATTGCCAACGAGACCGTTCTGAAAACTGATAAAAGAACAACGGAAGTGACTATGATCAGCCTAAAAGATACAGCAGCTGCCTTTCTCACCTATAAAAAGTGGCCCATCTTTGCAACAGAAGATCCAAATCTTATCTGTACAAAGTTTAAGGGACACAACGGATCATGGAACACATTTATACAGTGTCATCCATCGCAACCCATTGTCATTATTTACTCTTTATTTCCACATTCTTGCCCTGAAAATAAAGAACAAGATCTATTGCGGCTGATCGCACAATTGAACGATGGCTTAATGATTGGAAATTTTGAATACAATTTTGAACACCGCGAAGTTCGGTTCAAAACATCGATGAATGCCACGTATATGACGGAAAAACTTGAGATTTTTGACGCACCGTTCTACCACAACTTCTTGGCTATGGACCAATACTTTGTGCAACTCAAAGCTTTTATCCATCCCAATCCAACTGTCTGAATGACAGGATCACAATCGGTTACAATGATGCTATTGGTTGTGTGAAAGAAACTATGCTATTCTAAAATGAACAATCGTGGTGGAGGTTTCATGTGGATCGCAGTGTGGCTAGGATGTCAGGCAGACAAAGAATCAACACCTGACTACGACCCAGAGTTTTACATTGATGCGCGACAGCAATTTCCAACGCCACCAGATGGTGGTATTCAAATTGAATCTCCACCCTTTGAAGTCCCACCTTACAGTGAGGTCATCTATTGCTACTTCGGTCAATATGACGGACCTACTGTTGGAATCGATTATATGGAAGTCTTTCAAGCAGATGCTTTCTCGCACCACAATCAGCTTAAGGTAAGCAACTCTGATTTTGTGAATGGAGAACTCGTTGATTGTAATTATTTGGCTGATGGATCTGAAATGGCGGACTTTGTTCCGCTCTTTGAGGCTGCTGGTATTGAAGCCTATGAAGGGATGAGTGGGAACTGGCTAAACCTACCCGATGGCATTGCAATGAAACTGCGACAAAACCAAAAATGGGTTTTGGAAATGCACTATGTCAACTCAACTGGTAAAACCCTGATCGCAAACAATGCTGTCAATCTTGGGGTACTGCCCAAACAAGAACTTGAATTCTATGCTGGATCTGCCCAATTTGACGCAGGCCCACCAGCGATAGAACCAGGCTTTCACGAAGATGTCTTTGACTGTGAATGGCCATATGATGTCACCGTTTTGAGTCTATCTGGTCACATGCATTCAACTGGTTTACGCTTTTGGGTAGAGCATGTACAAAAGGACGGAACGACGACGGAAATCTATCGAGTAGAAGAATGGGATGGTGGTGTTCATCCATATTTTCCTGTCATCACCAACTTGGATGTTGGAGAGTTGGAAGTCGAAGAAGGAGACATCTTTAGAACCTATTGTGAATGGGACAACCCCACCGATCAAGTACTCGGTTTCCCAGCAGAGATGTGTACGACCGCGGTCGTTTCTTATCCAATGGACAAACCCCTATCGTGTATTGATGGGGTGTTCATGGAAATCGAATAAATGTGGAGTCTCTTGTTGTGGCTGGGATGTCAATCTTCTGAGTGTGAACAAGACGATGTGGTAGGAGATGGTATCGACCAAAATTGTGACGGTCGTGATGGTGTTGATTCAGATGGCGATGGACAAGCCTCCATCGAATCTGGTGGAATCGATTGTGATGACAACGATCTTGGGATTTTGGCCATATCTTATTATGTGGATTCTGATCACGATGGCTGGGGTTCGGAATATCAAGAGGTTTGGCTGTGCCCTGAAGACATTGCTCTCGGTCTAGAAAACGACATGCTGGTCGCTCAAAGTGGTGACTGTAACGATAATGATGCTCGTATCTATCCCGAAGCCGAAGAAGTCTGTGATGGTGTCGACAATGATTGTGATGAGGAGATTGATCAAGAGGATGACACTCTCAATTCTCTAACCACCATCCGTATTTATGCGGACACCGATGGCGATGGTTGGGGTGATATTAACAACAGTTTTTTGGCGTGCAATACAACAGCAGGATGGGTTCTCAACAATCGTGATTGTGATGACAATGACGCAGCAATCTCGTGCATCGATTCCAATTGTCATACCGGTTTGTGTGAATACAGTATAGAACTCGATGCGTTACATGAGGTACAGTTTGATTTTACACGTATACCAGCTGGCTCTGGTTGGATTGGTTCAGAACCTTCTGAATCAGCAAGCGAGCCCGAAGAGCAACGTATTGAAATCTTACTCTCAGAAGATTTATGGATGCTCAATACACCGGTAACCATGAAGATGTATGAACATGTCATGGAACGTACACCTTCGATGTTTCACCACAGCCCCCTATGCTCAGAGCACCACGACTGTCCTGTAGAATCTGTATCTTGGCATGACGCAGCCAAATTTTCAAATCTGCTGACAGCACTGTTCAATACCAATGCCAATAATTCATCCAACAATACACCTCGAACGGAGTGCTATTCCTGTGATACCCAAGACTTCTGTATGCCCATTGACGACTTTATCAGTTGCACAGGGGTTCGCCTACCAACAGAAGTCGAATGGGAGTATGCTGCTCGAGCAGGAACGGACGCCCCCTTTTGGACCCCAGATTCAAATGGTGCATTGGGGGGCAGATACATTGCCAATGCGGGATGTGGAAGAGACTGGACATTGGAGAATGGCATATCTCTCGAAGAATATGGTTGGTTTTGTGCAAACAACGTCGGAGACTTTGAAGATCCATTCTATGGCAGCAAACCGGTTGCATTGAAACAACCAAATGGATTTGGACTCTTTGACATAGTTGGTGGCATCTGGGAAATGACCAACGATCGATATGAAGACGAACGCAGTATAACGACTAGCATACAAGAGAACCCCTATGTACCAATCTTAGAATGGACGGATTCTGTCGTTCGCAAAGGTGGTATGTGGGGAGATCCACCCAGTGACCTACGGGCAGCCAGACGTGAACCCGTCTCATTGGATTACCAAAATGGCGATGTCGGTTTTAGAGTGGTGATGAGGCCATGATGACACTGTTAATATTGTTGACCCTATGGGGGTGTGGAACACCATGCGACCCTAAATTTACCGACATGCTCGGAGATGGGGTAGATCAAAATTGTGATGCAATTGATGGAACAGACCAAGATGGGGATGGCATTGCCAGTTGGCAAAGTGGTGGTACCGATTGCGATGACTCGGATGCATCTAAAAGCACTGGCGTTGCAGGGTTTCAAGACATCGATGAAGATGGCTTTGGAAACCCAAACTTACCGCTTTGGCTCTGCGATAATGCTGAAGATACATACTTTAGCGACAATCCCGACGATTGCAATGATTTCAATGCATCCATTCACCCTGCTCATCCAGAAATCTGTGATGCCGTTGACAATGATTGCGATGGGTTGATTGACTCAGCAGACGAACTCGACGATCCCACTGGACAAGTCCCCCACTTCGTTGATGATGACGGAGATGGCTATGGTGGTGGCGCTCCCTTTTATGCATGCTTGAACACCCCCAATACAAGTTTGGTTGGAACAGACTGTGATGACTCAAACTCTACCATTGCCCCAAACAAAGAAGATATTGACGGGGATGGCGTAGATCAAAACTGCGACAACATCGATTCCGATGCCTATGAATGTACACTGACACTGTGTGATTACGACGCCTCCGTTTATGGCGCTCGACTGTCACTGGTCTACATCCCTATCCATGCTGAACTTGATCATACGTGGTGGATGGGATCACCCGACACTGAAATTGGACGCGATGGCGATGAAACACTGCATGAAGTGGCGCTCACAACTGATTTTTGGATGATGTCGACTGAAGTCCAACAAGACCTCTACGAATACTTAATGGGAAACAACCCATCGTGGTTGCAAGAGCCAAGCCATCCAGTCGAAACTGTTTCGTGGCACGATGCTGCACTCTTTGCAAACGCACTGACCGATTGGCACAGTCAATTCATTGCGCCAATCGACAATTGCTACACTTGTGAAGAGGATTGGTGCCAACCGAAAGAGAACATCCTTACATGCAGTGGATATCGATTGCCTACAGAAGCAGAATGGGAATATGCAGCCCGTTCAGGAAGTCAACAATCCCTCTGGACACCAAATGGTGGTGGCAATATCCCCGATGGAAAACAAGGCAACGGGGGATGTTCAGAGCCTTGGAGTCTGGATGATGGTACTCCAATAACCACCCTTGCATGGTTCTGCCTAAACAGTTTTGATGGCGATATTGGTCATCGTTCAGTAGCTGAGTTGACACCAAATGGCTTCGGGCTCTATGATATGCATGGAAATGTCTGGGAATGGGTCCACGACGATTTTGGAGACTACCCCACAGACACAACTACCAATCCACTGTTCTGGAATGGTGGCAATAGCAAAGTGGTTCGTGGTGGGCGTTGGGCGTTTTGGGCAAAGGCCATTCGTTCTGCGGAAAGAGGCAACTACAGTTCAACCAATGAACGAAACGAGTTGGGCTTTCGATTGGTACGCAGTGTCCTTGACAACTGATACGCTTACACTTGATACAGGACATGAATACCTTTCCTATCCATCATCAGTGACAATCAACCTCATGAGTACTGGTCTCAACCAAGGAAATACGGCAATCGATTGAACCATACCAAGACCAAACAGCACAGGAATATCGTACACCCAAGAAGTTTGAAACTCCATCGTTAGCAGTGATATTGCCAACAATGGGCTAACGCAAGTCACAGCGACACTGAACGACCACAGGGCCAACAGACCTCGTGATTCTGTTGAAGATAAACCTTCTTGCTGAGTCGACAGTTCGAAAATCAGTCCACACAACAGACTCAAGATAAACCCCACCCCATACACGACCACATAGAACATCATAAACAACAAACTCATAGTACCTCTGATAGAATATCAATGTACCACGACATTTATCTCAACTTGACCCAACGTGACTGAACTTAACTGAGAACCAACGAAATCAATATCTGTTATTCTTCCCAATAACAATAGATGCTGACGTGAAGTAGTTCTCCTGGTCGTGCATTGATGTAATCTGGATAATGGCAGGTTGACCCATCAGGGGGTGTCACCACAACATTAATTGG
>Ga0115564_10004035_pt1 | contig 12053 bp, 7 predicted proteins | sample COGITO_mtgs_1105_7_FD_88680 | JGI IMG/M metagenome (GOLD analysis project Ga0115564, IMG submission 88680) | Pelagic marine microbial communities from North Sea - COGITO_mtgs_110523 | ecosystem: Environmental > Aquatic > Marine > Epipelagic | place: Germany:Helgoland, sampling site Kabeltonne... | reverse complement strand
ATCAAACCCAAATTGGTTTTTGGCTATTTTCTTTTGAATTTTTCGAGCTTCTTGCTCATCGAATTGTTCTTGTGCGCGCTCTACTAAGGACACCACATCTCCCATGCCCAAAATTCGTTCGGCCATACGTGCTGGATAGAACACATCAATGGCTTCCATTTTTTCACCGGTACCAATAAACTTAATTGGTTTATTAACGACTGATTTTATGGATATGGCAGCACCCCCACGTGTATCTCCATCTAATTTGGTAAGAATGACCCCATCAAAATTTAGAATGTCGTTAAAGGCTTTGGCTGTATTCACAGCATCTTGCCCAGTCATCGCATCCACCACAAACAAGGTTTCTTGCGGTTGAACAGCTTTATGAATGTTTGCGATTTCACTCATCATGGCTTCATCGACGGCCAAACGACCAGCGGTATCAATAATCACCACATTACACCCTTTGGCTTTGGCCTCGGCAATACCTGCTTTGGCAATGGCTACGGGATCGTTATTTCCAAGGTCGCTATAAACCTCAACGCCGACTTGTTCTCCAACAATCTGCAACTGATCGATAGCCGCTGGACGGTACACGTCACAGGCGACTAACATTGGTTTTTTAGATTTTTTTGTTTTTAAGTAATTGGCAAGTTTTCCAGAGAAGGTGGTTTTACCCGACCCTTGTAAGCCCGACATTAGAATGACACTTGGAGTCGCTGATAAATTAATGCCTTCAACGTCGCCTCCCATTAAGGTGGTCAGCTCGTCTTTTACAATTTTGACCATCAATTGGCCCGGTTGAAGCGTGGTCAAAACGTTTTGACCGAGTGCTTTTTCCTTGACTCGATTGGTAAATTCCTTAGCGATTTTATAATTCACATCGGCATCGAGCAATGCGCGACGCACTTCTTTGAGTGTTTCGGCAACATTGATTTCTGAGATGCTCCCATGTCCTTTGAGGACGTGGAGGGCTTTATCTAATTTTTCACTTAAATTATTGAACATAAAAGGCTGTTTTTATCGAAGTACAAAAGTAAAGAAATATTTTATTTTAAAACGGTTAATGAGCTGTTAAACCGACGACTTTATTTTTTAAAAAGAATCGAATTCAGGTTAAGGGGTCGAGCTCGAAATCTGTAATAATTTACCGTTGTAAAACTGCTGGCTATTTTTGGCAAATTCAAAGATATAGTTGGCCATTTCACTCGCGGTTGTGGGGGCTTCATAGCCCGGAAATGCTTCTGCTAGCATTTCGGTTTGTACGGCTCCCAATGCCAACACATTAAAAGAGGGTCCAGTTTCTTTATATTCTTCTGCTAGTAGTTCGGTGAGTGTTATGACAGCTCCTTTACTAGAACTGTAGGCTGCAAGCCCTGGGAATTTAACAGAGCCTTGCACACCTCCCATCGAACTGATGGTGACCACGTGCCCTTTTTTGGGCATGAACGGAATCATACGGCGAGTGAGTTCAGCAACGCCAAAAACATTGGTACTATAGACTTGTTGAAAGTCCTCAAAAGTAGTGTCGGCAAACGGCTTATTCAATAGCGTTCCTGCATTGTTAATCAGAATACCGACCTGCGACCATTCCTTTTTAACAAAGGCTTCCACTCGATCGTAATCTTCGGGTTTACTCAAATCAAAAGACAGAGCGGTAATGTTTTCGAAGTTTAAATTTGAGACAGGTTTTGCGTTTCTGGACAGTGCCAAAACATCGTAGCCTGCGTTTGCAAAAAGGTGTACGAGTTCAAACCCGATGCCCCGGCTGGTTCCTGTAATTATAACTGTTTTAGTTGGTTTCATTGTTGTGATTTTTTGAATCTATAATAGAGCCACGAAGGTACTAAAGTCCGCTCTATAAAAACAATTAGTTATTTCTTTTTAGGTTAAATTTTAATGTCGAAAGCCCATAAAAAATAGCCATTATTATGATAACGAATAACTCAAACCATAATAAATAATACGGCCATGCTCCAATGACTAAAGGATTATTGACTTGTGGTGGTTCTGCCAAATACATATAATTGGAACCCAGATAAAAGTTTAAAGGCATGATAAAGAGCAATAATACATTCAGAATAACGAAGGAAGTGAGGACTGAATATTTAGAGAGTTTAGTGTTTAAATTCTGGAGCATGTATAAAGGTAATAAAAAGATCATGACATGTCGTACATAGTATTCTATATACGCAAAATCACTGCCGTCAAATCCATTCATTTGAGGGGTGAGCACGGACATGATGCCCCCAATAACTCCTGTATAAAACACAAAATTAAACAGAGCTTGTTTGCGTTTCAAAAAAGGAAGGAAAGAACAGATCAACCCCGAAATTCCACACAAATGGAATGGCAAATCGGTAATCACGTTCCAGTGTCCATTAAAAACCGTCCGTAAGGGTGTCACTACTGATGTGATAAACATAATACCTCCCATGAGGTAAGTAACATTCACATTCTGTTGTCGCGACAAAAAACGACCGAGTCCTATGATGAAAATAATAACGACTAAAACAGCGCAATTATTCACGATCCATTCATCGGACATGAATTTGATTATGTAGTTGGGAAATGTTTGATTGGTTAAAAGTATCAAGGTTCTAAATATTGGTTAATTATAAAAAATAAAGATACATAATTAAAAGATATTAGTATTTTTACAATCTATTACAAAGGGTCATTAACTCAGTTGGTTCAGAGTGTTACCTTGACAGGGTAGAAGTCACTGGTTCGAATCCAGTATGACCCACAGAGTGAAGCCTTCAATTTTTTGAAGGCTTTTTAAATCAACCCCAGAACCCGTTCCAAAGCCATTCCACGCGAACCTTTTATTAAAATACTCGTATTTGAAATAGTGGATTGTTTTAAATGCAATTGAAGGTCTTGAAAGGTTTCAAAAAATCTGAGGTTTGGATGAACTATTTTCTGTTGAAAAAAATGAGTGCCCACAAAGTAAAAACTACAATTCTTGGTTAAAATTGCTTGATTTACGGCTGCCAAATGTTCATTTGGGCTTGTGGCTCCTAATTCAAACATATCACCTAAAATAGCGAGTTTGTGTTGATTTTGGATGCCTCTAAAATTTTCCAAAGCGACTTCCATACTGCTCGGATTGGCATTGTAGGCGTCTAATAAAATTTCATTGGAATTTTGCTGAATGATTTGCGATCGATTATTTGCCGGAATGTAGGCTTCAATTCCATTTTTGAGTTGCAGTAGCGTCAGGTTGAAATAGCTTCCAATAGTCAAAGCCGCTGCAATGTTGTGAAAATTATAGACCCCAACAAGGTGGCTCTTAACCGTTGTATTCTTAAGTTCAATACTCAAAAATGGCTGTGTATCTCTAAGCTTCACATTTATGGATGTCTGCAAAGTTTCCGAAAACGTATAAACGTTGTCGTAAGCCCCGACTTGTGCGACTTGTTTTGGGTCTTCAGAATTTAGAATAATTAAACCAGAATGGGCTTTTAAATAATCGTATAATTCACTTTTTGCTTTCACGACGCCTTCTTCCGAACCAAAACCTTGTAAATGGGCTTTTCCAAAATTGGTGATATAACCCATATTAGGTTTGGCAATTTCACAAAGCATGGCAATTTCTTTCGCATGGTTGGCTCCCATTTCTACAATACCAACTTCGGTTTCAGCTGTCATGCTTAAAAGCGTTAAGGGGACGCCTATATGGTTGTTTAGATTGCCAACGGTTGCCACGGTTTTGAAATGTGGTTTCAATACGGCATGGACCAACTCTTTAGTAGTGGTTTTGCCATTGCTTCCTGTCAGTGCTATAATGGGCAACCCGAGCTGTTCTCTATGAAAACGCGCCAATGCTTGCAGGGTTTCTAAGACGTTCTCAACCAAAATAAAACGTTGGTCTGTGGGATGAACAGCCTCATCAATGATGGCATAACTCGCGCCGCTTTTGAGGGCTTGGTGTGCAAATGTATTGCCATTAAAGTTCGCGCCTTTTAGGGCGAAGAATAGTGAATTCTGTTTGATATTTCGGGTGTCTGTAGAAATACCAGGGGAGTCTAAAAACAAGTGATGAATTTGGTTTAATTCCATATCCTAAAAATATAAAAAAAGTCCTAACAATTAAAATTGATAGGACTTAATGTTATGATAAGGTGAAAAAATTAATTTTTTCGTTTCTTTTTTGACAGTGATTTAGAACCTACTCTAGACATTGCACATCTAAAACCGATATAATCCGTTGCCATATCTTCTGGGTAATAACGTCTTTGTGCTGGGTCGAGCCAGTATTCTCTGTCTTTCCAAGATCCACCTTTGTAGACTCTTACTTCGTCATTGATAAGCGATGTTCTCACATCTGACTTGTCATATTGTCTATTTATCCCTGTATCATTTGCTGATACACTGTGGTTTGGAGAGTTGTACATTTTACGCGTCACGGCATCATTATCAGATTCATCTTCTTCAAAATCATCGAAAAATCGTGAAGATCTTGCGTCACCATCGCGGTAGTTAATGTTGTTACTTTCATCAAAATTGGTACGTAAATACGTTTCATTTTCGTCCACTGGAACCTGACTGATTTGACCAGGAAGGCCTTTAGCAATTACTTTTCCATTTGAAAGTGTATCAAATTCGATATCATCAATTCCAATGACTTTAACACCTCCCTCTGCTCCGATAGCATTTTTGGTGTATACATTTCCTCTATAGTATCCAAAGTCACTAAATTCGTCATCTACAATAGGTCTGTATACATCCGCAACCCATTCGGCGACGTTACCAGCCATATCGTAAATTCCAAAATTATTTGGCTCGTAAGACATTACTTCGTTAGTTATATCGGCGCCATCGTCAGACCAGCCAGAAATTCCGCCATAATCTCCTTTTCCTTGTTTGAAGTTTGCTAATTGATCTCCTCTTGTTTTACGATCTCCAGATCGAGAGTATTGACCATCCCAAGGATATTTTTTTCTTCCTCTATAAACATTGTAATTTCTAAGTTCTGTAAGCCCCAATGCTGCATATTCCCATTCCGCTTCTGTTGGAAGACGGTATTTTAATGCTATAGCTCCTGTTTCACGAGTGGCATAGACATTAATTTCGTTGCCATCAATATCGGTTTTAACTTTTCGTTTTCCCCCTTTAAGAACCTCTTCATTACCTCCAAAAGTAACTGTAGGAGCATTTACATACGTATCTATATTGAAATTACTTTCTGCAGAAGTATCGAGAATATTGGAATCTCTTTTGAGGTAGCCTTCTTGTTGCAAACCTATTTCTGCAACGCGATCCGATCTCCAGTTTGCAAATTCAACTGCTTGCATCCAACTAACTCCAACGACTGGATAGTCTTTGTAAGCAGGGTGGCGAAGGTAATTTTCGACCATCATTTCACTGTAACCCAAACGATTTCTCCATACGAGTGTGTCTGGAACGGCTCCGTTATAAATAGCTTTAAAATCAGGATTGTCTGGTGGATAAACACGTTTGATCCAGTCCAAATACTCCAAATACATTATGTTTGTAACCTCCGTTTCATCCATGTAAAAAGATTGAACATGTTGTTGGTTTGGAGAATTATTCCAGTCGTGCATAACATCATCTTGCACTTTTCCCATTGTAAAGGTTCCTCCTTCAACAAAAACTAAGCCTGGCGCTGTTTCTTGTTCTTTAAAATTTGTGTTGTACTGAAAACCACCCTCTTTGGCGTTAATTTGCCATCCAGTAGCTCTTGATGAGTTTCCAGATTTTGAGGACTTGCCACACCCTATTAGAGATGTTGACACTAGTACTAGAAGTAGAAATCTTAATATTATGATGTTTTTCATATTCGACTTTTAATTGACAAAACTCAATTGAATTTTGTCCCGCAATATAGTAATTATTGATTATTCCACAATAAAAAAACAGAGGGATTTATTCTATTTTTTTGATTTATTTAATTGGATTACTTTGATTAAAAACGCTGAATTTTATCATTTATTATTGTAATTTTGAAATTAGCTTTTATTTATCGATACTAAGGACTAAAACATTGCGTTTCTTTACTATGAAGACGAGCTTGCTGAAAACAGTATCACCCAAGAGAATAATTAATAGCGACCAGCATGTGACCGTTAAAAATCAATAGATATAAACATATGAAAAGTTTGTTGCCTCTTATAACCTTATTTTGTTTTTATTTTGGAACCTCTCAAACTCAAAGCTTTGACATCAACTGGGATGGATCAACCTCTTTAAGCACAAGTGACAGTGCTATAGAGCTCCCCTACTTTAGCTCAAAAAATTACAGTTTTTCTCACAAAAATGGCCTTACTTTTTCAGCCGAATGGGATTTGAACGGACGCTTAGATGAGCGCTCAGCCGAACTAAAATCTGTTGAAAGCATCGAAATTCCCAAAGCAGACTTAAAACAATTGCCAGTATCCACCATTCCAAATACGCCATCCTTGAAGGTTACGAATGCCGTTTATAGAGACCGCACTAAAGGCCATGTAGAAATTTCTCCTGTTTTTTATGAGAATGGAATCCTTAAAAAAATAACACGGTTTTCTATTTCATACCGAACAAACACACAAAACAGAAGGGCTTCTAGTACAGCTTCCCTCAGCAGTTCTCATTTAAAATCAGGAGATTGGCACCGATTTGCCGTTGATACTACGGGAGTTCATAAACTAAATAAAAACTTTTTGAATAGTTTAGGTATCAACACCAATACTCTAAACCCTAAAAATCTTAAGATTTATGGTCATGGCGGAAAATCGCTTCCTCTATTAAATTCAGACACCGTTTCTAATGACTTGATTGAAAACACCATTCAAGTGATTGGCGAAGAAGATGGCGTTTTTAATGACAATGACTACGTTTTAATGTATGCTATTGGTCCTAAAAAATATAATGCCGAACACAATTCACACATCAATCCTTACAGCGATAAAAGTTATTATTATGTTAATATTAGCCTTGGAAATGGCGCCAGAATGTCCACAGCAATAGAACCCACAGGCGATGCTGACGTGATATACAAGTCTTTTCATAACTATAAATTCGTAGAAGCCGATACATATAATATTGCCAAAATGGGAAGGCGCTGGTTTGGCCATCGTTTTTATGTGGAAAATGTGAGAGCCTTTAGTTTTGACTTCCCAAATTTAATAACAAGCAACCCTGTAGATTTAAAAGTTTATACCGCTGCGGTATCCGAGTCGGACTCTTCAATGCAGCTCAACCTCAATGGTTCTAATATTAGTAATTTTACGTATCCTGCAATTGACACTAATGTACTAGCAAGGTCAAGATTTTTTAGCGGAGCTGTTTCCAGTAGCTCAGAAACAATCAATATAGAATTGTCTTACAACAACAGCGGCAATCCGTCTGCGACAGCTTATTTGGACTATATCTCAATAGAAGCTGAGTGTGCTTTAACAAGCCTCGGGAATCAATTTGAATTCAAACACAAAAGCACCTCAACCCAGTCTGGAATTGGTCAGTTTGAAATTTCAAACGCCGCCTCCATATCTCAAGTTTGGGACATCAGCAACCCTTATCAAATTCAAGTTTACAACAATACGGATGCCCAATCAGAATTTAGATTCAAAACTAATTTAGGGGCCTTAAAAACCTATCAAGCAGTGGGTCCTGATTTTTATGTTCCAAGAAAAACCAACAATACCAATATACCAAATCAAGACATTAAAGGAACTGTGTTTTTGGACGCCCAAGGTTCATTTAAAGATGTTGATTATTTAATCGTCGCACCCAATTATTTACGAGCGCAAGCAGAACGCCTCGCACAAATTAATCGGACTCAATACAATTTGAACGTCAAAGTATATACCTTAGAGTCCATTTATCAAGAGTTTAGTTCTGGCATGCAAGATATTGGAGGCATTCGCAATTTTGTAAAATATGTGTATGACAATGCCAGCACACCTTCCAAAAAACTAAAATATCTCTGTTTATTTGGTGATGCCTCTTTTGACTACAAAGACCGCATTTCTAACAATACCAACATTGTTCCTTCTTGGTATTCCACAGAAAGTTTTAGCTTGATAACTTCTTTCGTATCCGATGACTATTTTGGCATGATGGATTCCAATGAAGGTACCATGGCTAATAATGACAAACTAGATATTGCCGTCGGACGCATTTTGGCGGAAAACACCCAACGCGCCAAAGAAATGGTGGACAAGGTAGAATCCTATTACAGGCCCGAAACCTACGGAAGTTGGCGCAATAATTTCCTGCTTATCTCAGATGATGTAGATAAAGAGTCAGACAAAATAATTCAATCCACAACTGAAATTATTGCGGAGGATGTAAAAGCAGCAAAACCTTTTTTAAATGTTCAAAAAATTCATGCAGATTCTTACGTTCAAGAAACCTCATCAGGGGGAGCACGATACAACTTAGTAAATAAAGCTATTTTTGATGCGCTAGAAGTTGGAGCGATTGTAGTTAATTACTTTGGACATGGTGGTGAAGACGGTTTGGCTGCAGAACGCATTTTTGACAAACTAAACGCACAAGAGATTAACAACCCTAGCAAGCTAAACTGCTTCGTGACTGTAACATGTGAATACACCAAATTTGACAACCCATTCAGAAAGACAGCTGGTGAGTATTTATTTTGGAATAAAAATGGAGGGGCTATTAACTTAATCACCACCACACGAAAAATATATGTATTTGTGGGCACTTTGTTTAATAAAACTTTAAGCCAATATTTATTTTCATATGAAAGTGACCAAACCATGAGTATTGGCGAAGCACTGAGGCGCACTAAAAACGACCCTGCAATTACCAACCAATCTCAACGTCGCTTGGTTTTTAATATTGGAGATCCTGCTCTTAAACTACCCATTGCAAAACCAGACATTAGAGTTACAAAAATAAATAATGAAGACGCAAACGCCACCACTCAAACTCTAAAAGCTTTAGGGCCTGCCAAAATTGAAGGAGTTGTCACCGACACGCAAGGAACCGTTTTAAACAACTACAACGGGGTATTAACTGCAACTATTTATGACAAAGACCTTCAACGCACAACACTTGGAAACGACGGAACAACAGATACGGATGGCGATCTCATCTTAATGGACTTTGATGCTTTGGGGGAAGTGATTTTTAGGGGACAAGCAAGTGTGACCAACGGACGGTTTGCGTTTGAATTTATTGTCCCTAGAGACATTACAGTCACCGAAGGAAATGGGAAAATAAGCCTCTACTCTAAATCCGAGGCACCACTATCGGACAACAGAGGGTATAATTATGACATTAAAATTGGAGGAGTCAACCTCAATGCTCCTGAGGATAATACAGGCCCTAACATCAATCTGTATATGAATGATGAAAACTTTGTTTCTGGCGGCATCACCAATGAAAACCCAACACTTTTGGCAAATTTATATGACGAAAACGGCATCAATACCGCCAGTGGCATTGGTCATGATATTACTGGAATTTTAGATGGTGACGAAACCAATGTTTATAAATTAAACGCCTATTATGTTGCTGCTATCGATGATTACCAAAGAGGTTCTTTGAGTTATCCACTTAGAGATTTAAGCCCTGGTTTACACACCCTAACACTAAAAGCATGGGATGTTTATAACAATGCGTCTACTCAGGACATTCAATTTGTGGTTTTTGATAAAGATGTCAGCTTGGAGCTTACCAATGTGTTGAATTACCCCAATCCATTTGTGAATTATACAGAATTTTGGTTCAACCACAATAGTTCAGACCTATTAGACGTTTCTATTCAAATATTCACCATTTCGGGAAAATTGATAAAAACGATTAATGGACAAACCAATACCAGTTCCAATACAACAAGCTCGGTCTCTCGAAATTTAACTTGGGATGGCACCGACGATTTTGGCGGCAAAATTGGCAAAGGGGTTTATGTCTATAAATTAAAAGTACGTTCATCAAGTTCAGGAATGCAAGCAGAAAAAATTGAAAAACTTGTAATCCTATAATATTAATCTATATTTGTTAATTAATAATACCAAAATTAAAATGATTCCAATTCAAAGAACCCAAAAAATAACATCCATTTGTGTGTTGTTTTTAGTCGCCCTATTTACAACCAAAGTAGCGGCTCAAACTACCACCATCATTCCCAATCAAGACTCACGAGTGATTACCACGGGAGCACCATTTTTATTGATTGCTACCGACGCCCGTGCGGCTGGTATGGGAGACATGGGAGTGGCAACCTCGGTAGATGCCTATTCTCAACAATGGAATCCTTCAAAATATGCGTTTTCAGAGGCAAAATCAGGGATTGGGTTTAGCTACACCCCTTATTTGAGTAAATTGGTGAATGACATCTTTTTAGGAAACGTCACCTATTTCAACAGGCTTAACGAACGAAGTGCCTTTGCAGTCAGTTTTAAGTATTTTTCTCTTGGAGAAATTGAACTCCGTGAAGACGAGTTTTCTGAACCAATTATTGTCAAGCCTAACGAATTAACATTTGACGCCTCTTATTCTTTAAGACTTTCGGATCAGTTTTCCATGGCAGTTGCTTTGCGATATATTCGATCTGATTTAAAAATTCAAAGTTTAGACCCTGATGCCAAAGCGGCAAGTTCGTTTGGAGTGGACATTGCAGGCTATTACCAAAGTGAAGAAGAAGCCTACAACGATTTTAATGGTCGTTGGAGGGGTGGTTTTGCCATTCAAAACTTAGGTCCCAAAATCAAATACGATGCAGGTGGGACAGAAAATTTCTTACCAACCAATTTAAGATTGGGTGGTGGATTTGATTTTATTTTTGACCAATACAACAGAGTGAATGTCACCGCGGAAGTTACCAAACTATTAGTTCCAACACCACCTGTTTACGGAACGGAGTTCAACTACACCGACTCCAATGGAAACGGCGTTTATGATGCTGACACAGACACCCTAGGTACCTTGGTAGCTAGCAATGTAATAATCGAAGGTCAAGATCCAGATGTTGAGTTTTTACCGGGTGTATTTCAGTCATTTAACGATGCGCCTGGCGGATTCAGTGAAGAGCTAGATGAGTTCACTTGGGCCTTAGGAGCCGAATACTTATATCAAGATTCGTTTGCTTTAAGACTGGGATATTTCAATGAAAATGAATTCAAAGGCGCTCGTAAATTTTTCGCTATGGGTGCTGGTTTCAAATACACAACAATCAATATTGACTTGTCGTATTTATTCTCCGCTTCCAAAGTACAAAGCCCTTTAGAAAACACTTTGCGTTTCTCTTTATCCTTTAACATCGGAGATGGCGAATACAGCGAATATTAAGCAATCGCTTTAATAAAATAATAATAAAAACTATTGCACACCGCAATAGTTTTTTTGTCTATACCAATCATGAAATATCTAAATTGTAAAAGACACTAAAAAAATAAACCAATGAAAAAAGTAAAAATTGAAACTGCATTTGATGTCTATGATACGATTGAAGAATTGGCAACGCCGATCCAAATCCTGATACAAAAAGCAGCAGAAGCCCGTAAAAAAGCCTATGCACCCTACTCTCAATTTTTAGTGGGGGCGGCTTTAGAATTGGAAAATGGAGAAATTATATCTGGAAACAACCAAGAAAATGCCTCCTACCCTTCTGGATTGTGTGCAGAACGCACCGCTGTGTACTATGCAGGGGCCGAATTTCCAAACCAAAAAATACTTCGAATGGCTATTGTGGCAGGATCTACCATCAATCCAACAACCAAACCCATCCCTCCTTGTGGGGCATGCAGACAGGCACTGTCAGAATATGAAGTGAAACAAAACGCCCCTATGGAACTCTATTTTATGGGGACATCTGGGCAGATAGCCGTCTCAAATTCTGTGGAAAACATCCTTCCATGGATCTTTGACAAAACCGTACTATAACGTTTTTTTAAAAAATTAACCCCTACTCTTTTTAGGTTATCAATCAAAGTATTACTTTTGTGTTTACAATAAAAATAATTACTGTAAACGCATGCAGAAGATAACTAAAGAAGTCTACCTTGATTGGTATGAAAATATGATGCTCTGGCGAAAGTTTGAAGACAAACTTGCAGCCGTGTACATTCAACAAAAAGTAAGAGGGTTTCTCCACT
>Ga0115564_10004023_pt1 | contig 12068 bp, 11 predicted proteins | sample COGITO_mtgs_1105_7_FD_88680 | JGI IMG/M metagenome (GOLD analysis project Ga0115564, IMG submission 88680) | Pelagic marine microbial communities from North Sea - COGITO_mtgs_110523 | ecosystem: Environmental > Aquatic > Marine > Epipelagic | place: Germany:Helgoland, sampling site Kabeltonne... | reverse complement strand
TTGGTGCCAACAACTGGCTTGGTGCCACCTGTTGGTGCGACGGAAGCAGGGGCATGGGTGAAGCACAGACCCAACAGCCCGTCTTCGGCCAATCGCTCAGCATGGTGCCCGAGAATGCCGCAGTTGTAGGAATTGTGTAGCGTCATCACAGCCACGCCGTTGGCGCGTGCAGCAGCGGTAAAGTCCTCCCAGCCTGCATCGATTGCAGGATGGGCAAAGCCGTGCTTGGCATCAACCGAAACCGCACCGGCACGGGGCTGGGAGACTACCGGTGCCGCGTCGCCAACGACCTTGCCACAGCGCACGTGCTCAGCATAAATCGGCACGTACATCAGACCGTGCGAGCGAATACCGTCGCGCTCTGCGCGCCACGTGGATTTCGCAACGGAGGCTGCATTCTCCGCGCTTGCACCCGCGTCTTTGAGCGTGTTCAGGGCCAGGTTGTAGACCTCGTCGAGCGTCATTGTGATGTTCATGAAGCGTGGCTTTCGCGTTGTTACTAGTCGTTGTCGTTGGTCCCGGCACCCGCCCCACCCAGCCGGGAAGCTTCGGTTTCGGGTACATAAGTCAGTTGGCTCAGTTCCAGCGCCTGGTGCCAGCTTTGCTCGCTTATGGCGCAAGCGCGCTCCCTGGGAAAGGGGGTGCCGCGCAGGTGCTCAGCGAGTGTTTGTTCCAACGGTTCCACGAAGGACGCGCTTGTCGGGTTTAGGTTCAGTGCGGTTTCGACCCGATGCAGTAAGGCGATCAGAGCATCGTTGTCATGCCTTAGGACGGTGCCAACACCATCGTTTGCCTGACCAGAGCTCAACCGCGCGCCCACAGCCCCAAAATCATCGGCCACGCCAAAGGCGAGGCCACGGCCACACAGCGCTTTACGCAGCGTCATGTGGACTTCGTTCAGGGAAAAGTTCATGCAGTCGCAACGACTGGCTTGGTCGCCAGCCACCAGTCATCACCAAAAGTTTGCAGCTCGCTCACCAACGGTGCGCCCTGAAACAATGTGATGCGCGTCCACAGGTCAGATTTGGGGTCAAACTTAACCGCCCCAAAGAACGCCAGCTTGCAACGCAGCAGGTCGATAGGGCGCATGGACTGGTCGATCAGGTTATCGCGTACTTCGGCAAAGGGTCGCTGGGCGGCAGCCTGAATGCGCTTGGCGATATTGCGGTGCTCGGGGTGGCGGGCAAGTACATCAGCCAGCGTAGTCGCATCGTCGAAACTCTGTAGCGATCCCATCAAAGCTTGCACCTGCCGGGCGATATCGAGGGGTTGTTCCTTGTCCGCACCATCCTCTTCGTACCGATCGCCCAAGCGCGGTTCGAGTTTGGCTTCAGATACGTACCAGAAACGCTGCTGACTTTCCTGTTTGCCCAGATCAAAGCCCTCGCACCAGCGATAGTGTGCCGCTACCTGCGCCCGGATTTGGGCCACTGTCTGTGCAGCGTCAAAGGTCTTAGGCGCGTTAAACGCCATTGTGTCCGTTAGGCTGTCGAGTAAGGAGTCAAAGGGCTCCAGACACAGCGCGGCGACCAGTTCCTGACATTCGACAGACTGCGAAAGGCTCCAGTCGATCAGCTGCTGCAACGGGTAGTCAGCGTGCCAGTCCGGCTCGTCCATCGCCGCCAGTTCTGCGCGGAGAACGTCAAGCCGTTCAGTTTGGATTGCGTCAGGGACGTGCCATTGGCTGACATGGGTTTTGGCGCGTTCCAGCAGAGTCTGCAGTCGCGCGATTTGTGCGCTGGTCAAAGACGGGATGGAACGGACCTGGGCAATCGCGGTTTCGCGTGCGTTTAACCAGTTGTGGATCAGCTCAGGGTGGTAAATCAAAAACGGCGCCATTCCCAGACCGGTCGAGTTGCCGATGCCCATGTGGCGCTTGATGGCCGGATCAAGCCTGACAGCCTTGTCACCACCCAGTGCGGCGGCAACGTGCTCGACTAAATCGTGGGTGAAGTTGCGGATGAGCCATACGGTCAGCATTTCAGCAGCAAACGGACCGCTCAGACCGGGCCGGTCCGAGAACACAAACCGATCAGCGATGCCGAATTTGCCGTTGCCGTATACGGCCGTGGTCCGCATCAGGTAGCCGATTGAATCGACCATATCGACATCGGGTTGCTGGCCCTCGGCGAGGGCATGGGCGACGTGTTTGAAGAGACGCACTGATTTGTTTGAGCGGCTGATGACCAGCTCTTTCTCGGAGTACCGCCCAGCCTCCTGACGGGGAAGGTTGGCCTCAAGCCGGTCGAGGTCTGCTTCTTCCGGGACGCCGTCAAACAGAGCGAAACTAGCGTCCCAGGCCTCCGCGATCACGCGGTCGGAGCGGTTGGCCTCATCGAGCGCGTTGGAGAAAGCGATCAGCGAATAGGTAAAGCCGCCAAGCTCCAGCGTGTAGGTGGCGCGGCCAAAGCCGTTGGCGTCCATGGTCCAGCGGGTGCGGCGGACTTCGACGTTGTCGGCCATCAGGTGGCGGATCATCGAACGGCCAAAGCTGAGCCGCGTGGGAAAGGCTGAACCCAGGCGTTCCAGCCGCATTACTGTATCGGGGGACCGCAGCTCAAGCCGGCTATCGCTGGATGTAATCGCACTCATGTCGGGGATAATGCCACAAAATTCTGTTGAAAGAACCGATACCAATTGCCGCCCATGATACCGGCGATCTCAGCCTCGCTCATGCCGACCTCGCGCAGGCCCGCTTCGATGCTGTCAAAGTCCCGGTTGTCGTGGAACCATTCGGGCATGGGCGGGAAGCCGGGATTATCAGCGGAGCCTTCGCCAAAGTCCATTTGCTTGGACCAGCGCCCCACCCGCATCCATTCCACCACCGAGTCAGGTTGGTCCTGACACAAGTCGGTGCCAATCCCGATATTTTCCGCTCCGTACCGTGCTGCGCATTCGGCAATCATGGCGCAGAAACTTTCGCGGGTGCAGTGGGATCCGTCTTTGAGGTGATGGGGATACACCGAAAAGCCCAGCATCCCGCCACGCCCGGTCAGTGCGCGCAACACCTCATCAGACTTGTTGCGCAGCGCCGGGTGCCACCAGTGGGGGTTGGCGTGGGTGATGGCGATAGGGCGGCTGGAGATGTCGATGGCTTCAAGCGTAGACCGTTCCGCTGAATGGCTCATATCCACGACCAGCCCAACGCGGTTCATTTCGGCGATGGCCTGCTTGCCAAACCGAGTAATGCCGGGGTCTTCGGCCTCGTAGCACCCGGTGGCGAGGAAAGACTGATTGTTATAGCTCAACTGCATGAACCGAGCGCCCAGTGTGTGGCAAATCTCGATCAGGCCAATATCGTCTTCTATGGGTGAGGGGTTTTGGAAGCCAAAAAAGATCGCGGTCCGTCCGGTCGCTTTCGCCGTGTCGATATCTGCTGCCGTCCGTCCCATCATGATCCGTTCTGGAAAGCGTTCGAACCAGCGGTTCCAAGCCTCAACCTGCAAAACCATTTCGCGGAAGGTCTCGTGATAGGCGATGGTGACGTGAACCGCATGCACGCCCCCCTTTGCCATCTCCTCAAAGATCTTCGGGGACCAGTTGGCGTATTGCAGGCCGTCGATGCGGTAGGGCGTTGACATAACTCTTTTCCGGACGTGGTGGCGGCGATAGCAGCGAGCGAGAGCTCCCAGCCTTGACGTGGGGTCGGTTATCCCCGCTGAAAAGCTTTCCGGCAAGTCAGCTTGCGACCATGCATCGCCAAACTCTGCCGCTCAGAGGACTCCCCCAATTCCGTATCAAGGCTTAAAGTGGCGCCCATGAAACAGTTTGAGAAATCATTTACCCAGCAGGAAGCAATCCCTGCGCAAGGCATAAAGGACGCTGTCGCCATCCTGGAAAGCGGCCGCATCCATCGTTACAACACCGGGCCAGGCGAGCTCGCGGAAACCAGTCTGCTTGAACAGGAATACGCCGATTATCAACGCGCGCGCTTTTGTCTGGCGGTGACCTCTGGCGGGCAGGCGATGCAGATTGCGCTGCGGGCGGCAGGGCTTCGGCCTGGCGACAAGATCCTCGCCAACGCCTATACGCTTGCCCCCGTTCCTGGTGCGATTCATGCGTGTGGCGGCGTGCCTGTGTTTGTTGAAATCGGGCAGGATTGGCTGACTGACATCACCGATCTCCGCGCCAAAGCTGCCAGCAGCGGGGCCAAGTTTTTCATGCTCTCTCACATGCGCGGTCACATTGCGGATATGGACGCAATCTTGGCGATTTGTGAAGAATTCGGCATCACATTGGTCGAGGACTGTGCGCACACCATGGGCGCAAAGTGGCAGGGTAAGCGCTCGGGCAACTTCGGTCGCGTCGCATGTTTTTCCACGCAGACCTACAAGCACATGAACTCGGGTGAAGGCGGTTTTCTGACCACCGATGACGAGGAGTTGGCCGCGCGCGCCGTGATCCTGTCTGGTTCCTACATGCTCTATGAGCGCCATGGCGCCGCGCCGGGGGATGACGTCTTCCGCCGTATCCGACTGGATACCCCCAACTGCTCCGCGCGGCTGGATAACCTGCGGGCAACCATTCTGCGTGCGCAATTGACCCAACTGGATGCGAACTGCGAGCGCTGGAATGCGCGCTATCAGGCGCTGGAGGAAGGCTTGCGTGGGCGTACAGGTGTGGAGGTGGTCGAACGCCTGCAGTGCGAGGCCTATGTGGGGTCGTCCTTTCAGTTTCACGCCCGCGTGCCGGATATCCCTGCGCTGGTTGCCGCGTGTGGAGCGCGAGGGGTTGAGTTGAAATGGTTTGGCGGCGCGGAGCCGGTTGCCTTTACCAGTCGCTATGACAGCTGGCAGTACTTCGGCACTGTCGATCCCCTACCGAAGACGCTGGAAACTCTTGCGACCACTGTTGATTTGCGCGTGCCGCTGACCTTCAGTGTTGAAGATTGCAGTGACATCGCTGAAATCATCGCTGAAGAAGCCGCCCGCCTCGCAGCCTGAAATCAGGCCATCGCGGTTCAGTTTAACAGGAGCCACAGACCATGACAGTCCCCCTTGACCCCATCGTCATCGTTGGCGGCGCCCGGACGCCAATGGGCAGTTTTCAAGGCGCTTTGGCCGGTCAAACCGCTTCAGAGCTTGGCGGAGCAGTGATTGGCGCTGCTTTGGACCGAGCAGGCGTGGCGCGGTCACAGGTCGATGAGGTGATCATGGGTTGCGTGCTCCCTGCTGGTCAGGGACAGGCCCCGGCGCGGCAGGCGGGTTTTCATGCCGGGCTCAGCGAAAGCGTTCCCGCCACCACGGTGAACAAAATGTGCGGTTCCGGCATGAAAGCGGTCATGCTTGCCATGGATCAACTGCTCTCAGGCCACGCGCAGGTGGTGGTTGCTGGTGGGATGGAGAGCATGAGCAATGCGCCCTACCTGCTTCCGAAAATGCGTGACGGTGCGCGCATGGGGAGCACGATCGCTCAAGACCACATGTTCCTCGATGGCCTGCAGGACGCCTATGAAGAGGGGCGGTTAATGGGCTCGTTTGCCGAAGATTGTGCCGAGAAATACCAACTCACCCGGCGCGCACAAGATGACTACGCGCTGACCTCTCTCGCCCGCGCGCAGGCCGCCCAGACAGAAGGCCGTTTTGCGGATGAGATCGTTTCCGTCACCGTTACCACGCGCCGCGGTGTGGTTGAGGTTGCCCAGGACGAGCAACCGACCCGCGCCCTGCCAGAGAAAATCCCTCACCTCAAGCCTGCCTTCAAGCCCGATGGCACTGTCACCGCGGCCAATGCATCCTCGATTTCCGATGGTGCGGCGGCACTGGTCCTGATGCGGCAGTCCGAGGCGGTCCAGCAGGGGCTTACCGTCCGGGCTCGGCTCAGTAGCTATGGCACTCATGCCCAGGCACCGGGCTGGTTCACCACCGCGCCCATTGGGGCGATTAGGCAGGCGCTGAGTCGGTCTGATCTGGCGGTGTCAGACATCGATTTATGGGAAATCAACGAGGCCTTTGCGGTGGTCCCTATGGCCGCTGCGCACGAGTTGGATCTTCCCACCGACCGCCTGAACGTCAACGGCGGGGCCTGCGCGCTCGGTCATCCTATTGGCGCGTCTGGCGCTCGTATCCTCGTGACCTTGCTGCACGCCATGGAGGCGCGCGACGCACAGCGCGGGTTGGCAGCGCTGTGCATTGGGGGAGGCGAGGGCACAGCCATTGTTGTCGAGCGCGAAGCGCGCCGCCCAACCCACTGATCAGGGCTTCAGCCGGTGGGCGTACAGGTGTTGGTAGTGCGGCATGACCTCGGCGTAGACGTCCTGCACGCGTTGGGGCATCTCACTGACCGGCTTGGCATCACGTCGTGGCTGGGGTTTCAAGCCATCTGAATTACGCAGCAGTTCGTGGAAGGATCCGCCATCCCACCAGCTCACTTCATCCCGTGGCCCCGGTTCCCAGCGCAGCGCCTCCTTGATAAACGGGATCCCAACGGCTTCACACCAGGCACGCACCACCGCGTCAGGATCGGCAAGAACGTCGTCGCTGTCGATGACCGCCGGCGGGTTGCCGCCGTTTCGCTCGGTGATGATGTCGAACAGTTCCCGCTGTTCCTTGAAGCCGGTCTCCTTGATGTGGAAGTCAGGCCAGTGCTTGAACATGGAAGCGATCGTTTTTGCCGGATCGCGGATCAGGAACGAGTGATTGAACATTTCGAACAGTTCATCGTTCCACATATGGTCGATGTAGAGCGGGAAATCCTTTGAGAACACGCGCTCAGTTTGGGCCATTTCCTTGAGCCGGGCGTGCACCCTGGCCAGCGTCAGGCCCGGCGTGCGCAAGCTGTCAGGGGTCAAGCGTGGCCACAGCGGTTCATCCCCCTGATACCAAGCTTCGCCATAGGGTTCATGCAGACAGGTGAGATCGCCACGCTGACGCATCATCCATTCAAAGGCCGTCGATGTTGAACGCGGCACGGCCCATAGCGCTAGAATTTTGTTCATGAGCGAAAGGCTTTACGATGAGAGAGAGGAGAGCAGGCGTCCCTGCTGCCGGGTTGGGGCGAGGCCGAGGGTTTTGAAGATCCGCCAGTAGAGCGCATTGTCATGGGTGATGATCGGCTTGCCTACTTGTTCTTCCAGCGCCATTTCCAAATGGACGAAACGCTGTGCTTGTCCACCAGGGCCGGAGTGGAAGTTGCACATGCCGTTGGCAAGATAGGCGTCGGCGTTGGGGGCCTGTTCAGCGACATAGGCCATGGATTTCGACGCCAAATCTCCGTCAAAGCACCAGATGGCCGCGTTGCATTCTGCCTGGTTGGCAATAAAGCCCTGATCGACGAAATTGCCCGCATAGACCACGTCAAAACCGGCTTCTTTGAGGAAGCCAACGGTTCCCTGCCACCATGTTGGCCAGTGATAAACCGCGTTCAACGCCACCTTTTCAACATTCATAGCGCGCAAGGCTTCGACCATGGCGTATCCGGCCATGTGGAACGGCGTCTGGTACTTGTCGGACAGCATCTCACAGTGCTGACGAATACCTTCGACCCCTAATCCGCTGGCGTGAACCCAGTTCGAGCCCACTTGCCCGCACACGTCTACACCATTGTTTGCCATGCACTCGACAAACTCTTCGAGCAGCCCAAAATTCGACTTACGCTGATCCAGCTGGTGCTCATAGTCCGGAACGTGCAGCATTCGGCCATGCACGCCAACACTATCAGGAGCCATCCGCAGGAAGTCTGATGGTGCGGCGTCGAAGTCAAAAGGTGGGCAGGTGAAGCCGACTTGATGGGGGAACAGCTTGTTTTTGGGAGCCGCCCAGTGGGCTGGTTTTTGATAATCGGACATGGAACTCTACCTCCTGCATGCGCCTTGGTTAGCGACAGCGTTTCCGCCTCGCCATCGCCGGTGCGACCCCCATGTCGCAATTATTTTCCTCGGCGGCGGGGTTGATTTCACGGGCACGAATTCAGATCGGAAATGTTCAGACCCAGCGCTTCAAAAACAGGCTCAGACCACCGGGTTTTCAGCCTGAAACAGTTGTGGGCAATCCGACATCAAACTGGTCACGCCCCACTCGATCATCGATGCCACCTTCTCGGGTTGGTTCGCGGTCCAGATATTGACCAGCAGACCCTTTGCCCGCGCTTGTCGAACCTGGTCAAAGCTCAGCGTTTCCCACCACAGATTGACCGCGCTTGCTTTCAACTCCGCTGCAATGTCTAAGACAGCGGCATCGAGGTTTTCGGCGATGACCGCCAAAGTCGCTGTTGGAAAAGCCTCGCGCGCCAGACGCAGAGCGTCAAAGTCAAAGCTCGACAGCATCAGTTGGCCAGCCGGAAAATCAGAGGTCTTGAACACATTCCCCACGGCTTCAACCAGGGCTTCGGGCGCAACGTGATCATGGCGCTTCAGCTCCAGATTGATGCCCATACCGAGGGCTTCGAAATGAACCAGGGCCTGTCGCAGCGTGGGGATGGATTGGAACCCCTGCTCGGGAAAGGCTTGGTTGGCGTTGATCCTGGGCAGATCAGCGCAGTCGATATCTGCGACTGAGCCGCTTTGATCGGTGCAGCGGTCAAGAGTAGAATCGTGGAAGATAACCGGTGTGCCGTCCCCGATTAGGCAAACATCGGTCTCCGTCCAGCGTGCACCTGCCTGAAAACAAGCGGTGAACCCCAGAAGCGTGTTCTCCGGCGCGATTGACGGTGCACCGCGGTGCCCCATTACGACAGGAAGTTCAGGTTGCATTGGCCTATCCAAGGTCAAAAGCAGGGCTGCGGTGCGGCCCCATCAGGGTTTTTGCGCACCGACACGGTGCAAGCAGCTCGCACACATACAGGCTCCCACTTTGACGGGCTAGGCAATAAGATCAGACAGGTGTCGATGCCTGTGTACTTGGCGTGTCCGATACCCTAAGGAACTGCATACCGTCGGCAGGGAAATGAAAGTGGAAGCATGCGGCTTTACATTGACAGTGCGGTCACCGAAGACTGGGAAGTCTGGACCCGGCGTAACGTGCTTTATGGCGCGACCACCAACCCGCTGATCTTTCAAAAACAGAATGTAGATTTCAATCGCCGGACCGTTGTCCGAATGATCGACAAGGCCAAGGATCTGGGCCTTAAGGCGTTACAGTTGCAGGTGCACGGCCTGCGTCAGCCTAAAGATGCTGCCAAGAGAATGGCGCGCTATTTTGAGCGCTGGCCGGCCGGCGTGGTGGCCAAGGTCCCACTGACAGCCGAGGGGCTTGCTGTTCTGCCGCTGCTGCCCAAAGATTTGCCGATCACGCTCACCGCAGCTTACGACACCCGTCAAGCCGTTCTCGCCGCTGCACAACAGGCCCGTTACATTGCGCCCTATTATGGCCGGTTGATGGAGAGCGGTCAGGACGCGGACGCTATTGTTGATGCCATGCTGGCTGTTTGTCGGGGTAAGTCGCGTGTTCTGGTGGCGAGTCTCCGCTCAGCGGAGCAGGTTGTGGCCTTGGCGGTGCGAGGGCACGATACTTTCACGCTATCGCCGCAGGTCTTTGAGGCCTTCATGGACGTTCCGCAGACCCAGGCTGCCACTGCTGAGTTCGAAGCGGCGGCATCGATGTTGGAAAAGGCCGCAGGCCATAAAGCAGGATTCTTTAAATCATGAGTACGAACCAACAAACAGACACCCGTTTTCCCCCGAGCCCCGAAGACAGGCTTTACTCGATCGTAGAGCAGGGCATGTGCATAGGTTGCGGTCTCTGTGAGTCGCTGGCGGGCTCTGACGTGGTGCAGATGCAGGTCGTGGAGAGCGGCTTTGAACGGCCTGTTGCCGTTGGCCCGCTGACCCACGAGAGCGTTGACGCTATCTATGATACTTGTCCTGGAACGCGGGTCGAAGGCTTGCCTGACGACGGTGCGGTGCAGGCGGGTTCGTCATTTGATCTGGTCTGGGGGCCTTACGAGCAATTCGTTGAAGCCTGGGCCGCTGACCCGGCCATTCGCCATGAGGGATCGACGGGCGGTGTGCTGACGGCTCTGGGACAGTTTCTGGTCGACGCCGGCGAAGTTGATTTCATCCTGCATGCGCGTGCGGGAGGCAGTGATCCAACCTTTGGACAGCCCCATGTCAGCACCACATCCGCCGACGTGCGAGAGGGCGCAGGCTCGCGCTATGGTCCGACAGCCGTGCTCCAGACCGTCCACGCGCAGCTGGACAAGGGCCGACCCTTTGCGTTTATCGGTAAGCCCTGTGACATATCCGCTTTGCGAGCGCTGGCGCGGCGGGATGCGCGGGTTAATGCGCTGGTGAAGTACTTCTTGACGCCGGTGTGCGGCGGCTTTGCAGCGCCCAGTGCCACAGAAGCCTTTATCGAGAACCATCACGGTGTGCAGAAGGCCGACATTGAGCGCTTCCGCTATCGCGGTTTTGGCTGCCCCGGACCGACCACCTTCGAGACCCGTGATGGCGTCCAGCATTCGGCAAGCTATACCGACTACTGGGGCGAAGACGAAAAGAGCTGGAATGTTCCCTGGCGGTGCAAGATTTGCCCGGACGGGATCGGTGAAGGCGCGGATGTCGCTGCTGCGGACAACTGGCCCGGCGGCTCACCCGACCCCGAAACCGAAGCCGACGACCCGGGCACCAACGCGGTAATTGTGCGCACAAAAGCCGGAGCCGGCCTGATACAGCGGGCGATTGATGCGGGCTATCTCAGCACTGGTGCCACTCTGAATGCCGATCACATGAGCAAGGTACAGCCCCATCAGGTGAAGAAGAAGCAGGCGGCGCGGGCTCGTTGGGACGGTATGGCACGCGAAGGACGTCCTGTGCCGCGAACCCATGGTTTGCGTCTGGACGCCCTGCGCGAAACCCTGTCTGACGAGGTTTACGCCATGCAAAGGGACGGCGCGGCGGCTCGTGTCGCAGCTGGAAAGGCGACAGAAGCCCGCCCTAAGCCAAAGCGCTGAAACCGAGCCAGTCCAACCGCCACGGCCCTATTAGCCTTCGGCGAAAGACACAACGCCGTTTTCGATCGTGTGCCCGATAAAGGGTAGAGACCGAGATGTTTTGCCGGAAATAACCCTTCCGGCAGCGTCAAACGATGTGCGGTGGCAGGGGCAAACAAAGGTTCTATCGGATTCGCCAGTGTAGGCCACGTAGCAGCCTCGGTGCAGGCATTTAAGTTCGGCGACGAGGTATTCGGCATCTACCGTACGGTCTGCATCCGTCTCACCGGAAAGTGCACCCTCGACGGCTGCGGCAGCGTTCTGCTGGTCTTCAGTGCGGCGCAGGATGCCGACAAAAGTGCCGTTCATCATGATCACGGCCAGCTCGCCGGGGTTCAGTGCGCTCACATCCACAGAGCTTGCGTCACCCAATTCAATGGTCTCAGTTTGACCGATCGGTGCCTCACCTTTGGCGTGAGCCAAACCTGCCGGCAGGAACGCCGCAGCCCCGGCAGCTAAGCCGCCTCTGATGACATCTCGGCGATCAATCACAAGTCGACCATTTTGGATTTTGCTGAACACGGCTATTCCTCTCTGCGCGCGGATATATAGAAGCAAGTGCACCCTAAGCCGAGTGCATGGCTTTAACTATGCTGGAACGGGCAAAGTCCAAGGCGTTCAACAAAAGGTGATGGGATGCGAGCAGGTCGCAGGCGCATGAGCGGACGCTGTGCCAACCGCACGGGGCCAAAAACACAGCGGCGGGCCAGCTAAACAGGGCTGGAGGCCCTAGAAAGAGCGCCCCATAGTGTAGAATTCTGCATTGGGCATCATGCCGGTGGCGTTTGCCATGCGGTTGGACATCCCGAAGAAGGCTGAAATCGCTGCGATGTCCCAGATTGTTTCATCGTCGAAGCCATGGGCGTGCAGCGTGCTGTAATCGTCCTCGCCTATGCGGCCTGAATCCGGTCCGGCGACCTTTAGGGCAAAGTCGAGCATGGCGCGCTGTCGGTCAGTGATATCGGCTTTACGGTAGTTGGTAGCAATCTGGTCGGAGAGGGTATTGCTCTTCTCCCGTATGCGCAGCACCGCTCCGTGCGCGACCACGCAGTAAAGACAGTCATTGACCGCAGAGGTCGCGGTCACGATCATTTCCCGCTCCCCTTTGGTCAAAGCGCATTCTGCCCGTTCCATCAGAGCAT
>Ga0115564_10004010_pt1 | contig 12098 bp, 13 predicted proteins | sample COGITO_mtgs_1105_7_FD_88680 | JGI IMG/M metagenome (GOLD analysis project Ga0115564, IMG submission 88680) | Pelagic marine microbial communities from North Sea - COGITO_mtgs_110523 | ecosystem: Environmental > Aquatic > Marine > Epipelagic | place: Germany:Helgoland, sampling site Kabeltonne... | reverse complement strand
ATCGGCCACCGCCACCAAATCAGCGGCAACCTCAACACTTAACTGCACGCCCAATCGACCGCATCGATCCTGCCAATGCGCCTGCGCCTGCGTGATCACCGATGACACATCACACCGGACCCGCTCAGCGTGGAAGTCCACGGCGCCCAGGCGGGCCAGATCGAGCAGATCTGCCACCAGTCGCTCGAGTCGCTGCGTTTCAGACACCACCAACTGGGACACGCGTTGGAGGTCATGCGCGGGGACGAGACCATCGACTAAAGCCTCGGCGTATCCGCGAACCGCCGTTAGCGGCGTGCGCAATTCATGGGAAACTGAAAGTAGGAACTCACGCTGTCGACCCTCAGATGTGGTGAGTTCGCCGCTGAGCCGATTGAGCGAGTCCAAGATTCGTGCGACTTCGGCGGGACCCTCCGGAATTATCTGAACATCGCGTTCGCCGCTCCCAAGCAGGTCCGCTGCATCAGCCGCGCGACGAAGTGGTCGGGTGACGCGCTGCGCTACGAGAACGGCGACCACGATTGATACAGCGATGCCGAGCAAAAGAGCCCCTGCGAACCGAAGAAGGACTGTTTGGGTGGGCGCTGACACAACACTGCTTGGCTGAACAAGGAAGACCGCACTTTGGTCTTGCAAGGGGCGGCCCTCGATCAGCACTTCTCCCTGGGTGGCTTCAGCAGTGGCCGAAAACGACTCACCTGCCAACACCTGTTCGACATCGGCGTCGGTCAATCCGGCCGGGAGATCTTCGGTGCCCGCAAACAGCACGTAGGCACTGACGTTTTGGGCGCGCAACGAGGAAGCCACCTGGGGTGGGACTACAAATCGGCCATCGCGCCTCTCCTGCACAGTGGCTGTCGTAAGATCTGCCAACCGAGCCAGGTCACCACGTGCTGTGGCCTCGGCGGTGCCACGAATCAGCGGAAAAGCAGCTGCTGTTGCGACCACGGCCACCACAGTGGCCACCAAAATCCCCATGGCAATCATGCGCGTGGCGAGGCCGCTCCGCCTGCGGATGACAACGTCGTGCTGCTTGTTGGACTGCGAGTTCATGATGGCGGCTCATCGACTGCGTAGCCCACGCCGCGCACGGTTCGGATGGGAGACGCTTCCTGTAATTTGTTGCGGACTTGGGCTACATGGACGTCGACGGTTCGGGTGCTGATGGCCGATGCATAACCCCACACCTCAAGCAGGAGTTGGTCCCGCGAGATCACTCGACCCGGGTGCGCCATGAGGTGAGCGAGGAGGTCAAATTCGGTTGCGGTGAGGTCGATTTGATGATTCCCCACGAAGAGCCGACGCGCGGATAGGTCAAGGTGTAATTCGCCAAGATGAAGGTTTTCGCCTACTGCCGGCAGTGATGCGTGTCGGAGTGCTACTCGAACGCGGGCAACGACCTCACGTGGGCTGAATGGTTTAGTGATGTAGTCATCACCACCTAGTTCCAAGCCGAGCACGCGATCAACCTCGTCGTCACGTGCCGTGCAAAAGAGAATGGGTGTCCAGTTGTCTTCATTGCGCAGCGTGCGACACACCGTCGTGCCGTCCATACCTGGCAAACCGACGTCGAGAATTACCGCGTCGGGCTGACGACTACGAATGACATCAAGGGCCTTGCCGCCATCACCCACATGCTCAACCTGGAAGCCGTCTCGTTCGAGATAAAGCCGCAACACATCGGCGATTCCGGGGTCATCTTCAACGACAAGAATGAGTTGACCGGCAGCCACTTTTCCCTGGCCGTGACCGCCGAGAGCCACGGAGATTCAGCCGCGCGGATGGGTATCGGTGGGGTGGTGGCTGGGCATCCCCAAGCCAGCCATCGCCATCACTTTGCCGACAATGCCTCCGAGGACGACCATGCCGACGCCAACCCAGAACATCCACCACTGACCAATGACCATGCCAACGGTGCCGACGAGGAAAGCCAAAGTGATGATGATGACGGTCGTCCAAGCAGCCGGGGTCTGTCCATGATTGTCATGGTGGCCCGAGACGGGTGGTTGAGCCATAATGGCGGTCCTCCTGGTGCGAATCTGGCAGAAAACGACAACGCTCACGTATCGTAGCGACTGTTCCATTGTGTCAACGCTTTGGTGAGCCAATGTCGCCTGGTCGAGCGAACACCGGCAGCCCCCCGTTAGGAAAAGTGCGTAAATCCGCTCTCGACCTGAGGGGGACGTCCATCAACGGTCACACTCAACTGGCCTGTCCCAGCGTCGTGCAACTGAGAAACCGTGCCGATGGCGGTGAAATCGACGGGCAGCTCCTGATCAGCAGCAAAAAATGCCACGAGAGCATGATCTTCTCCCCCGCCAAGTACCCAGTAGAGCGGATCCAGATTGTAAGCAGATGCCGCGGCTGCCAGTGGTTCAGCGATCGCGATCAGGGCCGAATCCACGTTGACGATGACTCCAGAAGCGTGCGCAACCCGCGACAGGTCAAGGAGTAGTCCGTCGCTGATATCGATCATCGCGTGGGCGCCATGACGGGCCGCATCGATACCGGCCCGATATGGCGGTTGAGGGCGGCGGTGTGCGTCGACGAGCGCGCGGGGGGAACGAAAACCTCGCGTCAGTACGGCCAGGCCCGCTGCCGACCAACCCAGGATGCCCGCGACGGCCACCACATCTCCTGGTTGGGCGCCAGCACGCCGCACAGGAGGACGGCCCTGCCCATCACCCAATGCCATTCCTGAGATCACAATGGCGTCCGCTCGCACAACGTCGCCACCGATCACGCGTGCTTGAGCCCGTGCGGCTTCGTCGATCACCCCCTGCATGAGCCGCTCAACCCACATCAGGGTTGTTTCGGCGGGGAGACCGAGACTGATCAGCAAAGAGGTCGGTTGCGCACCCATCGCGGCGATGTCGGCCAGGTTTGCCGCCGCTACTTTGGCGCCAATATCTTCTGGCTCAGACCAGTCGGTGCGGAAATGACGTCCGGCAACTGCCATATCGGCCGCAGCCACGATTTGGCCACTACTGATACTGAGTACGGCAGCATCATCACCGATGCCGACCACTTCATCGGCTCCTAGGGCACTCGACCCGGGGCCGGACCGACACAGGAGGCTGATGCGCTCGACCAGGACCAGTTCGCCAACGTCGGCTAACGTGACGCCGTTGTCGAATTCACCGATACCGATTCCGCGTCTAGCATCGTCATTTGGCACGAAAGGCTCCCGTCTGGCGCCGAGTAGTTCTTAGGGCACGCTAGTCTCTGACCTCAACCCCAAACAGATCTCAGCGGCCGGTCGCGACCGCTTGGGGAGCAAAGGAGGACATCGGTGACCGTACAGGCCTACATTCTGGTGCAAACTGAGGTGGGGACCGCTTCCGGTGTCACGGCCAGCATTCGAACCCTTGATGGGGTATCGGTCGTCGAAGATGTCACCGGTCCCTACGACGTCATCGTCCGGGCAGAAGCAGCGACCATGGACGACTTTGGCCATGGTCTGCTCTCCGCGATCCAGGCCATTCCCGGCATTACCCGCACACTCACCTGTCCTATTGTCACGCCCTGATCGTCTTGCATCGACGTATCCACCCGTGCAAAATCGGGGGGTGCGCGTTGCGCTGTTGGCTGGGGCCATCATCTGCCTCTCCTGCGTCACTGCCGCCTGTGGGCGCCAGGTTGCCGTCACACCCGTGGAACCCCTGAACCCCCGATGTGCCGAGGTGGTTGCCTCACTCCCCAACACCATTGACGGTGCTGGTCTACGCCCCACCCGGCCAGAGTCTGCGAGCACGGCTGCGTGGGGCGAGCCACCCATCGTTTTCCGTTGCGGGGTAGCGCGTCCGGATGCGCTAGAACCAACCTCAGCGTTGGTTGAAGTCAACGGCATAGCCTGGTTTCCCGAAACGCTCACCGCCGGGACCGCGTTCACCGCTGTGGAGTGGCCCAGCGCTGACGATCCGGTCTATCTCGAAATTGCTGTGCCCCAGGACTATCCGGCGCCAGCAAACGTCTTGGCCGATGTCAGCCCGATCCTGGCTGCGATCGGCTCCTAGCTAGCAATGCGCTCGGCCGGCGCTATGCGCGGCCCTAGCTCAGCGCAATCCTGTGCCGCGGCGCCAAGCATCGTGGACCAGGTGGGTGACCAACTGCTGATAGCCCAGGCCTGACTCAGCCCACATGCGTGGAAACATCGAGATGGGTGTGAAGCCGGGCATCGTGTTGACCTCATTAATGATCACATCGTTGTCCGTCACGAAAAAATCAACACGAGCCAACCCCTCGCAGGACAACACCGTAAACGCATGACATGCCAATTTCTCAACGGCGGCCGCCTGGGATTCACTCAGCACCGCAGGCACAATCAAGGTCGCTGCATCATCGAGATATTTGGCCTGGAAGTCATAAAAGTCATGTCCGGGACCCACAACTATCTCAGCGCAGCAACTAGCTTGTGGCACACCATCTTCGTCGGTAATGACCGCACATTCGATTTCTCGAGCAGCCACCACACCGGACTCAACGATGACGTGCGGATCAAAACTGAGAGCGTAATCGATTGCTGCTGAGATCCCGGCTGGATCTGTCACTCGCGAGATCCCCACTGATGAACCAGCGCGGGCAGGCTTCACGAAAACAGGCCAGGAAAGTTCCTCGATTTCGGCACGCACTTCTTCGGCGAAATTGCGCCACCGGTGTGCGGTCACCGCACACCACGAACCCACGGGTAACCCCGCTCCGACCAGCAGCGATTTCATGGTCGATTTATGCATCGCCACTGCCGAAGCTAAAACCCCCGAGCCCACGTACGGAATGCCGCTTAACTCCAAAAATCCCTGAACCGTGCCGTCTTCGCCCCAGGGGCCGTGCAGGACGGGAAAAACTACGTCGGCAACATCGCCGAGGCCTCCGGTCGCTCCCGGCTGCACACCTGCAGCGAAAGGCCGGGCATTCGCAGGCACCTCTGGCAGAGCGGCATCTGAAGCCATCTGCAACACCTGCGCATTGGGTAAGTGCACCCAGACACCGTCACGAGTAATTCCGACCGCTGTCACGATGAACTCTGCATCAAGCAAGGCACGGATGACACCGGCCGCACTGATGCAAGAAATGGAGTGCTCGCTGCTCTGGCCACCAAGGAGAACGGCAACCCGGCGTGGCGTAACCGGTTGGTCACTCACGGGCTCTCCGGCCAGAACATATCGATCTTGACCACGTTCGTCGACTTCGCTGCCATCACCAACACGATAAGAAGGTACCGACAACCGCGGTCAACTAGGGTCGTCGCCATGCCGAGTGCCTCAACGGAATCTTCCGCAACACCGCCCCACGGGAAACCTTCGCCAGATTTCTCCTGGGCCGTAGATACCGCCGTCGTGCATCTTGGTAGACCCCCCACCCTTCCGGGTGAGCCGTTAAACCTCGCCATCACACCAGCTTCGGCATACGTGGCCGGTGGTGAAGTGGAATACGCCCGAGATGGAACGACCGCAATGATGGCGGTTGAGCAGACCGTAGGGGTCCTCGAGGGAGGACATGGCGTTGTCTATTCCACTGGCATGGCTGCTGCGTCAGCGGTCCTGGATGGCCTAGTGGTAGGAGCCATAGTCGTTGCCCCACCACATCTGTATACCGGAGTTGCCGTCCGACTACGTCAGTTGAATCAGGAAGGTCGGATCACACTGCGCCCGCTCATGGATTCAACGGGTGAGGTCGACGTCACTCAATTCACCGGCGCTCAGCTCGTGTGGATGGAAACACCAAGCAATCCGATGCTCGACATTATCGACATTGCTGCGGTCACTCAGTTGGCACACAACGCAGGCGCACAAGTGCTCTGCGACAACACGTTCGCTACCCCGATCGGGCAGAATCCACTGGCTCTCGGTGCCGATTACGTTCTGCACAGCGCAACAAAATCCTTAGGCGGACACTCTGACCTCATGGCTGGTGTGGTGGTCACGGCACAACCGGTTGCTGCTGAGAGACTGCGTGAGCAACGCGTCCTGCTCGGGAGCGTTCCCGGTGCACTGGAGTGCTTTTTGCTACTGCGCGGTATTCGCACACTCACCCTGCGTTATGAACGCGCGCACACCTCCGCACAACTCCTTGCTGAACGCCTGGCCGGGCACCACGGCGTGACGAAGGTTCACTATCCGGGCTTGCCCGATCATCCCGGGCACGACATCGCGCAACGCCAAATGAAGGGATTCGCTGCCCTGATCAGCATCGACCTTGGTACGGCCGAACGTGCCACCGAACTGTGTGAATCCACCAAATTATGGATACACAGCACCAGCCTCGGCGGTGTGGAAAGCCTGTTGGAGCGACGCCGTCGATGGCCAAAGGAGAGTCCGCTGGTACCTGACTCACTGGTTCGACTCGCGGTCGGCATCGAAAACGCAGAGGACCTGTGGTCTGACCTAGACCAGGCGCTGCGCAGCCTTACTCCCACCCCGTCTTAGCGGGTCTGAACAATCACTACCGCGCGGGCATTCCAGGTTCGGCTCGAGGTGCTCGCGCCATGAAATTCGCCAGCATTTGAATAGGCGGCTGGCCGTGGTGAACCACGGCCACCACCTGCTCGGTGATGGGCATCTCGACCTCGTGTTGGCAAGCGAGCTGGAAGATAGACCGTGCGCTCTTGACTCCTTCGCACGTCTGCTTCATCTGTTCGGTGGCTTCGGCGAACGTCAGACCTCGTCCCAAACTGGTCCCGAAGGTTCGATTGCGTGACAGCGGAGACTGGCAGGTGGCAATGAGGTCACCCACGCCGGCAAGTCCTTGAAATGTGAGGGGGTCGGCTCCCAGGGCGACGCCAAGCCGCACCATTTCAGCTAGTCCGCGGGTGATGAGGGAGGCTTGGGAGTTTTCACCTAGACCCATTCCAGCAGCAATGCCGTTAGCCAAGGCAATCACGTTCTTCACCGAACCACCGATTTCGACACCCACCACATCGGTGGTCCAATACGGCCGGAAATAGTCGGTGGTACAGGCATCCTGAAGCTGACGCGCGCTCGACTCATCGGCGCAGGCCACCGTCGTTGCAGCGGGCTGTTTTTGGGCAATCTCGCGGGCTAGATTGGGCCCAGAAACTACCGCAATTTGTTCGTTGGGCACTCCCCCGGCCTGGTGAATCACCTGACTCATGCGAGCTGACGTACCAATCTCGATGCCTTTCATGAGGCTGACCACAACCGCGTTGGGTGGCAGGCTGGGCCGCCATAGGCTGAGGTTTTCCCGAAGTGTTTGCGCCGGCACAGCCAGCACAACGATATCGGCTTTAACTAGAGCTTCTGCGGCCTTCGTGGTCGCCCGAATTGACTCATGCAGCACCAGTCCCGGGTGGTAACGCTCATTCATGTGGTCCCGATTAATACCAGTGACAGTTTCTGGTTCGCGACCCCAAATCGTCACATCACCACCGGCGTCGGCCAGGACCATGGCGAAGGCAGTGCCCCAAGAGCCACTTCCCATCACCGCAATTTCGGTCATGAATTCTCCAATGCGTTGGTGGGCGATCTCGGAGGTGGCCATTGAATGCTGGCAGGGCGGTCGGGTCTCCAATAATGACGTGAATTGACCTGCGAGGGAGCAGTTTCAATTCTTTGTGGTGCAACGGCGAATTTGCTCCACGTCGGTGCGGTACATCAACTCCCATCATGTCTGACAAATGAGCACACACATTCTGTCATCCGGCACCGGCATTCTGACTAAATCACGCGGAGTCCCGCCTTGCTCGCACGTGGCTGAACGACCATCTGCTTCCATGGTTGGATAGGCCGGTGCAGCAATGGACGGCGATCGTTCCGGTGAAAGCTGCCGTCGACGCTAAGTCACGACTCATCAACCACTCTGCCGCGCAGCGCGCAGCCCTCGCCCTAGCTTTCGCCGAGGACGCCATCAACGCGCTCACTGAGTCGCCCATGATTGGTCGCATCATTGTCGTGGGGGCGGACGTGTCCACCGGCCCTCGCTCAGGCATCGAGCACTTCCCTGACCCTGGCCTTGGACTGAACACCGCCATTGACCACGCCTCACGCAAGGTTGATCCGGCTCACCCCGTCTTGGTGATGGTCGCTGACCTACCCGCTGTCGGGACCGCAGACATTGACACGGCCTTGCTGCACGCATCAGGTCATCGGCGCAGCATCATCTGCGATGCCGCAGGCACGGGAACCACCGCACTGATGCGAACCGGAAGCACGACGCTCCAACCTGCTTTTGGTCCTCGATCACGAGCGCATCATGTGGCGTCTGGGGCCTGGGATTTATCAGATCTTGACGTTCCTGGCATGCGCCGAGATGTTGATACCGAGGTGGATCTGTGGGATGCGCTGCGGTTAGGGGTAGGACCGCGAACTCGACTTCTGCTCAACTGAAAGTGGGTCACCGCCATTCGCCCTGAAGAGAATGACGGTGACCCACCTGAACAGATCAGTTCACACAACTAAAGCGTTAGCGACGCGTGGTCCTCTTCGCTGCTGCCTTCTTAGCGGGAGCCTTCTTGGCTGCTGCCTTCTTGGCCGGAGCCTTCTTAGCCGGCGCCTTCTTAGCCGGCGCCTTCTTAGCCGGCGCCTTCTTAGCCGGAGCCTTCTTAGCCGGCGCCTTCTTAGCCGGCGCCTTCTTAGCCGGCGCCTTCTTAGCCGGAGCCTTCTTAGCCGCTGCCTTCTTAGCCGGCGCCTTCTTAGCAGTCGGCTTGGCCGCACCTGCGCGAGCACCGGCAACGATGGCCTTGAATTCCGCACCGGGGCGGAACTTGGGCAACTTGGTTGCCTTGATCTTCACCGCCTCACCGGTTCGCGGATTGCGACCGGTGCGGGCTGCACGGGACTGGCGTTCGAAAACGCCGAATCCACTGATCGCAACCTTTTCGCCGCGCGAGATGGCTCGTTTTACCTCGTGCAGAATGGTTTCGACAACATCGGACACGTCTTTCTTGCTGGTATCAAGCTGTGCGGAGACAGCGTCGATAAGATCCGCCTTGTTCACTGCAGTCCTCTCAGACGTTGGAGTAGCCGAGGTGGGCCCTCAGCTGCAATGTACATAGCCTAGACCCGATGCGCTCTCGTGGTGACACCGCCACGCCGCAGCGAAAACCGTGAAAACCTTGAGAACTCAAGGAATTACACGCGCTATCGTGCCGCGGTAGGTTCCGCTGACGTTGGCTTAAATGAGGGCCGAGCGCTTTCATAGGCCGCCACCTCATAGGCGTAGCGCAGGGTAATACCGATGTCGTCAAGACCCTCCAGTAAACGCCAGCGAACATAGGGATCCACATCAAAGGATGCGTTCATCCCGACACACGTGATCGTCTGGGCCTGTAAGTCAATGGTGACCGCAGCCGCGGGATCAGCTTCAATGATGGCCCACAGTTCCTCCACCACCGACTGGTCAACTGCAGCGGTCAACAAACCGGCCTTACCTGAGTTTCCCCGAAAAATATCGGCAAATCGCGACGAGATCACCACTTTGAAACCGAAGTCATTCAGCGCCCACACGGCATGTTCACGAGAGGAGCCGGTGCCGAAGTCAGGACCGGCTACAAGCACCGATACGCCCTGGTACTCAGGCCGATTAAGGACGAAATCAGGATCGTTACGCCATCCCTTAAACAATCCGTCTTCAAATCCGGTCCGGGTAACCCGCTTGAGGTACTCCGCCGGAATGATCTGATCGGTATCGACATTGCTGCGACGCAGCGGTGCAGCGGTACCGGTGTGAATCAGGAACTTTTCCATTACTAAGCCTTTCAATCAGCCGAAGGGAATTAAAGATCTGCGGGTGCAGCCAGATGACCGAGAACGGCCGTGGCTGCAGCGACCTCGGGTGAGACCAGATGGGTGCGCCCCCCGGGGCCCTGGCGTCCTTCGAAGTTGCGATTCGACGTCGACGCGCTTCGCTCACCGGGGGCGATTTTGTCTGGATTCATACCCAGGCACATGGAGCAACCTGCCTCGCGCCATTCGGCGCCAGCAGTGGTGAAGATCTCATCGAGGCCTTCAGCGTGAGCTTCTAAGCGAACGCGCGCAGAGCCAGGCACGATGAGCATGCGCACGCTGTCGGCAACGTGGCGTCCCTGCAGAATTTGCGCCACCGCACGCAAATCCTCAATGCGGCCATTAGTGCAGGACCCCACGAAAACGGTGTCGATGGCAATATCGCGCAACGGCGTGCCGGGCACGAGGTCCATGTACTCCAGTGCCTGTTCGATCCCGATTCGAGCAGTGTCGTCAGCCGCATCATCCGGTGAGGGAACCACGGCCGACAGGGGCAGACCCTGGCCTGGATTGGTCCCCCAGGTGACGAACGGGGCTACGGCAGTGGCATCGATAAATACCTCGGTGTCAAAACGAGCATCGTCATCGGTCACCAAGGTGCGCCAGTAAGCAACTGCCGCGTCCCAGTCAGCACCGGCGGGCGCATGTGGGCGGCCTCGAACGTATTCGAACGTGGTGTCATCCGGCGCGATCATGCCCGCACGCGCTCCCGCTTCAATGGACATATTGCACAGGGTCATCCGACCCTCCATTGACAGCGCACGAATCGCTTCGCCGCGGTACTCAATCACGTGGCCCTGACCGCCGCCGGTACCAATCTGGGCAATGATGGCCAAAATCAGGTCCTTGGCGCTGGCACCGACAGGTAGCACGCCGTCGACGGTGATCGCCATCGTCTTAAACGGCTTCAGCGGCAGCGTTTGTGTTGCGAGAACATGTTCAACCTCGCTCGTTCCAATACCGAAGGCCAGGGCACCGAAGGCTCCATGGGTCGATGTGTGCGAATCACCACAGACAATGGTCATTCCCGGTTGGGTGATGCCCAACTGGGGACCCACCACATGCACGATGCCCTGCTCAACACTGCCTAGCGGATACAGCAGCACACCGAATTCCTCGGCATTAGACCGCAAGGCATCGATTTGCGCACGCGAGACCGGATCAGCGATGGGCTGGTTAATATCGATGGTCGGGACATTGTGATCCTCGGTGGCCAGGGTCAAATCGGGACGACGAACCGGTCGTCCTGCAGCCCGCAATCCGTCGAATGCCTGTGGACTGGTGACCTCATGCACGAGATGCATATCGATATAGAGCAGGTCTGGCTCGCCTTCGAAGCGGCGAACGACGTGGTCCTCCCACACTTTTTCCGCCAGGGTGTGGCCTGATCGTGCTGCCATGATGCGCCTCCTGCAATTAGCTATCGGTGGAGTAGTGTCCATATAGTGAGACAAGAACCTCTACTTATGGACAATGCTAGCGGGGTGGGCGTTCTCGACAAGAGCACCCTGGTGTTGAACTGTCTCGCCGAAGAACCTCGGTCACTCAGCGACCTCGTTGCCGCCACCGGTATGCCGCGACCCACCGTTTACCGCATTTCCGCAGCACTGGTGAATCACCGGTTTGTCGAACGTGACGATCAGGGGATGTATCGACTCGGCCCCCGACTACGCGAACTCGCGCGCCTGTCCCAACTTCCACAACTCGGCGTCCTCGCTCGCGACATCCTTGACGATTTAAGCCGCCTTACCGCCGAAAGCGTTCAGATTTTTGTGCCGACCCAGAATGGACGCCGATGTGTTGCGGCCGTTGAACCAGATCGCGGGTTGCGCGACACCGTTCCCGTGGGCGCAGTCCTCACGCTCAGCGCTGGGTCTGCCGCACAGGTACTTCTCGCCTGGCTACCGGCTCCGTCGCGCAGGGCCTGGCTCGTTGGAGCACGATTCAACGCCGCAGACTTAGAGCGCGTACGTATGCGCGGCTGGGCGCAAAGCATTGGGCAGCGAGAACCCGGAGTGTGTTCAGTTTCGGCACCGATATTCGCGCGACCAACCGACACCGGCAGTATCGTCGCCAAGGGCGTGCCGACAACGACTGCGCCGGAACCAGAAGTGCCGCTGGCCGCAATCTGCGTTTCCGGCCCGCAGGCCCGCATGACCGCCCGCCCGGGAAAACGTTATGCGGGCGCCCTACAGGAAGCCGGTCAAGCCATTGCTGCGCGACTCGCTGAGCAGCCCTAACGATGCAAAAGCAGGGCCCTGCCACAGGCTTGGCAAGAAAAAAGGCCAGAAAGTAGGGCAAGACTGGATCAGCCTCGCCCTACTCAGATGTAGCCCCGACGGGATTCGAACCCGCGCT
>Ga0115564_10004003_pt1 | contig 12110 bp, 6 predicted proteins | sample COGITO_mtgs_1105_7_FD_88680 | JGI IMG/M metagenome (GOLD analysis project Ga0115564, IMG submission 88680) | Pelagic marine microbial communities from North Sea - COGITO_mtgs_110523 | ecosystem: Environmental > Aquatic > Marine > Epipelagic | place: Germany:Helgoland, sampling site Kabeltonne... | reverse complement strand
CTCACGCGGTCGGTCCCATTTCGAGTCATATCGAAATGGTCTTTTAGTATTTTAAATCATTTGATAATTTTTGGATTTCTTGAAAATCTCCCAGTGTTTCTTTGAGACCAGGTATACAAACTTTCGTTTCTATATTACAGAAACTTGGAAACGATGCTACATTTTTACAGGCTTCGCTTTTTTGGTTTTCTGATTCATTGCATAAAATGGCACCTTTAATCTCGACTTTCAATTCTTTACATATGTTTATTTGTTGTTTTGTAAATGGACAAATTTCGGTATCCCAAATGAGGACCCATGATTGTCCATGAAATGACATGGTTTCTTATATCGTCGGACTTTTTTTTTGCTATTCTGAATTTTACAATGTTGAAACCACACACGTCCATCACTTGAATCAAAAACTGAGTTCATGTGACGAAAAAAAAATATATACATATCATAAAAAACAAATGCTCGGTATCATCGGCATTGTTCAAACTCAACTTTCATGCGGGGACGTCAAGGACTTTTATACAACTGTAGACTGCTGCAGTGCTGGCAAAAACCACGTGGTCGATGTGTCAGAGTGTGCACACACGCTACTCGAAGGCGGAGGCAAAAGAATCTCAAAATCGCCCAATCTCGGGTACATGTCGCCATCGGTATCCATGCTCCTGCAGGAAGGGGATGACTTTTCCGTTTCCGGTACAGGATCACAAGACTTTTCAGAGCTAACATATAAAGTACACACTCCTTCTACTGAAACTCCAGCACAATTGTATCAACGCTTCGTATCTGAATTTGAAGTGCTGTGGAACGGACTGGGCTGGCCTGTGCATAGCAAACGCGCAGATGTGACACGTAATCCGGACTATGATCCGGCCGTAACAAACACATTTATGAACGACAAGACGTACACAGAGACGACCGGAGTACTCTTAAAATTTATTTCAAGAGTATATAAGTCGTTTGACGCCACCTTTTACACAACAGCCGATGAAGTGACTAAACTCAAAGTGGTCGACCTAAAAAATGCGCTCGAGATCGCACGTAAGATGGCGATCGCTTTCAAAAAACCGACAACGGCTTTTGCGTCAACGATTTTTGACAGCGACGATGTGTTTGCATCGCATGGGTATTTCATTTCGAGGTATGGACTCATCGGGTTTAGCAAATCAGTGCTGCGCGTAATGGACGATCCAAAACAGTATCTGAATTACATCGAAAGGTTGTATAGTTCTCGAGACGGGGTGGAACGCTTGCGTCAAAAGATTGAAAGCAACATCGTAAAAGGGATTCAGACGTTCAAATATGCACAGCAGGTACCGCTCTTCTCAAGAGAAGAAACCGCAATTCGCGACATTTATAACTATGGCGCGGAGAGAGTCACTCTCGGTAAAAGCATTACTGGGTCGTGGTGGGATGTTTACCAAACCACGGAATACGCGGCACACGCCGCACGTTTCGGCATTGGATCCGAACGCTATCTTCTACAGTTCATGGCACGGACAGCACAGTCCTTGGTGAACACAAGCGCTTATCCGGTTTCGGAAGAGGCTCTAGTGTCGCTAAGTGCTGAAGCCAAGGTGGCATTCGACACTTATTTCAACGCTCTGCATGGATTCTTTCCCCTGTTCGATAAATATGTCGCAATGGGACGAGACAACGTGAATGACCGCATCGGCTGTCTCGGTCTGTATCCAGAAAACCGCTACAAAAAGATGGTATCCGCAGGTCTCATGAGTCAAGCCGAACTAGATGCAGCATTCGACGCACACGCGGAAGAATGCAAAGACAAGTTTGTCGCTAGCATCCATTTCTCGTCGGGTATCGATACGGACGTATCTGGCATTTCATGGATACAAGACGCGAAGCAGGCCAAACTGGACCTTATTGCAGCATCGAGCACAATGCAGGGGTACTTCCAGAAGGGGCTTGCGAACTACATTGAAACGATGGGTCTTACCGAGAAGGAGTCGGTCCTCTACGAGGCCATGACGGTGGGATCAGATGGCGGAAAATCTGCGACGGTGGTCGTATCCGTAGTCGACGGCGGGGTCAGCTCAGCGACTATGACTGACTACGGCATTGGGTATCTCGCAAAGCCGACTGTTATAGTGGAAGGTGACGGTGTAGGCGCACAGCTCGAAGTACTGGAAGAGTTCTTTGCCGGTGGCAAGGTGTGGAAAATTGTGGTATCCGCAAAGGGGACGGGATACACGTCAGCCACGGCACGGATCGTGGGCGAGACGGCACAAGCGCGCGTGGAACTTACCGTGTCAAATGAAGCCGTTTCAAAGGTGGACGTCGTCCATTCGGGCGAAAATTATGTCTCAGCTCCCACTGTTGTGGTAACCGGCTGTACCACCCCTCCGCAACTAACGGTTGAAGTTCTGGAGAAGAAACTGGCAAGTGTAACGATCCAGAGTGCAGGCACCGGCTGTTTATCAACAGCGTCTGCGACGGTCAACGCAGGTCACCCTCTCAATGACATTGCCGATTTCATGGGCACGATCACTTCTCTGGATGTTGATACGTTCACGTATGGCGCGCTCGAAGGGCCTGCAAGGTACGACGAGATCCTGCGCCAATCGAACGAGTTTAACCGTAAAAGTATGCTCGCCATGGATTATGTGTCATATCAAGAAGATATCGATGGGTTGTACGGAATGCCAGAGATGGTAGTCATGTCTAAGGATTCGAATGCCAAATTCAGTATAGAGTACGGTCGTAACTACGTGGTCGGTCAGGCGGAGACACGCACGAGGATCAATAACATGAACCTCGCCGAAGCCATTCCGTCCCACCTCTACCAGGAGTACCGTTTGATACCAAAGAAGGATCAGGACTTTGTCGGTAATTTTGGCGTGTTTTCGTGGAGAGAGTCGTTCTCGAACACTCAGATTCAGCAGCTGTCTTCGGCCTATGGCGTTGTATCAGGCGACTATAACGAAGCCGTGGTCCTTTCTAGCACGGGGGAGTTGAACGATGCGTTCGATGTGACGTTCGATCGCGATCACCAGTTGCTTGTGGACGACATCGTCCCAGGTTTGTATATTGGCAAGCTCGTTGAGCAAGGTGACTACATCTCACAGCTCAGGGTAGCTGCCGTTTTAAGCAGTAATAGCGCGCGCCTCGAACGAACGTCTGCGACGCGTCAGGAAACACATTTTGAACCCGATCCAACCGAGACGACCATCGGAAATGCTGCCACAGGCACAGATCACACCTATGCTTCCACGGTATTGGGATTAAACGAACCTCAGACGACGTATATTCGCAAGCCCGCTGCAGTGCCCAAACTGTCGTACGCTACCACCAACGCGCTCGAGGGCTACAAAGTCCACCTACCCCGCACCCTGATCGACTCGAACACCGCTTCGTCTGCAAATGGCGAGTTCACTGTAAAGCTTAATCGCTTGTACACACGTGACATCAAGGTCGGCGACATCTTCCATCTTCGAAATGTGAACACGCTAAAAACTCTCCCCGGAGGCGACTTTGCATTTGACAACCTTGATTATCACATCGTGACTGCTGTAAACGGTACTTTGCTATCATTCACTTCACAGCAGCCCATCCAGGAGAATCAACTGTCTCACTTCATGGCCATTTATCTGATGCCACCGAGTGTAGTAGAGAACTCTATTGCCGGACAGCTGTATTCGCTATCCATTTTGTGGGGCGATGTCGGCTGCAACATGGACATTGGGGAGAAAGTCACCTACGACAACTTCGCCGATATCATTGCACTTGCCGGGCAGGGTATTGGGCGCGTGGAACAGCGCCCGCGTCGGTATTGCACAAGCATCGGGGGTTCGCAGCCATATGCCATGGGTGTCAAATTTTTCACAAATCTATGGAACTCCTATGTTGCAAAAAGTCCAAACACTTCGGATCCAAAGGTGTTCTTCAAGTTGGCATTACAATCGCCACGTCAGCCGTGGTCGTGGTACACATCAGAAGTCGATCGTATTACTTCCGAGGCCGAAGCCGCATTTGCGCAAACTGGATAAAAATTGACCGAACTCCGCATTGGAAATCGGTCCACTTGAATCTTGCTTTTTTTTTTGTGTCGTTCAAGTAAAACTAACATGTCGTTCACACTTTTCGTAGCTTGCTCGATATTGGCCGGCCATGGTTCAGATGAAGACAACCCTTTCTATGTACCAAGTCCGCCTCAAGCAGATGTGTTGCCACCCTCGTCTGTTGCGCCACCTGCAGTTATGTCTCCCTCAACTTTTACACCACCTGCAGTTGTGCCACCTTCCCAGTTACCACCTTCTCTATATGCTCCGCTCCCTACGATGCCACCATCATTGCCACCACCATTGCCACCACCATTGCCACCACCCAAGCCTTCACGACCACCTCTTACTCAGATGAACTGTGATCGTCTATCTCAGCTCCATCTAGCGCAATGCAATGCTACAAACTTCGTGGATGCCAATGCACCAGAATTTCAAGAACTGTGTGCTGCCACTCCATCGTTTTCGCACCACACGATGGGATGTGGATCCTTAGATGTTCAATCGTCACAGGATTTTGAGCATGATATGCATATTATGCATCGCGACATGGCCGTACGTTTTACATGTGACCCAGAAATTGACTTTGCACGTTCAATGTGGCCACACCATTTGGGCGCGTACGATATGTGTAGTACCTATTTCAGACAGGTCGGTGATGCACTTGACGTGCAACTTGCGTGGTTGTGTCACCACATTCAACAATCACAAATTTCAGAAATCGAACAATTACAGAGATGGCTGTATTCCAAGGAACATGTCATACGAAGCAGCCATTGCAGTATGTCACCGCAAACAGACCCGAATCATTCAGATGATCACATGCATCACAGAAAGCTTTCGAATGATAATGATCCGATCGTGCACATGGGAATGCCTCTAGGTTGCGGAAATACTTCGTGTGCCTTTGCGCGTGCCATGATGAATGCGTCGAAAGTGATGATGGACGGTATGGCGATTCGTTACAGCGGCGACGTGAACGCGGACCTATGCCGCGGGATGATTCCACATCATCAAGGCGCCATCGACATGTGTTTGATCCTGCGGCACTATGCTGATGAACTGCAGACGCCCGAATTTATATCGTTGTGCGAATTCATCATTTATGACCAAACGATCGAGATAAAGCTCATGCAAGATTGGCTTATGCGCAAGGGATTTGAGTCCGAGTTGTTTTCAGGTGGAGGATGTGCACATGACCCCACTAAAATGACCGAGCAAGCCGATTCCGGGTTCGATCAACACGCACCTCTCCACGGCGAATTCTTGCACAACCCACATGTCAATTCCAACTTGAGCGTCTTTCACCAATCCATTTCTTGCGATGACGTAAACTTTCTAATCGACGAACAGTGTGGCTGTAGTGTCTATCATGAAAATGGTCACGTTGCACATTCGGAGCAGCATCGCGAACTACAAGTGCAAGCAGTTTTCGGTACATGCAAAGCGGTGAAACACGCGTACAGCAGTTCCGGATGCTGTAGTGATACAAGCAGCCCGGTTTCATATGAGACCTTATGTGACTGCGGTCGAATTGAACCTGAGTGTGCACATAATAGCACTGGTCCTGTGGATTTGATGCTCCTGTCAAATGCCTGCAGCTCGCACATGACAAACGTAGTAGTGGAATTGCTGAAAACCACCGCGCGTCTTCGCGAGACGACAAACACATTGGACAGCGATACATGTGACGATGATATACTATTTGCACGGCATTTCTGCTTGGTAAGACAACTAGCGGTACAGATCGGGTATGTGTATTTTAGACACGTTCACCGGTCGATTGACACTACCATCTCATGGTTTGCACATCATGCAATTGCTCAAGGCACGTCACAAATCGCACAGCTGCAAAAATGGTTGTACACCAATGGACATGTGATCACAAAGCCCACAAAGCGTAATTTGAACTGCTCTAAGATCGGACACTACAGTCAGATCACACATCATGCACTCGATCGTCTAGAGGAACGAGTTCTAGCCACTTCCGGAGATTTAAATACGGATTTTCTCGAATTTTTACAGCCCGTGTTGATCGGTACGATCGCTTTGTGTAACATGCTTTTAGAAGAGTCGTCGTCGATCATTCAGCACATCGACTTGTGCAACTATGTCGTGTTCGATCAAAACCGTAAACTAAGCTGGTCTACCTCACGTCTTTCTGACTAGAACTTGGCGCTAAACAAGGAACCCGCAACATGTTGTTTTGCTATAAAAATAGCACAGTTGTTTGCTGTAAAAATGGTGTTTGCTGTAAAATTAGTAAAATTAGCAAAAACCAGTGAAAACAAAAAGTTGAAACAAAATCTTTTTTAAAAAAAATTGAAGATGAGCTTTCATTCGTTGGAATTATGGCCAGATGACATGCTCCGTCTGTTCAAAGGCCACACCAAGTTGAGTTACTCACAGCGTTTTCGCGCTGTTATTTTTTTGTATGGAAATGGAATGTCACCAGACCGGATCTATACTTTGCTACGTAATCGACTTCGTGACCAAAGTGCACAGTGTCATGTTCACAACATTCTCATCTCGTGTCAAAAATCTGATATGCAACATAAACTGTTTTATTTCGACATCGGCGCGCAAGACACGTTGACATTACACGGCAAAGAATACGGCACTGCATCCGGGTCGCGTATATATACACGAAAAGTAAACAGCTGGAACAGTTATACGAATGTTTGTGCAACGTACTCAAATCGATATCCGTCACTGGACGACCAACATCGATATATGCGCTCAGAAAGTATAGATGCATTTTCTTTCTTCAACTTGGTATAATGCACCACACGTCCGTGTCATGTGTCCCATCGTGGGTAAAATAATAGAACACATTGCGAGTATTTTCGCAGTAAGGTGATAGACTATTTCGATATTCATTTTTTTAATAATACTCTATGAGTGAAGTCAGTAGAAATGCAAATGCATAACACTATTCAAGAAAATTCTACAACATATTGCACTCCACGGAAGCCACAGTGGGGTGTATGTTCATCGTTTCCACATCTGAAAGTTCATGAGGTTGTATTTTAGGAGGCAATGGATATCTTGGTTGCAATATTCATTGCCATTAATTCTTGGATCAGCAATTTAAATGCATAGGGCATTCTGACTTCACAAATGTGGTTTCCAGTGTTGCAGAGCTTACAGAATGCTTTTTTGCAGCGTAACAAGGTTCGTTCAGCTCCCGGTGATACCAGGTACCCACACTTTCCACACACGGTTGCAACAAAGGGATCCGATTGTTCAAAAAGTCGTTCAGTAAGTACATTTGCCGCTCCGTGTGAGATGATACTGAAACCGACAGGCAAAAAAAATGTGAGAAATAAAACAAGACATGCATAGAGGTGAAACGTACCAGTCTCGCTCCATTTCACCAAAACGCAGTCCACCTTCGCGTGCTCGTCCTTCAACTGTGGAGGCAAACGTTACAAATACCTTAAGGATGTCAACCATGCAAAAAAACAAACGGAATAGTGTGCGCTTTATTACCTGGCTGTCGCGTAAGAATTTGCACCGGTCCGCGAGCACGTGAGTGTTGTTTGTCGTGGACCATGTGTTTAAGGCGTTGATAGTAAGTCGGCCCAATAAATACTTTAGATGGCATTTTGGTTCCCGTCATTCCATTAAATAAGGTTTCATTGCCCAACCGGTCGTATCCATATTTTTCCAGTTCATCGCCGATTTGATGAATCGATGCACCTCTGAATGGAGTTGCATCGCCTTGCTTGCCTTCAACGCAACACAACTTTCCAAGAAGACATTCCATCAGTTGACCGATTGTCATGCGCGATGGAATGGCGTGTGGATTTACAATGATGTCCGGAATAATACCGTCTTCTGTGAATGGCATATCCTCGGCGGGTAAAATCATACCAATCACACCCTTCTGACCATGTCGCGAACTCAATTTATCACCAATAATTGGAGTTCGCGTGACCCGCGTGCGTACTTTGGCGAGAATGGAACCATCGCGATTCTCCGATGTCATAATAGCGTCGATAAATGCATTTTCAGAATGTTTAACAATAACACTTCGATCACGTTTTACCGTTTTCCGAACCCCTTCCCCGATCTCAGAAGTTGCTATTGTTTTGCCAATGATGACGTCTCCCGAATTGATGGAGGTACCAATTCGCGGGAATCCCGTGTCTGATAGTTTATCATAGCATCCGATACGCATTCCCGCACATTCCTCGATACGTTGTGGATTTTCGAATTTTTCTGCGTCGGCTCCGTTGGTTCGTTCTTCATCTTTATATGTCTGATATTTCACAGAACGGAAAAGACCACGTTCGAGTGCTTGCTTATTCACAATCAACGAATCTTCCTGGTTGAAGCCCGTATAACACATGATGACCTGCACCCAAAAATTAAGACGATGTGGTTAACGTGTGGGTGGGGGAACAGCTAGAAAGACAGGAACGCCCGGTTTGTGTCGAACGGGTGGGCGTGCGCACCACGATCGCATTGATTCCAGTCGGCGCTTCGCATGTATGTAACATTTCGTCCATACGTGTCGTTACCAGTGGTTTTTGTGGTGAACATAGCACATGTGAGATGGCATCCATACGACGCGGATAGTTCAGTGCAAAGATACCGACGGCTTGTTTTCCCATTGCGGATTGGTAACAGTTACGTGGAGCTTGGTTGTGATCACAAAACGGAATTAATGATGCACATAATCCATTAATCAGAGAAGGGTGAAGCTCAAAGTGTGTACATTCTGACGATGTATCGGTGATGTTCATGCCAACGTGCAAATCCATTTCTTCAAGTTTGTCCACATATTCAATGATGCCCTTACTGAGCAAATATTCCCACATGTATTCGTAGCTTGGTGCATCTGCAATCGCCTCGCGCAGGTCACATAGACGCGAAGCTACAATGAGCGGTCGTAATAAACAACCGGGATCCGTATCAATGCAAATCGCTTTGTCGACCATGGATAGAGAGGTGTCGAATGGGATCAAGTTTTTTCGGCGGAGTTCTCGCATTCGATGTAACAACAACTTGCCATCTGAAATCGATTGTGTATACATATAGAGACAGCCGTTGATTAAAATGGGGATTCCAGATGCGCGATTTTCATCGTTACACTCCAACAAAGGTATAAGGATCGGTGTATCAATTCGCCGTAATTGTTCTTTGATTGCGCCCGAATATGTGCCAATGCGCACATGCGCCATCATCGCCAAGTTCTTGATTAAACCACACGACGTTCCTTCCGGCGTTTCCACCGGACACACGATTCCCCAGCTCGTATAATGCAACTGTCGCGGTTTGGGAGCCTTCCCTTCACGGTTGATTGGCGTGTTGATTCGCCGCAAGTTCGAAAGTGCGGCAACGGCGGTCATCCGACTCATCATTTGGGCAACGCCGGTTTGGTTCGAGTTTCCGCGTTGTATTCCCCAATTGCCAGTCGAGAATGCATATTTGAATGCACCCGTGATTTTTTTGTGGTTCAAATGTTCGCTCAGGTTGGTATAGTTCAACCGCTTAAGTTCCAGCAAACGATGGTAATTTGAACTCATTGTCTTAAGAAGCGTGCGGTATACTTGCCGGAACAGCAAAGACATGAGCATGCCAGCGGTATCAATGCGTTTATTCGCATAGTGGTCTCGATCGTCGCATTGAATTTGTCCTGTGTGCGCTGCAATAAGTTTGCGAATCATAAACCCCAGGAAATTTGCCTTTGCTCGATTCACATCCGGAGTCGCCAACAGGCCCATATGTGGTAATAATTCATTGGTCAAGATGTGATCGAGATATTTGAGACGACGTTCACGCGTTGGTTCTTTGGTGCCCTCTTTTCCAAGCCATTCCAACAACTCATCATACGTCATATCAGATGTCGTGTCGTTATCTAAAATTCCACACAGAAGACGACTTTCTTCAGCATCGAGATTCCCCATAATGAGCTGCATGGTTTCTTTCCGTGTGGCTACACCCAATAGCTTGAATATGGCCAACACCGGAACGTGCATATCGATGAACGGCAGATTTACAACCATCTCGGGTATGGCGCCCTTTTTGGTACTGGTTATATACACGTAGAGGGTTGAAGTTGAGCGCATCTTTAATTCGTGACACGACCGAATTTCGCATACAAGCTGATATTTGGACGGTTGTTTGACATGGAAAATATACGCTTGGTTCGTATGCAATTTTTCTTGCGCCAACAACGCCTTCTCGATTCCATTGATGATAAAATAGCCGCCCTGATCCAATCGACACTCGTTGGTCCGTTCGGCCTTGTATGTATGACAGTACATCGAGCCTACCATGACCGGTAGCCGACACAAGAGTACTTCTCGAAACACACGACGTTCTGTTAACACGTCATCAACAAATATATCATGTGCAATGTCGACCATAATTGCGGACGAGTATGTGACACCTCGCAGACGTGCTATATGGGGCCTGTTCAGACATTACAACAGATCAGCGACAAGAACAAGGGATTGAAGGATACAAAGAGTATGAACAGGGCGGGGGATCATCAAAAGGAAGCGTACATAATAGGTCGGTCATAACCATCGCTTTCTTGTACCATTGGACGTTGCACACTAACATTGCACAATGAAATGACATGCGACGTGTTTGTTGTTGTAGATTTAATCACAAGTTCGGACGATTCTTGAACGATATGCGGTAACGAGTTTGTCATGAAGTTGTCAAACGATTCGATTTGGTGGCGCGCAATACCGAATCGATGAAAATATGAACTGATAACATACCACAAATCATTTTCAGACACATCATTTACAGGAAGTGAATCCATAGCAGCTGCTACTCTCAACAAATTTTAATTTGGGTGGACCTTAAAACTGATTACAAAATGTTTTTTCATAAGGTTCCATCGCAAAACTTTTGAACACGCGCCACAACTGACATGACAAAAAAAATCAAATCATATTACGGTCAACATTATAATGTGAAGAAACCCCCATGTCCATCGCACAGTATTTTGCAAGGCAGCACATAGACCAGACACCGGAAAGCGACACATCGGACGAGTCGTGCTCCGATGACGATGCGGTCGAAACGTCGACACTCCTGTCGGAAGTGGAAGTGCTGGCCCACTTCCGTCACAGTCAACCAATCGACAAACTGAAATGTGTAAGCAGCAACTTAAAAAAACACGACGGGGAAATTTACAAGAACAAACGGGGCGAGAAGGTAATGTACGTCTCGCACCATGATATGTATTACACGTTGGACGAAATGATCACCGGTCATATTTGGAACTACACCAGCGTCAAGCGAGTGACTAGAAAATTTGATGCGAATAAGCTTCTCATCCTCAATCCAACGACACACGAAACTATGATGGAGCCCGATCCGCAATTTGTGCATCCACACCATATTTTTCGAGTGCCCGGGCGTAGTGATGCAGAATGTGTGTATCGAATCGGCGGCAAGCGTAAATTCGGAAGTCTGGCCCTCACACCCGAATATCCCAAACTTCTCGAACAGGCACACACAAATTCCAACCGCAAACGTTGCGCAAAACATCCCAAGGCACAGGTGAAAATTAGATATAACAACAAGTGCCACAAATACTATTTGTCTGGGTGCAGCAAATGCAATTCTGCAATGCTGACTGCAAGAAATAGATTGCTCGTCCAGACAATCTCTGGTAAAGCAAAAAGGCTGGCAGTGCATGCAATTTATAATCAGAACCGGAGACACGACCAACACAAGAATGTGATGTCACTGGAATATAGCGTGCATCAACCCATGCTGGAACGCATTTTCGAGCGTCTGATTCGTGGACTGCTCGCATTACCTGCCGCCAACGCGATGGATCTCCGGCCAAACAACCTGACCAACGATAAACTCGACGACACCAAAGGATACATTGAGAAAAAGGGAACAACCTACGTCTGCACCAACACGTCGGTCACGATCAATGTAAACAACCCGAGAAAGCAGGTGGACGCCGCCACGAAACAGACGCTATGTTTGTACTCAACACAGCTGCGTCACGGGACTCCGTTTTCATCCACACTCACGCCCGAGTACAAGACCGCGCTGTTGGTGGTGAAAGACCGACTAACCCAGAAATCTTCGGGGATCTACAAAAACAAACTCGCG
>Ga0115564_10004000_pt1 | contig 12125 bp, 10 predicted proteins | sample COGITO_mtgs_1105_7_FD_88680 | JGI IMG/M metagenome (GOLD analysis project Ga0115564, IMG submission 88680) | Pelagic marine microbial communities from North Sea - COGITO_mtgs_110523 | ecosystem: Environmental > Aquatic > Marine > Epipelagic | place: Germany:Helgoland, sampling site Kabeltonne... | reverse complement strand
TGATGGAAAAGTTTGCCGGCTATGGTTTTAATAAATCCCACTCCGCCGCCTATGCGCTGGTCGCCTATCAAACTGGCTGGTTAAAGTGCCATTATCCGGCGCAGTTTATGGCTGCAACCATTTCCTCGGATATGGATAAGACCGACAAAGTTGTGACCTTTATCGATGAATGCAGGGCCATGGGTCTCGAGCTATTGCCGCCGGATGTCAACGGTGGCCAGTTTCAGTTTAGCGTCGACGAGCAAAACAATGTTATCTATGGCCTGGGTGCGATTAAGGGCCTGGGTGAAGGCCCGGTTGAAAATATACTCGCCGCGCGCAATGAGGGTGGCCGCTTTAAGGATATTTTCGATTTCTGTGCCCGGGTTGATGGCCGCAAGGTCAACAAGCGCGCTCTGGAAGCGCTGATTCGCAGTGGCGCGTTTGACGAGATTGGCCCAGAGGGTGAGATCGGCTACCGCCGTGCAGTGATGCTGGCGGCGATGGAAGAAGCGGTCAAACTCGCCGAGCAGCACGCGCGCAATACTAGCAGTGGAATGGGCGATCTATTTGGTGAGTCGATTGTTGAGAGCGCCTCGGATATCAATTACAACAGCTATAATGCGGCGCGAACCCTGTCGCCGAAAGAGCGCCTTAATGGCGAGCGCGATACCTTAGGACTCTATCTGACCGGTCACCCGATCGATGAGTACCAGCAGGAGTTATCGCAGATGCACCCGAACCGTATATCGGCGCTGCGTCCGGGTAAAGGCAGCATTACCGTCTCTGGAATGGTGGTCGGGATGCGCATTATGAAGAATAAGCGCGGTGAGAACTTTGCCTTCCTGACCCTCGACGATAAGAGTGGTCGTCTGGAAGTCTCTGTATTTGCCGAGAAGTACAATGCCTATCGCGAGATTCTGGTCAAGGACGCGCTGTTAGTGGTTCAGGGCGGAGTTTCAGAGGACAGCTTTACCGGTGGCCTGAAAATGCTCGCCGAATCTATACAGTCAATCTATGACGCGCGCTGTAGCAAGATCAGTAATCTTGAGTTGGTGGTAACCGGCGACCCGGATAATGACGGTTGGGTTGATCGTCTGCAGAGTAGTATTAATCCCTACCTGGAGGGTAACTGTCGCCTTAAGATTGATTATTCGTTGCCCAGAGCTAGAGGTAATTTGAGGCTTGGCAGTCAGTGGCGTGTTCAGCCCCGCGATGAGTTGATAAGCCGTTTGCGCGAAGAATTTGGTAAAAACAGTGTCACTCTGAACTATGATTAAGGCAGAGATTAAGCGAATGATTAAAGACTGTTTAAGTTAGATTGGCACAACAGATAACTAGCGTAGATTTTTATAAGTGGTAGAATGCGCGCAGCCCCAATTTTGTCAAAACACGAGAATTCCATACCCATGAATTTGAACTATCTCTCTTTTGAACAGCCGATAGCTGAGCTTGAAGCAAAGATTGAAGAATTACAGTTAGTCGGCAATGACAACGAACTGAATATTGCCGATGAAGTGAGCAAATTACGCGATAAGTCACAGAAGTTAACCGAGGGCATTTATGCCAAGTTAACCCCTTGGCAGATCGTTCAGGTTGCTCGCCATCCCCAACGTCCCTATGCCCTAGACTATATCCAACGAATCTTTACCGATTTTGAAGAGATGCACGGTGATCGTCACTTTGGTGATGACAACGCGATTGTCGGTGGTGTGGCTCGTTTAAACGGCAAGCCGGTGATGGTTATCGGTGAAGAGAAGGGTCGTGGTGTCAACGACAAAGTGATGCGTAATTTTGGTATGCCCAAGCCGGAGGGCTACCGCAAGGCTCTGCGTCTGATGGAGACTGCCGAGCGCTTTAAACTGCCGGTGATCACCCTTATTGACACCCCGGGCGCCTATCCGGGTATCGACTCTGAAGAGCGTAATATCTCTGAAGCTATCGCCCGCAATCTGGCGGTTATGTCACGGCTTAAAACCCCAATTATCTGCACTGTAATCGGTGAGGGTAGTTCTGGTGGCGCACTGGCAATTGGTGTCGGTGACAGACTTAATATGCTTCAGTACAGCACTTATTTTGTTATCTCTCCTGAAGGTTGTGCCAACATTATCTGGAAGACCAGTGAAAAAGCACCGCTGGCCGCTGAAGCTATGGGTGTTACCTCTGGCAATCTCGAGCAGCTGGGTATTGTCGATCAAACCATTCCTGAGCCAATGGGTGGCGCGCACCGCGATATTGAAACCATGTGTACCACATTGAAGGATAGCCTCAGCAGCCAGCTTGAAGAATTATCTGCTGTGCCTGTAGATCAGTTATTGGAAAAGCGTTTTGAGCGACTGATGTCCTATGGTCAACCTGATTAGCTGAGAGAATCTTTGTTATTTAAAGTAACAGAGCAAAAAAAAACCGCGTCTCGGTACGCGGTTTTTTTTCGTCTGCTAATTTAAGAATAAGTGGGCCTAGTTCTCGACTAATAGGGAAATCGCCGCCAGTGCCTCTGGATCCTTAGACTTAAGTTTATTGGCTATATGGTGCTGGAAAAAATAGCGGAAGTCCTGGCAATTATCAGCTTCAAATAAACAGCTATCGCCAGGTAGTACCGGCGTGTTGTAAATCTTGCTGTCGTCAATCAGCATCGCGGAGACAGTGCCGTCTTGTAATAACCTCCAGCTGACCACTTCCTTGAGGGTAATGCTCTTAAACTTATCTGCAGAGAGCACTGCGTGAGTGCCAATGGTATCGGGGATTTCCTGAACAATTTCCAACTCCGATTCGCACTGGTACTCGTAGTAATCGGCAGCGGTTTCCAGTTCGACTATTTTGTGCAGCGGTGCATTGTAAAAAAGCTCATCGACACCCTCGTCGTAATAACCCTGCCACTGGCCATTTAAGGGGTCGTTTATCTCGTCGCAGGCAACCAGTTTGTCGAGCCATGGCACTAGTCCAACAACTTCACCACTAGAGCGTAGTCCCCAGGCGAGAACTTTGATTGAAAATAATTTGTCCTGATTCTCAGAGTTGCAGTAGAGCATCTCGAGACCATCCAGTTCAGGGGCGATACGAATAAGTTTATTGCTGAGGTTTTCGGAGAGTGGCTTGCGAGTAAAAATATCGATTACGTTGTCGTGAGAATTTATTGAGTTAGACATCGATGTGGACATAGGTTACATCTCCTTATCTGGGGTGAATCTGGGTTGGAAGGAAACCCTTATGTAATAGTTATAGTGCATGGTTTGCTGCTTGGGAAACTCTTATCGCACTAGATTACACTTCTAAAACAATCAGTTGATACACTACATAAGGTACCCCAGAATATTAAAAAGCACAACACTTTGTGCTGTATAACTAAAACGTCTATATAATCCTGCTTTCAGGACAGTTAACAATATAGCTGTTTTATGAATTGAACTAGTGCTTTGGAATTTGTTGGCTATGAGTTTGGTAACCTTGGAAAAACAGCGTTTAAAGGCAGTGATCGCCGTTTTCGATAAGCTCTTTGCAAAGGAGTTTAATACCAGATTACTGGGTGGTGCTACCGAGCCTGTGTATATACCCGCAGGGCACTCTTATGACTCTGGCGGTAGTATTGATAGTGCGAATATCTGCGACTACCATCGACTCTATTTTCGTCAAGATTACTTTTCCAGTGCACTCCATGAGTCCGCTCACTGGTGTATCGCCGGAGCCGAGCGGCGCCTTAAGCTAGATTTTGGCTATTGGTATAACCCTGATGGTCGCAGTCAACAGCAGCAGGCTGTATTTGAGCGTGCCGAGACGCAGCCCCAGTCATTGGAGTGGATGTTTTCAGTGGCCTGCGGGCAGAGGTTTAGAATAAGCGCGGATAACCTTGCCTCTGATCTCGGCGCCAGTGAAGAATTTGTTCAGGCGGTGATTGATCAGGCGAATAACTGGTGCGGAGAAACCGCTATGCCACCGCGTGCAGAGCAGCTTCTCAATGCACTGGCCAAGCAGTTTGATAAAACTGATTGGCGGTGTTCAGAGCAGTACCAGCAGGCTAAACTTGTTTAATAACTATCCAATGGACTAACGAGAGAAAAGACACGCAGGAGCGCGGAGAAAAACTATGCAGGCTTATTTAATAGATTCATCAATTTATATTTTTCGCAGCTATTTTACGCTGCCGGATAATTGGCAAGCCCTCGACTCCGGGCATCCGACCAATGCGGTCTATGGCTTTACCGGATTTTTACTCGACCTGCTGCGCAATAAAAACCCCGATCATCTTTTCTGCGCCTTTGACGAAAGTCTGCGCACCGGCTTCCGGCATGATTTATGTGCCGATTACAAAGCCAACCGTGAACTGCCCGATGAGGCATTGGCCTTTCAGTTAAATGCCTGCCGCCAACTCTGTCGTGTGTTGGGGATCACTGAGATGGCTTCAAATACCTATGAGGCCGACGATCTAATTGGTGCTGTGGCGCAAAATGCGCGTCGGGAAAATGCTCAACCAGTGGTAGTGACCAGAGATAAAGACCTGACTCAGATAATTGAATCCGGCGATCTTTACTGGGATTTTGGCAAGGCGCCGCCAAAGACTCAGCGGCAGGTTGAAAAAGACCTTGAGCTGGGTTGCCAGCAGATGGCCGACTTTCTCGCCCTGACTGGGGATAGCAGTGATAATATTGCCGGTGTTCCCGGTGTCGGTGCTAAAACCGCGAAACAGTTGCTGATGCACTATGCGGATATTCAAACTATTCTCGAGCATCTGGATCAGCTTCAGGATCTTCCAATTCGCGGTGCCGGTAAATTGGCGGATAAACTGGATAACGGTCGACAGCAGTTGTTGTTATCGCGACAATTGACAACCATCGTCACTGATATTGAAGAAGCGCCGAATCTCTCACAGATTAGTTGGCAGGGTATTCATCGAGATGCCTTTGAGTTATTTTGCGATGAGATGGGTTTTGCCAATAGTTTTAACGATCGAGCAAAACAGTTGCGCGCTAGACAGACTGAACCTGCTTGGTAGCAATACGTAAAAGCTAATAAAAAAAAGACTATGGGGATTCCACTCTGAAAATTGTAGCCGATCAAAATATGCTGATGGTTGAAGAATTATTTGGCCAGTTGGGCACTATTGATTATATCGCCGGCCGTCAGATCAGTGCCGCGGATGTTGCCGATGCGGATATATTACTAGTGCGCTCGGTGACCCGGGTTGATCGAGCGCTGCTGGAGGGTTCCTCGGTTGCCTTTGTCGGCTCTGCCACCATCGGCACAGACCATGTGGATCAAGCTTATCTAGCCGAGCAGGGCATACGCTTTGCCCATGCGCCGGGCTGTAATGCCAATGCAGTGGTGCAATATGTGCTCTCGGTCTTGTGCAATCTGCAGCCGGACTGGCTCAACTGCACTGTGGGTATTGTTGGCTGTGGCAATGTCGGTGGCAGACTCTATCGCACTCTTCGCAGTCTTGGTGTTGACTGTCGTGTTTATGATCCTTTTCTGAATTCCGCAGATAATCCTGATTTGACCGACTTTGAGTCGCTGCTCGGTGCCGATATTATCTCTGTGCATACACCGCTTACAACGGACGGGGAATTTCCCACTCAGCATTTATTTAATACAGATATGCTGGCCCGCCTGAGTGAAGATAGCCTGCTTATTAATGCCGGTCGCGGGGCGGTAGTCGATAATACCGCGCTTTTAAATTTACTGGAAAACGGTTCAACATTGCGCGTAGCTCTGGATGTCTGGGAGCCTGAGCCAAATATCAATGGTCAGCTATTAGAGCGGGTTTTATTGGCGACACCGCATATTGCCGGATACAGTCGCGAAGGCAAAATTCGTGGTACTGAGATGCTCGCGGAAGACTTTTATCAGTGGCGTGAAGATATTGGCGGCTCTGTTGGGGAGATCGAAGCAGCTAGTGAGCAGACCTCTCCAGTGGCAATCTCTGGTCAGACTTTAGCGGAGCTTATTCTGGCGTCCTACGATGTTGTGGATGATGATCGACGTATGCGTGAGGCATTGGTTGTGCAAACGGCTCAAGCTGCTGGGGAGAGTTTTGATCGCTTGCGCAAAGAGTATCCCCAACGCCATGAGTTTAGCCATTTTAGCGCTGAGGTCACCGGCTCTTCTGATACAGAGACAACCCTTAAGCAGGCGCGATTACTCGGCTTTATCTGAGCTCTCAATCTCGTCAAAGGCTTGGACAATCATCGACTCGGTAATTGGAACTTCACGACCATCCTTATCGATAATCGCTGCGCCATTAAGATTGGCCAGAGGGGGCTTTTCCTGCTGTGGCTGATTATTTGAGTCAGCTTTGCTGCCACTAGTCTGGGGTTTTTCTTTACTCAAAATTTAAAGCCCTCTTATTATAATAATCTTTTGCTTAACTATTACCCTTGCGCCGTCGTTCCAAAAAGCCTGCAAGACGTTCAATCGCCTCGGTTAACTGAGCTTTATCTGGCAGAAACACAATCCGGAAGTGCTGTTTATCCACACTGTTAAAGGCGCTGCCTTGAACCAGTAGTACGCGCTCTTCTTTAAGCAGATCAAGCACCAGATTTTGATCGTCATCTATGGGGTATATCTCTGGGTCCAGTTTTGGATACAGATACATCGCTGATTTCGGTTTAACACAGCTGATACCGGGAATTTGCGTGATCATCTCGTAGGCCAGATCGCGCTGTTCTATTAGACGGCCACCGACTGAGGTCAGATCATTAATGCTCTGATAACCGCCGAGTGCCGTCTGCACTGCTAACATTGCCGGAACATTGGCGCAGAGTCGCATCGACGCGAGCATTTCCAAGCCTTCAATATAACTGCCAGCACGTTCCTTTGCGCCGGATATCACTACCCAGCCGGAGCGAAATCCCGCTAATCTATAGGTCTTGGATAGGCCGTTAAAAGTCAGGCAGAGTACATCTTTGACCAGTGTTGCCAGCGGTATATGCTCGGCTTCGTCGTAGAGAATACGGTCGTAAATCTCATCGGCAAAGATCACCAGACTGTGTTTTTCCGCAAGGGCAACAATCTGTTTAAGGTTGTTTTGACTGTAGACCGCACCGGTTGGATTGTTCGGGTTAATAACCACGATACCTTTGGTCTGCGGCGTAATTTTACTTTCTATATCGGCAATATCCGGCTGCCAGTCGTCAGCTTCATCGCAGAGATAATGCTTGGGTGTGCCACCGGCCATGGCCACAGCAGCCGTCCACAGTGGGTAGTCAGGGGAGGGGATCAGCACTTCATCGCCATCGTTTAGCAGTGCCTGCATCGACATGACAATCAGCTCACTGACACCATTGCCCATAATCACATCGTCTACCACAACAGTCTTAATACCCTGAGTCTGAGCGCGCTGCATAACCGCCTTGCGCGCGGCAAACAGGCCTTTCGAATGGCAGTAACCCTGAGCATTGCGAATATTGTGGATTACGTCATGCATGATTTCATCGGGCGCATCTAGGCCAAAGGCACCGGGATTGCCAATATTTAATTTAATAATTCGTTGGCCTTCCTCCTCAAGCAAGTTAGCATGATCGAGGACAGGGCCGCGGATGTCGTAACAGACATTGGCAAGTTTTTGAGACTTTTGTAATTCAGTCATTGTTCTGTTCATTTTATAAGAGTGGCAAATAGACCGCTTATTGTAGCTAAACATATTAGGGTAGGGGGAGTTTTAATGAAATTAATCAATTGGTTTGGGTTGGGCGCATTTATTATTGGTGTAGTTGCGACGCTTGGACATCGCTTTGGCTTTTTGCACTACCGAATTGCCCTTGTGATCTTTGTTATAGCGCTGATTGCTTGCGTGCTGATTATGTTGATCGGTCTGTTTATGTTGGGTTTATCTATTTGCAGAAAACAACCGATTCAGACTGAGCTGATACCATTGGTTTTGGCCTGTGCGATGTTTCCAGCAATGTCTTTCTACGCTGTGGGTATGGCTGGTTTTGAAGCGCCTATGATTCACGATATTACGACTGATACTAATAACCCACCGGTATTTAAGTATATTCAGGATGATGGATATCGCGTTAACTCGCTTATTTATCCTGGGGCTGAAGTTAGCGCTATACAAAAAGTTGCCTACCCGGAGATCAAAACCTTTATCACTCAGCTTGCGCCGAGAAGGGTTTACCAACAGTCAGTTTTTACCGGCAGTTTATTGGGTTGGGAAATTATTGTAAAAGATTCAAATAGTCTGCGCTTTGAAGCTATAACCAAAACACCTCTATTTGGTTTTGTCGATGATATCGCGGTTAGGATAACCGCCACCGAGGATGGAGGCAGTGCTGTAGATATGCGCTCTATGTCGCGGGTTGGCATATCAGACTTGGGTACTAATGCCAAGCGTATCCGTAGTTTTTTTGCTCAGTTAGAGGCGGTGCTGGAGGAAGAATTAATAAATCTGCAATAGTCTGAAAATAAGCGCCTATTAGGCTTGACAGTATCCGGTCAGCTACTTATTATGCGCGCCTCCTAGCCAATCACGTCCCGTTCGTCTAGAGGCCTAGGACACCGCCCTTTCACGGCGGTAACAGGGGTTCGACTCCCCTACGGGACGCCATTTTTACACGTTGCTTATGGATAAGCTTCTGCGGGAATAGCTCAGTGGTAGAGCACAACCTTGCCAAGGTTGGGGTCGCGAGTTCGAACCTCGTTTCCCGCTCCAAATAGAAAAACGCAAAACTTCGGTTTTGCGTTTTTTTTTGCCTTTTATTTATCCTTTACTTACCTTGACTGGCGATTCAGTCGTTATATAGAAACCCTGTATAAGAGGGTTTATTCTTTTTCTTACTTAATTGACCTCAAGCTTTGAGGTAGGTTACTGTGATTGAAAATGCACAATAAATAATAATATTAAGTCGTCTTCCTTTGCAGTAGAGGAACAGCATGACAGATAAAAAGCATGGCAAATAAAAAACTCCTTATCGCACTTTCGGTTGCAGTTGGATTGGCCTTTGTTATTGGCAGGCCATCTGTGGATTTTGGTCAGGGCAATCTTTTGCAGAGCGAGTCGACTCAGCAAGACCATTTAGAACAAAACTATTCAGAACAAAGTCATTTAGAACAAAGTCATTCAGAAAAAAGCATAGCGCAGGTTCTTTCACCTAGTGATATGGAGTTTTATCGTCAATTGACCGTTGGTAGCAGGTTAGCACTGCAGCTGGGTACTAATAATTCTTCTGCTGTTGCAGAGGTGGTTGTTACGAAGGTTAGGCGCGAGGGGAGTGCTGTTTCGGTCAAGGGTTATGCTTTGTTACAGGGCACTTTATTGCAAGACGCTGAGGGCTCTTTATTACGCGATGCTGAGGGCTCTTTATCCGCTAATGGCTCTATGGTTATGACCATCGGCGAGAAGTTTATGCATATTTTCCTTAGTCTTGATTCGGGTATTTATGAATACTCGGGAAAAGACTTTCAGGGCATTGTTAGCCGTACAACAGATATGCGCTTTAAAAATGATACTGCTGTTCTGCCAAATCAGTCTTATGAATTAACCGACCAACCTACACGGCAGCTCGCTGTGCCTGAGGTGAAGACGCAATGAATATTCCACGGCAGTTGTTAAGGTTTTTTACCTCGGTCATCTTTCTCGGATTTTTTTCCGGTTCTGCAATCGCCGGTTCAGCGGTGGCTATAGACTGCCCCTGTAATCTCTCAAGAATTAATCCCACTGCGGTCGAACTTGATTTCAATCTGGTATTTACACAGAACCTCAATCAATCCGGCCCTCTGGAAGTTTATCTACGTGGCCATGATAATCGCGATGCGTCCCGCGGTAGCTTCTATATATTGGCTGAAACAAGTCTTGAGTCGATTGGTTTTTCTCAGTCTCCAGTGCCATTTACGATTAAGTTGCCATTCTATTTTACCGGCTTTGACTCAGGCTACCTGAGTTTGGTTTTAGTGGATGCTGACAGCGGTGAAATACTTGATATGGTGTCGCTATCGGCTCAGCCAGTATCCGTAAAATCCACTCCCGGTGCGGCGGTAAGGATTGGCTATGGCGAGCTATTTTTTGCGCAGCAGCCAAGTTTTCAGGTAAGCGGAAGTTCCTATGGGTTTGACGCGGTTAATATTACCAATAGCTCAAATCCGCTGGGCTCTGATAATTTGGTTTTTGAGCTTACCGCTTCAAATTTAAACTCCTACTATGTTCTCGACGAGCAGGATTTCACCCTTAACTATGATGCTCAGGGCCGCGCGGATATCAATATTCAGGCGGTTGCCAATAGTCTTTTAGATGGGCCGTTAAGTTATGCCCCTGAACATAAATATCTTCAAATAGCAGTGTATCGCGGTAGCCAACTATTGCTGTTTTACACTGTGGCTATGCTCGATAATTCTGCGCTGCCTGATTTCAGCCTGAATTTGTCTGCCGTGGATACCCTGACAGACAGTGATGGCGATAGCGTTAGCAACTACGCTGAACTATTGAGAGGTTCGCCTGTGGATATGCCTCAATCAGAGGTTAATGCCAATATAGAAACGGCTTTTTTATTCGGTGATGCGGCCCTCGATTACTATGGATCAGTCACTGATATTGAAGCCCAGCTCAGTCATTTACTCAGCGTTGCCAATGATGCCTACACAGATTCAGGGCTAAATATAAGCCTGCAAAAAACCGCGCTGATCTATATTGGCGACGACCGGGCTGTGACCAATAATGAATTGCTCGATCGGGTAGCAGGCCGGCTCTGGCCATTTGATAATGTCGATACGCTGTTGGCTCGCCAAGCGGATATTATTGTTCATCTCAACACATTATCTGTTGATGATCTCAATGGCGGTGTCGCCTGGATCAATGGCCACTGGAATGATGGTGTTATTGATTTTGAGGGCATGGCGTCTTCAGGCACCAATACGGTAGTGGTGGATATGGATAATACGGCGCTAACGCTTGTTCACGAAGTGTGTCATCTGTTGGGGCTAGATCACTCCAGACCACAGGTTCAAGGGTCACACTACAGTAGTTTTCCCTCGGCACTGGGCCACGGTGAAAATTCACAGTTTGTCACCATTATGGGCTATCCGGAGTTTTACAATTTTGCACCGCAGGTGGCTCTTTTCTCTTCGCCACAACTTACCTGCACAGACAGTGGCAGCAGCTGTGGCCTGTCGAGGGATAATTATATCAATGGTGCAGATGCGGTCTCCGCTTTAAAAAGTAGTGCCTACCAATGGACGGCTGTTGCCAATGGCTTTGCGCCGGCACTGACCCTGATCGGGGACAACCCGCTGCTGCTCGACCCCAGTCAATCAGTGATTAATTTGGGTGCTACAGCCGTTGATGCGGAGGATGGTGATATCAGCAGCGCCATCAGTTTTACCCAGACTGAAGATAATCAGGATCCGGCGGTAGATTTTTTGCAGACCTATTCGATTGTTGACAGTAATAACAATCTCTCTTCAGTAACCCGTAAAGTGGCGCTGGTTACTGATACAGATTCCGATGGGATCTACAACCGCTTTGATAGCGACGATGATAATGATGGGGTGGCGGATAGCAGTGATCAGTTTCCGTTGGATAGTAATTACTCAACGGACTCCGATGCGGATGGTATGCCTGACCTTTGGGAAACCCTCTATGGGCTGGATAGCAATAACCCCAACGATGCCAGTAGCGATATGGATGTCGATGGTTTAACCGCCATAGATGAATTTACTGCGGGCACTGTGCCCATTGCTTCACTGGATATTGATGGCAATGGTCAGTACGACGGTCTTACCGATGGCTTGCTTATTCTGCGCTATATGTTTGGTTTTAGCGGTGAGCAGTTAATTAATGGCAGCTTGGCGGCAGATGCTCTCTACAACAGTGCCAGCATTATTGAAGCGCGTATTGCCGGGCTTGGGAATAGAATTGATATAGATGGCGATAACCAGCTCGACGCTCTGACAGATGGCCTGCTAATACTGCGCTATCTACTCGATTTTAAAGAGGCGGCGTTAACGGGTGGCGCTCTGTCTGAAGGGGCTTTAAGGGTTGATCCTGCGGCTATTGAGGCCTATTTACAGACGCTTAAGACAGACGGCTCTTAAAACGCTGGAAAAACGGCCAGTTAGAAGCTTCTCACACGACGTTCGTCGGATTGCTGATATTAATTTTGAGGGGGTTTTCGCTTAGTTCGTTGTACAGATAATCCACAAGATGCTTTCTTGTT
>Ga0115564_10003992_pt1 | contig 12150 bp, 15 predicted proteins | sample COGITO_mtgs_1105_7_FD_88680 | JGI IMG/M metagenome (GOLD analysis project Ga0115564, IMG submission 88680) | Pelagic marine microbial communities from North Sea - COGITO_mtgs_110523 | ecosystem: Environmental > Aquatic > Marine > Epipelagic | place: Germany:Helgoland, sampling site Kabeltonne... | reverse complement strand
GGGCAGGTCGCGTTGCGCGATGGCACGGCGCAGATCAACCTGACGACCCGCGTCGAAAGCGGCGGTGGGATTACGATCAGCGGCCCCTTGGCGCTGACCGGTGCAAACCAGGCAGACATTACCATTTCGTTGAATGACGTGGTCTTGCAGGATCCCGAACTTTACCGCACCGAAGTATCTGGCGCGATCACCCTGAACGGACCATTGCTGGGCGGCGCACGCATTGCAGGCAGGCTGGAGGTTGGACAGACAGATGTGCAAGTGCCGTCCTCGTCGATCAGTAGTCTTGGCGCACTGCCAGATGTGATCCACGTCAACACACCCGCAGCCGTGCGGCAAACGCTTGAGCGAGCCGGGCTGTTGTCTGACGGAAGTGAACCGTCCAGCGGTGGCGGAAGCGGGCGCGCTTTCCCGTTGGATATCGTCATCAATGCCCCATCGCGGATCTTTATTCGTGGTCGCGGTTTGGATGCCGAATTGGGGGGTAGCCTGACGATCGGCGGAACCTCTGCCGATGTGATCCCTGTTGGTCGCTTTTCGCTGGTACGGGGCCGCATTGATATCTTGCAGCAGCGCTTTGAATTGACCGAAGGTTTGGCCAGCCTGCAGGGTGATTTTGCCCCGTTCCTTCGTCTTGTCGCGGCAACAGAGACTGACAATGGCACCGTCATCAGTATCGTCGTCGAAGGACCAGCTGGCGCGCCAGAGGTTAGCTTTATCTCGGTTCCGGAATTGCCGCAGGACGAAGTTTTGTCGCAGTTGATCTTTGGACGCGATCTGCAAAGCATTAGTCCGTTGCAAGCCGTGCAACTTGCCTCGGCGATTAGCACGCTCGCAGGGCGCGGTGGTGGTGCATTGGAGCGTTTGCGCGAAAGTATCGGATTAGATGATTTCGACGTTACAACGGATGATGAAGGCAACGCTGTGGTACGTGCAGGCAAATACCTGTCCGATAACATCTACACGGATGTCACGGTTACCAGCAAAGGTGATACAGAGATCAACTTGAACCTTGATGTGACTGATGCCGTCACCGCCAAAGGCAGCGTGAACCAAGACGGTGAAACTAGCGTGGGTTTGTTTTACGAACGGGACTATTGATGGTTGATCCACGCGTGTTGCTGGCTGTCGGCAACAGCGTCGATTGGTATGCGATGATGTGGGATATACGCGGATTGCGCTATGCACGCGATGCGTTTGGTTTCCGTGCGATTGACCCGCCGCCGCCCTTTCATGGCTGGGTAACTTTGGCGTCGCCGGATGCGCCTATCCCGAACATCGTTGGCCCCCTTGCAGGGCTTGAAGGATTTGGTGTCAAAGACGCATTTGCCATGCATGATCTATCCGGTTTTGGGCTGACCAAATTGTTCGAGGCCACTTGGCTTTGGCATCCTCCAGAAGTTCAGGCAGATACGACTGGCTGGGAAAAGATAGCGACGCCAGTGGCGCTTGAAGCTTGGGAAAACGCTTGGCGTGATACCTCGCCCAGTGGCCAACGGCAGTTTCCTGATACGATTTTGGAACGCAGCGATGTCGCTATTTGGGGTCGCAAAGCGGATGATGGTTATGATGCAGGGGTGATCGGAAACCTTTCGCTGGGTTGTGTGGGGCTATCGAACAGCTTTGGCGCAAACGCGCGCCCTGCGGCGACAGCACTTTGCGCTGCATTCGGACAGGGAAAACCTGTTGTCGGCTACGAGCGGGGTGACGATCTGGCCGAAGCATTAGCCACGGGTTGGCAAGAAACAGGGCCACTTGCCGTTTGGCACAGTCGTCGGAAGGAAAAACCATGAGCAACCTCGCACTAGAGCAACGCAAAAAACTGCCGGACGCTTTGCGTGTGTTGCTAGAGGAATACCCGCGCGATGGATGGGAACTTGACCCCGGTTTTGACGGTTTAGTGAAGTTCTGGCTAGACCGTCATTTGATGTTTCGCCGTTTGATGGGCGAGATGGGCAGCGCGACCGAGGCGTTATTAGATAAGAAAATCGCGCCAGAGCGGTACGCAGGCCTGTTGTCCAAGTATGGCGGCATGTTTGTGAATGGTTTGCACGAACATCACACGATCGAAGACACCTACTATTTTCCGAAACTCGCCACCAAGGACCGCCGCATTCAGCGCGGCTTTGATATCTTGGACAAGGATCATCACGATCTGGATAGCTTCTTGTCGGATTTTGTTGGCGGCGCAAACGGCGTTATTCACAGCAGCGACAATGCTGCCAAGCTACATGAAGGCGCAGGCAAGTTCCAAAAGGAATTACGCAAGCTGGAACGCCTGTTGGATCGTCATTTAGTTGATGAGGAAGAACTGGTCGTGCCAGTTATATTGCGGTTCGGATCGTCCGGACTTGGTTAACTTACTGCAGGCGGAATGACGCAGAATCGCCTGCACCTTGATCAACGGTAAAGCGGATGCGGTCATCGCCGCGCGCTTCGACAAGTTGGCAGTTATAGGCGATCGGGTCGCCGCCCCATGACATTTCGCGGCAGAAATAGCCGTCCTGCCAAGACCATGTGCCGACGATGTCCCAACCAATGGCAGAGCCCGCTATGGTGCCCTCTTCAGATACGTTCAGGCGAATACCGTAAAAGAAATTACGCAGTTCCTTGCCTTGGACGAGAGACACAAAAGTACTTTCATCCTTAACTGGCGCGTAGCCGTCCGCCAGCGCAGGCGCGGCAGTCATTGCGACGATCAGGGCTAGGGCAACGTACTTCATTAGGCACCTCGGTTGGCGTTCGATGCCCTTTGTACGTGCCCTCATGCGCTGTGGATCAGTTTGGAGCGTTACAGACCTAAAACGTCTAGCATATCATATTCACCCGGTGCTTTGTCTTGTCCCCAAAGTGCGGCCTTCAGCGCGCCGCGCGCAAAAACCGCGCGGTCTGTCGCAAGGTGGCGCAGCACGATACGTTCTCCTGCGGCTGCAAACATGACGTCATGTTCGCCGACAATATCACCGCCGCGAATGGCGCTAAACCCGATGTCACCGCGTTTGCGCGCACCTGTGATCCCATCACGCCCACTGTCGCTGACGTCAGCCAGTGACACGCCACGGCCTTCGGCGGCAGCTTCGCCCAACATCAAGGCGGTGCCGGACGGTGCGTCGACTTTTTTATTGTGATGCGCCTCGATCACTTCGATGTCGAAATCTTCGTCCAAGGCGGCGGCGACTTTTTTGGTCAGCTGCACCAAAAGGTTCACGCCCAAGGACATGTTCCCTGCGCGCACGATGGGCGCATGACGGGCGGCGGCAGTGATCGCTTTCAGATCATCCTCGGACAGGCCGGTTGTGCCGATCACATGTACGGCGCGGGCTTGTGCGGCCAACCCCGCAAAGGCAACCGTGGCTGCAGGTGCCGTGAAATCAATGACGGCTTGGGCTTTCGCGAAAACCGCGACTGCATCGTCGGTGACTGTGACGCCAACGGGTTGCCCACCCATCGCGGTGCCGATGTCTTGGCCGACCCAGTCATGTCCGGTCCGCTCAAGCACCCCCACAAGGCGGCATTTATCCGATGCCATCACCGATTGAACGAGCATTTGCCCCATTCGGCCTGATGCGCCGGTAATCACGATGCCTGGTGTGTCTGTCATTGGTCCGTTCCTTTATCCTGACCCCCGTCTTAGCGGTGGATCGCACGTGACGCAAAGCCTTGCTTGGCAATAGGGTAATCTGCGATTACACGACGGTCATGACTAAGAATTCAAACAGAGACGGCAAAGCCCCCACACAGCGTATGCTGCGCGTGGGCGAAATGATCCGTCGCACCCTTTCAGAAGTGCTTCAGCGTGGCGATGTCCATGACGAAGAACTAGAGCGTATGTCGATCACAGTGGGCGAGGTGCGGATGTCACCGGACCTCAGTATTGCTACGGCGTTTATTCTACCGCTTGGTGGCGATGGCAAAGAAGAGGCGTTGTCTGCCTTGCGCCGCAACCGCTATGAAATCCGGCATTTGGTCGTCAAGGGTGGCACGATGAAGTTCGCGCCCGAATTGCGGTTCGAAATTGACGGCACCTTTGATCAGATGGACGCCACGCGTGCGTTGCTTGCAGAAGGGCACGTGCGTCAGGATATCGACGACTGATGCGCGGGCTGATTGCCCTATTGTTAGTATGGGCGGCGCCTGCCGCTGCGGTGACCTGCGAAGATATTGAATACGCGGGTAACAGCTATACGCTTTGCACCGTTGATGCCGCGTCCGAGAATTTGCGCCTGTTTTACAAAGACGCCGATGATGCGGTGATTGGCAGTTTTAGTGCAATCGCAGCGCTGCCTGATGTGACCCAGCTTGATTTTGCGATGAACGCGGGCATGTATCACGATGATCGCCGTCCTGTGGGGCATTATGTCGAGAATGGTGTCGAAGTGATGCGCGTTATCCCGAACGCAGGGCCCGGTAACTTTGGCCTGCTACCTAACGGTGTGTTTTGCATCAATGATGGGAACGCGCAGGTCTACGAGACTTTGCAATATCTGGATAAAGCGCCCGTTTGCCGCGATGCCTCTCAATCGGGTCCAATGCTGGTGATAGATGGTGCGCTGCATCCACGGTTCTTAATCGACAGCACCTCGCGTTTTATTCGCAATGGCGTGGGCACGTCTGCTGATGGTGGCACCGCAGTCTTTGCGATTTCAAACAACAGCGTGACGTTTCACGAGTTTGGTAGCTTGTTTCGCGACTATCTTGGGTTGCCGAATGCGCTTTATTTCGATGGTAAGGTTTCGCGGCTGTATTCGCGTGAATTGGGCCGTAGCGACTTTGGATTTCAATTGGGTCCGATGGTGGCTGTGACCAACTAGATGTCCAACAGGTCAATGATCGTTTGCAGGTTCGGGCTTTGGCGCAAGTTTTGCACTTCGTTGGGGTGGAACCACCCAGCATCACTGACATCATCTGCCGCTTGCGGCTCCCCGCTTTCATAGCGGCAAGCGACTGCTGCCAGTAAATAGTGGAATTGCACCGTACCCGCCGCATCACGTGTGATTGCATCGATATTTGTCAGGTATGATAGTGGCGTGCCGACAACACTGGTTTCTTCCGCAAGTTCGCGTGCGGCGGCGTCCATTGCAGTCTCGCCCAGTTCCACATGCCCGCCTGGGAAACCCCACGTATTCGCGTTGGGTTCATTGCGGCGTTTGACCAACAAGATGCGCCCTTCATGATGCATGACGGCAATAGCGCCTAGTTTTGGGCGGCTCATAGTTGAAGGACTTTTTGTGCGACGGCGGCGCCAAGGATCGCGTGATCGTCCGCAGAGAAATGTATCCCGTCGATGGGGCTGGACCCGATTACCGCGCCTGCATCCAGAAAAGCGATCCCCCAATGTGCGGCCAGTGCTGCGATCATCGGGGCGAAGGCTTGCGATTTTTCAGCCGCTCCCATCGCAGTATCGCGGTAAGTGCCTTGTTCCAAAATCGGTGGCGGCGCGATCAGCAGAATGTCAAAGCCGCCATGCCGTGTCTGGTAAGGTTCCGATCGCGCAATAGCGAGAAGGGAGGCAAGTCCGCCAACAATCTGGTCGGCACTGCGCGCGTGGTGGGTCTGCGCGTCGTTCGTGCCAAGCATGATCGTCAATACATCAATGGGTCCGTTGCTTTCCAATGCGATGCGCAGCCCCAATTGCCCATCCATATGTACGCCCATAATTGGGTCCGCCAAACAAGTTGTGCGCCCGGGCAGGCTTTGTTCAAGCACCGTCCAACCCGAACCAAGTGCGTTCGCTAATACGCCCGGCCAACGCACGTCAGGGTCAAAGCGCCGATTTTCCCCGCGCGCATGTGCAGGCGGTGTCCCGTAGGTGTTGCTATCGCCGAATGTGAGAACTGTTTTTACCATGCGCTCAAGCTATGTGCAGGTCCCGCAATGGTAAAGCACGTTTGACCCCTTGGCCTTCGCGACCAGAGCGCACATATAAGGGGCAACATCAGTTGAAGGAGACGACCCATGCTCGAATTGGACGGAACACCAAAGGCCCCCGCCGCTGACCTGATCAAAGACGCGACCGACGCGAGCTTTGTGGTAGATGTCATTGAGGCTTCTCAGACCGTTCCCGTGATCGTCGATTTCTGGGCGCCTTGGTGCGGTCCATGCAAAACGCTTGGACCTGCAATTGAGGCGGCAGTGACAAAGGCTGGTGGTCGCGTGAAGCTGGTTAAGATCGACGTGGACGCAAACCAAGCCTATGCTGGCCAGTTGCAGGTCCAATCAATCCCGACGGTCTATGCGTTTTTCCAAGGCAAACCTGTTGATGGTTTCCAAGGTGCGCTGCCCGGGTCAGAGATTGACGCATTCGTCGAAAAGATCGCAGCCCTTGCTGGCGAGCCGGAAGATGATGGTCTAACAGCCGCAATCGAGGCCGCAGAACAGATGCTGCAAGACGGCGAAGCAACCGACGCCGCCGAAACATTCGCCGCGATCTTGCAAGAAGATCCAGCCAATGCGCCTGCCTATGCAGGTTTGGTCCGGTCCTATCTGGCGCTGGACGATGTCGATCAGGCCGAAGCAGTTCTGAACGGCGCACCAGCCGAGATTTCCACTGATCCTTTGTTGGAAGCGGTTCATGCGCAAATCACACTGGCGCGTGAGGCAGCGAATGCAGGTCCTGTGGCTGAATTGCAGGCGGCGGTTGATGCTGCCCCCGACGATCATCAGGCGCGCTTTGATCTCGCGGTGGCCTTGCATGCAAATGGCGAAGTCGAAGAGGCGGTGGGCCAATTGCTAGAGCTGTTCCGCCGTGATCGGGAATGGAATGAGGGTGCCGCAAAGGCGCAGTTGTTCAAGATTTTCGACGCACGCGAGGCAAAGGACCCGATTGTGTTGAACGGGCGACGTAAACTGTCGTCTTTGATATTTGCCTGATGCAATCTTCGGACTACTTATAGGTCATGATTTCAAAGACTGACCTGCCTGACACAATCCCCGTGTTCCCACTGCCCGGCGCGCTGCTTTTGCCGCGTTCGCGCTTGCCGTTGCATCTGTTCGAGCCGCGCTTTCTGGCGATGCTGGATGATGTGCTGAAAACGTCCTCGCGGTTGATCGGGATGGTCCAGCCCTATGAGGCCGCCGATGGTGGCAACAGGCTGCATGCGATTGGGTGTGCAGGCAAGGTTACCGCGTTTTCCGAAACCGATGACGGCCGCTACATGATTACGCTGGCGGGTGCGTCGCGATTTCGGGTTATCGAAGAGGTTGAGGGTTTTGCGCCCTACCGCCGTTGCAAAGTCGCTTGGCAAGGGTTCGAGCATGATTTGGGACCTGTCGAAAAAGACCCCGGTTTTGATCGCCCCGTGTTTATGGACGCACTGGGCCGCTATCTGACCGAGGCAGGCCTTTCCACCGATTGGGAAAGCTTAGGCGAAGCAGAAGATGAGTTGCTGATCAATTCGCTATCGATGCTGTGCCCGTTCGAGCCTGAGGACAAGCAAGCTTTGCTAGAGGCCCCTTCCTTGACCACCCGCCGTGAAACGCTCATGACTTTGATCGAGTATTCGCTGCGCGGCGGATCAAGTGAAGAGGTCATGCAGTGAGCGAAACGCAATTCGATCCCAAGATGCTAGAGGCGTTGGTTTGCCCAATGACCCAAGACACCCTGAAGTATGATGCGGAAAAGCAACAGCTGGTCAGCAAAGGCGCGAATGTTGCTTTTCCTATCCGCAATGGCATTCCGGTGATGTTGATGGATGAAGCGCGGGTGTTGGATTAGGTTTTTTGTGGAGTGCGAAGGTCTGCTAGGCGGGACTTTTGAGACATTCGCCGCATTTGCACCAATGGCCATTGTTGGCGCTTCGCGGCATTGACCGCGTCGGCGGGTATGAATTTAGCGGTCGCTGTTATAGCCCCGTTTGCCGCGATTCCGAATTAAAGGCCGACGTTCATGCGCGACGTAGCAAAAACGATACTCCAATGACTGGGTTGCGGACGATCCCGACCTTCGCTGCGGTTGGCGAACCCCGACCGAGGCGTTCGCTGAAGAACTTAGAAAGCTAGGATAAAGAAATGTCGCAACCTAACTTGAGTCCACAGCCGGACCCGACCCCGAGAACGGCACATCAGCCATTCCACTTTGCCTCAAGTTCACAGCGGGGGCGTTTTTGAGGAAATGGCAAGATCAATGAGCTCCACCATGGATTTCACCTGCGCCTTTTCAAAAATGCGTGCGCGGTGATGATCGACGGTGCGCGGACTGATGTTGAGTGCACGCGCGATCTCTTTGCTTGTTGTGTCTGATGGATTGGAGACAATCATGTCGACGATCTCCTTTTCGCGGGCTGTCAGAGCGTCCAGCCGTTCGCGTGAACGTTTTACCTTCTGATGTATTTCGCTTGTCGCTGCACCCATTTTCAAGGCCGTTCCAATGCGCTCGATCAGTACTTCTGTCCGAAACGGTTTTTCGAGAAAATCAATGGCTCCGGCCTTCATCGCCTGCACCGACTCCGGTACACCGCCGTGACCAGTTATGAAGATGATCGGGATCATAGAGCCGCTGGAGACGAGTTCTGCCTGCAACTCCAATCCGGTCATTCCTGGCATGCCGTAGTCAAGAATGATGCATCCCAGTTGGTTCGGGTCATGTTCATCCAGAAATGCTTGCGCAGATTCAAATGTGACAACAACAAACCCACGCTTAGTCAAAGCCCGCGATAGCGATGAGCGAATGTCCTGGTCATCGTCGATGATGAAAATAGTTGGGTCAGTCGTAGGCATTTGATGCTGTCCTATGCGCTCTTGCTGGCAGGTTCATGCCGCAGTCGTGTTAAGACCCTGATTGTGTCCATTCTCAGGGCGCCTTGGGTATCACAAAGCAAAAGCGTGCCCCGTGATCATCATTTGTTTCATACCACATCTTTCCGCCCCCAGCTTCGATGATGGACCGACTTATCGATAGCCCAAGTCCCATGCCGTCGCTCTTTGAGGTCTCGAATTGTGCAAAAAGTTCAAGCTTTGGGTCTACACCAGGACCGGTGTCACTGATCGACACTTTGACGAAGTCGTCTTCAAAGACGGCATTCACTTGGATTTCCTTCTTGTTATCCCCGGTGCTGGCAATCGCTTCAATCGCATTGCGCAGCAAGTTGACGATGACCTGCGCAATCTGCACGCGAATGCCAAGGACCTGCGGAAGGGTCGCGCAATCGACCGCTATTTCAACACCATGCTCAGTTGCTTCAGGCTGAACCAACCGCAAGGTCTGACCGATCAATTCTTCTAGATCGAACGGTGCCTTCCATTCCTCACCCTTCCGAGCGAAGCCACGCAAAGCCTTGATGATATCAGCCGCACGGTGGGCTTGCTGATCGAGTTCCTTGAGTATCTGTATCAGCTCGTCGTTTTGCACAGTTTCATCTCTCGCAGTCAAAAGTGCGGTATCTGCGTTTTGGGTGATGGCCGTGAGCGGTTGATTGAGCTCGTGCGCAAGCCCGGCCGCCATTTGCCCCAACATTTCACCGCGCGCAAGATGAGAAAGATCGCGGTTAAGCTTGTCAATTTGCGTTTCGGCTAACTTGCTTTGTGTGATGTCATCTATTGTTGCAACGACATGAAGGGGCTTACCATCGTTGTCTCGGATCATGATGGCGTTTGTTCTTGCCCAGATGACTGTACCATCTTTGCGAACACACCGTTTTTCGATACTGGAGCCACCATTCTCGAGGTTCTGTTCAACAAATTGAGAAAATGTCATACCCTCACCTGGTTCCCAAAAATCCGGCGCACTCATTTGCAGAACTTCGTCGGTCGAATAGCCCATGATTTCACTGAATCGTTCGTTTGCTTTGAGGAACCGGCCAGAATCTGGGCTGATCTGCACCATCCCGCGAGATGACAATTCAAACGTTTGTCCGTACTCGCGTTCCATTTTCTTGCGCTGCATGATTTCGCTTGTCAGTGTCTCGTTTGCCCGTTCCAGCTCTCGGTAGGTCCGTGGCATCGGCTCGGAGGGATCTACTTCGCCTTGCGACACAAGTGCCGAGCGCACGGCAAATGCCCGGACGGGGCGGTGGATATAGTTCGCAAGGAAGAGCCCAGCAACACCTGTGAGGATTGCGACGACGGCAGCGAACCAGATATCACGTGTCCTGTTCTCAATAATTGCGCCAATGAAGTCCTTTTCAGGGGCATAAACGGCAATGGTCCATGGCAACTTGGTACTCATGGTCGGCATTATGGTCGATACAAAGTCTGCGTTCTCATAAGTGAACTCTTGATAGATTTCGGATTCGACAAACACTGACTCCATTTGAGACAAATCACCGAATGCTTCGCGTGCAATTGGATCGTCGATTTCGTCGATGCCGGCAAACCTAAATGTACCGTCAGTATTTGCAGTCTTAAGAAGTTCTGGCTTTGGGTGCGCAATAACATCGCCGTTCCGGTTCACAATCAGTGCAGTCCCGCTTTCACCAATCCGCAACTTGGACAGAAAGTCTGAGATCGCGCTGATCTCGATGTCGACGCCAACGACGCCCTGCAACTCTCCGCCTTCCCCAATAACCGGTGATGCAATTGTTATTCCCGGAGTCTGAGAACTGAAAAAGATATAGGGATCTGTCCAGATGGTATCGCGTTGCGTCCGGGCCGATATGTACCAAGGACGCGATCTAGGATCATATGTGTCGGTCGGGTCAGGCAGGGTCTCCTCAACGACAAAGTCACTGTCGCGCCATATCAACCCGGTCTCTCGATCTTCGCCCCTGCGGGTGATTATCTTGGAGCGAAAAGGACTCCCTCCCTTGCTGCGCATCACATAGACAAAATTGCCGTCTTCGTCGCCATAAAAGACGCCAGCGAACTGCTGTTCTGACTGCAACTGTTGGAAGAGCAACCGTTCCAACTGCCCCTTGTCTTCGCTCGTTACAATTCTGTTCTCTGCCAACCGGGCCGCCAGTTCAGCCGCAGCCTGCGCAGGGTCGAGGAAACCTTGAGAGTGCGCGATCGCATTTGTCCCGACGTCGCCCAATAAGTTGCGGGCATGGTCAAGCAACACCCGCTCTGAGGTGACGTACGACGATGTGACCACCACAATGACTGCCACAAATTGAAGACCAGCCAAACAAACAGCGAGAACGAGCCCAAGAGACGTTTTCATGTTCTCATATTTCCCAAAGCATCCTATCCAGCGATCGCGGCGGCAGGTCCAAGGACCCGCAGAACAGCATACTTACTCTGACATCATTCTTGATATTTTGACAGTGAACGCGGGTCTATAGGCAAAACTACCTAGGCAACCACACCAATATCATCAGCGCGTCCTATCAGTCATAAGTTCCGTGTTAACCTGGAGTGTTTGTGTGTGTTTCCGGGATGTAAACCAAGCGAATAGGGAACTGAATACTGAATTCCACTCCATGCCACGGGTATGTCAATATTCGACCAGTTGACCTCTGACTGGTTGGCGCGGCGGCGGTGAGTTGCCGTCACGCCAGTACCCTTTTCGCTGCATTGAGCTTGCGCAATTTTGTCCAGTAAAGAGCAAGTCGATTTTCCGGCTCTTGTTTAAGACTGAATAACATGAGAATTATGGGATGCATGCTCGTTGCGTCAATCGTCGCATTTTCTGGCGTGACTTAGCTGCTTGGGCAAAAGGTGGGTTTGTCCACTACCCGATCCTCCAACACCTGATTGGGCAACAAGACGGCCAGTGGCTGGTTTTGGGGAAAATTTGGCAACCGCAGGAATTTACTATCCATGGTGGTCAACTTCGGCCGGACGGCAGCTTTACGCAACTTTCAGCCGTTAATGCACTGCGCAAAATTGGGTGTTCTGGTCTAATTTTGTTGAAAAACTCTTGTTGATTTGAGGTCCTATCACTGATTCAATTTGCTTGTGAATGCAGGGGGATTGACTATGTTGGGACCTAAGCAAGAAGCGCAAGGCGCACTCTTCTACGAGTTCTCTATCGAAGATCATGTGCCCCAAGACCACTTGCTGCGGTCGATTGACCGGTTTGTGGATCTGAGCAGTATCCGTTCACATCTTGCAGAGTTTTACAGCCACACGAGCCGCCCGTCGATTGATTCAGAGCTGCTGATCCGGGAGTATCCGAAACTCTGTGTATGAGGCTCAGCCCATGCGGTTTTGACGGGTCATTTGTTGAACCGTTCTGGATATAGGATAGCGAATTGGTTTCGTGCGGCAACCCAT
>Ga0115564_10003988_pt1 | contig 12157 bp, 12 predicted proteins | sample COGITO_mtgs_1105_7_FD_88680 | JGI IMG/M metagenome (GOLD analysis project Ga0115564, IMG submission 88680) | Pelagic marine microbial communities from North Sea - COGITO_mtgs_110523 | ecosystem: Environmental > Aquatic > Marine > Epipelagic | place: Germany:Helgoland, sampling site Kabeltonne... | reverse complement strand
GAGTGTTGTTTACCTAGACTTTTTTTAGAAATTTTCATTTTTTGCTTTAAAAATTGGGTCGCAAAAATACAATAAATTTTAGATTAGGGCAAGACTATAATTACAGATTTAATTTTTTAAAATTTGAAGTAATTTAGTATGAAAATGTTCTGGATTTTCAGCGTGAACCCAATGTCCTGAATTTGGGATTGAAATAATTTCTGAATTTGGAAATTTGTCTTTGACTAAAATAACATCACTTTGATTTATATAATCTGATTTTTCTCCTTTAAAAAAGAATGTTTCAATTAAAATATTATCAGTAATGGTTAGCTTATCCATAAGTATAATTAAATTATGATGAAGAACATTAATATTTGCTTTGAAGAAAAAATTGTTGTTACTATCTCTTCCAATATTTTTTAAAAGGAAAAATACTAAAGATTGCTCTTTAACAGTTTTTGCAAGCTCAATTTCAATCTCTTTTCTTGAACTATATTTAGCTAGATTTAATGCTTTTAGCGCCAAAAATAAATAGTTGAATTTAGGTTCATATTTTTTGGGGGCTATATCAACAATTATTAGTTTTTTTAAATATTCTGCATGAAGCATACTGAAATTCATAGCCGTCTTACCTCCCATTGAATGTCCTATAAGTAAACATTTATCAATTTCGTGGTGATTTAAATAATTATGTAAATCATCTACCATTAAAACATAATTAATTTTTTCTGAGTGAAAACTTTTTCCGTGATTTCTTTGATCTATTAAATGGATACAGAAACTGTCATCATTTGATAATTTATTTGCAACCGACTTCCAGTTATCGCCCATCCCTAATAACCCGTGAAGAATAATAACAGGATTGTTGCCTGATCCAATTATTTTTGAGTGAAGAATTTTCATGATAATTTCTGCAGGTAAGATTTTACAACAGCTTCAATACCTAAAAACAAACTCTCAGTTATTAACGCATGACCAATAGAAACTTCCAGTAAATTATTGATTTTTTTCTTAAAAAATTCTATGTTATTTAATGACAAATCATGACCTGCATTAATTCCTATATTTAATTGATTTAAAAGTTCAGCACATTCAACGTATGGGCCAATAGCAGCATAGTTTCCTTGTTTATAATTAACAGCATAATCTTCGGTGTATAACTCTATCCTATCCGGATCAATTTTATGTAAGTTCTCAATGAATTTAGTCTCAGGGTTAAGAAATATAGATGTTCTAATTTTATTTCTTTTAAACTCATCAACTATCTCAGTTAAAAAACTTTCATTTTTAATTGTATCCCAGCCTGAAGATGAAGTAATATCGTTAATACCATCAGGAACAAGTGTTACTTGCGTTGGCTTAATTTCCAATACCATTTTTATAAACTTTTCGTTTGGATTTCCTTCAATATTAAACTCTGTATTAACAATTGGTGATAACTGATATACATCGGAATATCTTATATGTCTCTCGTCTGGCCTAGGGTGTACTGTAATTCCTTGAGCACCAAATATTTGTATTTTTTTTGCAAATTCAATTAAGTCAGGGCTGTTTCCTCCTCTTGCATTTCTTAATGTTGCTATTTTATTAATATTAACACTTAATTTTGTCATTTGTAAATTTTAATGTAAAAATACAAACTACTTTAAGTAAATTATGTAATTTGGTTTAAAATTTACAAGCAATATGATAGTAGATAATCTTGTTGAAAACGAGGTAACAATAAAGGTGTTAAAAAACATTAATACTTTTTCTTTTTCTGAAATTTGTCAAATATTAGAAGTTAATAATGTTAAAATATTTAGCGTTTCTATCTCTGATACAAATTTAGATTATATTGAAGCGATTGTAAAAATTTCTGCAAAAGACTTAGCTCCTGCTCTTAGGCTATTAAGAGAGTTTGAATACGAGGTTCTATCAAATCATGAAGAAGATGATTTTTTAAATGATTTAAAGGACAGGTCAAAATATTTGGATAAATATTTAAACATTTAGATTAAATGAAAGTAGCTATTCTCGGTAAAATTTTGAAATCCGAACCAACAGAATATATTACTAAAATAATACCTCTTTTAGAAAAGAAAAAAGTTTCTGTATTTCTTGAATTTGAGTATTTTAAGTCATTAAACGGTTTTATTTCAGAATCTGTCAGCTCATTTAAAGAATTGGATAAATCTTTTGATCTACTTATTTCAATTGGTGGGGATGGTACAATCTTAAAAGCGATAACTTTTGTTAAGGATTTATCTATTCCAATTGTTGGTGTTAACACAGGTAGATTAGGGTTTTTAGCTAAAATTCAAATTGAAAATATAGAACAGGTAATTGAAGAAATTATCTCTGGAAATTACTCTATTTCAGAGAGAACTCTTATTGAGGTTTCAACATCTGAAAACAACCAACAACTATCTAAATTAAACTTTGCGCTTAATGAAATAACCTTGAGTAGAAAAAACACTACTTCCATGATTTCAATTGATACTAAGCTAGACAACAAACACTTGAACTCTTACTGGGCAGATGGACTAATTATTTCTACACCTACTGGCTCAACTGGATATTCTTTAAGTTGTGGAGGGCCAATTATAATGCCTGAAGCAGAAAATCTTATTATAAATCCAATAGCTCCACATAACTTAAATGCTAGACCATTAATTATTTCAGATAGTACAGAAATTAAAATTAAGGTTAATGGTAGAGAAGATGAGTTTTTAATATCATTAGACTCAAGAATTACGACTTTAAGTAATTCTAACGAAGTGGTAATAAAGAAATCTCCATTTAAAATAAAAATGATTGAATTTGAAAATGAAAGTTTTTTAATCACACTTAGGGAAAAATTAATGTGGGGTAAGGACAAAAGAAATCTACAATAAAATAAATTAATAATAGTTCTTTAATTAAACTTTATAAGAATTTATGGATTTAAATAGAAATTTAATTTTGTTGATCTTCATGTTAATTTTTAACTGCCAATATTCCAGTAGCCAAATTTATGAAGTAGGCTTTTTTTTGGGTAAATCTAATTTTATTGGCGATGTAGGAGATACACGTTTTATAAATCCTATTTACAACGAAGTTGGTCCAGATTGGGTGAGTGGAATAAATTTAAAGTGGAATAGAAGTCCCAGACACTCTTGGAGATTTTCGTTTATTTCGGGAAATTTAGCTTCCAATGACCTTGTGTCCAAAGACCCAAGAAGAATTGAAAGAGGTTATAGCTTTAAAACACCCATCCGAGAATTATCAATAGGTATGGAGTTTAACTTTTTTGATTATAATTTACATGAACCTGGAATTAAATATACTCCATATGTCTTTACCGGTCTAATCTACTCAAAATTTGATAAACTTGGACTTCAGAATAACATCATTTCAACTGTTGGAGGTAACACCAATTCGTTTGGAATCCCATTTGTGTTAGGCTTAAAATACAGGTTATTAGAACACCTAATAATTTCTGGTGAAGTTGGATCAAGATTTGTGTTCACAGATAATATTGACGGAAGTTTATCAGATAAAGAAAATTACACTAATTTTGGAAATATTAACAATAATGATTGGTATATGTTTACGTTTATTAATTTATCATATACATTTGGAAGAAAACCTTGTTATTGTAACTATTAAGTAATGGTAAAAGAAAATACAAATATTCCAAAACATATAGCCATAATTATGGATGGAAATGGCAGGTGGGCAAAAAACAAGGGTCTATCTAGAGACCACGGACATAAAGAGGGTAAGGAGTCTGCAAAAGAAATTGTTAAAACTTGCGCAAAAATTGGAGTTAAAAATTTAACATTATTCGCTTTTTCAACTGAAAACTGGAAAAGACCAAAACTCGAAGTTGAATTGCTAATGGGCCTATTACACAACTCTTTAATCTCCGAATTAAAGGAGCTTAAAAAAAATAACATTAGACTCACAACTATTGGTGACATTTCTAAAATCCCCATTGTAATAAGAACGTTTTTAAAAAAGGTTTGCGATGAAACAAAGAATAATAATCTAATGACTTTAACACTGGCATTAAGCTATGGCTCGAGAGACGAGATTATAAATTCTGTTAAAAATATCGCTGATAAAGTTAAAAATAATATAATTTCTGTTGAAAAAATTGATCAATCCCTAATAAATCAGCATCTTTACACTCGAAATTTACCAGACGTTGATTTGATGATTAGAACGAGTGGTGAAAAAAGAATTAGTAATTTTTTACTTTGGCAATCTGCGTATGCAGAATTGCACTTTAGCGAAGAATTATGGCCTGATTTTAAGAGCGAACATTTAATGAGCGCAATATCTGATTATCAAAACAGAGAAAGAAGGTTTGGAAAAACAAGTGAACAGCTTACATAAAAAAAAAGTTTTGAAAATAGATTTTAAAAAGTTTACCTATATTTTTTTACTTTCTTCATTAACAGGATTCTCTCAATTATCCGAAAAAAAACAATCATACATTGTTGGTGAAGTAATTGTTTCAGGTAATACCACATTTAGTCCCCAAACTATAGTAACATATTCAGGACTAGGAAAAGGAGAGAAAGTAACATTGCCTGGAGAAAAAATTAGTAATGCCATAAAAAAATTATGGGGGTCAAACTTATTTAGTTCGATTGAAATATTCGAAACCAGAAAAAGTAATGATACTGTTTTTCTAGAAATTTCTTTAGTTGATCTACCAGAACTTACCAGTCTAACAATTAGTGGTGTAAAGAAAAATAAAACTGAAGATATTATTAAAGAAAATAAGTTACAAAACGGAGTTAAAGTAACAGAAAATTTATTAACAACTACAAAAAATTATTTAGAAAATTCATTTAGAAAAAAAGGTTTTTTAAAAGCCAAAGTAACTATCAAGACTGAAGCGGTAATTGATAGCACAACTAAATCTAAGGTGAATATGTTCTTGGATATTAATAAAGGTAGTAAAGTTAAATTAGAGGATATTTCATTTATTGGAAACGAAAAACTTAAATCCAAGACATTGTTAAAGGCAATGAAAAATACAAAAGAAAAAAATATTTTTAGAGTTTTAAAAAGATCTAAATTTATCAAAGACGACTTTAAAGAAGATTTAGTTGGTGTTGTAGATAAGTATAAAGAAAATGGTTACAGAGATGCTAGAATTCTTGTTGACACACTTATTTATGATAACAAATCAAATTTAGCTAAGATTACTATAGAATTAGAAGAAGGAGAAAAATATACATTTGGAGAAATCAACTATTTAGGTAATACTGTATACTCAGACTCACAACTTAATCAGATTTTGAAAATCAATGAAGGAGATACTTACAATGGAGTTGAACTTGAAAAAAGTATTGCTGATAGTTCTGACCCTGATGCAAATGACTTGTCGAATTTATATCAAAATAATGGATATTTATTTTCATCTGTCACACCTGTAGAAGTTAGTGCTGATGGTAATGTTATAGATTTAGAGATAAGAATTAATGAAGGTAAACCTGCATATTTTAATAATATATCGGTTGTTGGTAATGAAAAAACAAATGATCATGTAATCTACAGGGAAATTAGGACAAGACCTGGTCAGTTATATAGTAAGGCCAATGTAATGAGAACCTTGCGTGAATTAGGACAATTAGGTTATTTTGATGCTCAACAAATTTCTCCAGATTTTAAAAATGTTAATCCTGGTAATGGAACATTAGACATGCAATATTCCGTAGTTGAGAGTGGTTCAAGTCAAATTGAATTACAAGGTGGATATGGTGGTGGTGGATTTATAGGTACCCTAGGTCTTTCTTTTAATAATTTTGCAATTAAAGATATTTTTAATAAGAAAGCGTATAAACCTGTTCCAATGGGAGATGGTCAAAAACTTGCACTTAGATTGCAATCAAGTAGATTTTATACAATGAACAGTTTTTCATTTACTGAGCCATGGTTAGGAGGTAAAAAACCTGTTCAATTTTCTACACAATTATCCCAAACTAAACAGTTTCTTTATAACCCAGTAACTAGAAATGCAGACAAGACAAGATCTTTCAATATTAGTGGAATTTCTGTTGGACTAGCTAAAAGACTTGCTGTACCAGATGACTATTTTACTTTATCACAAGCAATAAGTTTTCAGTATTATGATTTGAATAACTACAACACTGGACTTTTTACTTTTGGTAATGGTTCTTCGAATAATTTAGCTTACACACTTGGATTAAGTAGAAACAATACTTACACTGATCCAATTTACCCAACAGGTGGTTCTAATTTTAGTTTTTCTGCTAAATTCACCTTTCCTTATTCTTCAGTTAATAATGTAGATTATTCTGCTTTAAAAACAGAAAGGCAAGACTTAGTTGATCAATTATCAACTGACCCATCTAATGCTTCTGCTTCTGATAGAATAGCAGAAATTGATCAAGAAAAATTTCGATGGTTAGAATATTACAAATTTAAATTTAAAGGAGAATGGTATACAGCACTTACAAAAAAATTAGTTCTAAAACCTACATTTGAATTTGGGTTTCTAGGAGCTTACAATAATGACAGAGGTATTGTGCCTTTTGAAAGATTTTTTCTTGGTGGAGATGGACTAGGTACATATAGTTTAGATGGAAGAGAAACAATTGCATTAAGAGGATATCCTAACCAGTCATTATCATCTCAAGATGGAGGTTCTATTTATAACAAGTATTCATTAGAACTTAGATATCCAATTAGTTTAGGCCAACAGGCTAAAGTATATGCCTTAGCATTTATGGAAGGTGGATATTCGTTTAATAACTTTAGAGACTATAATCCATTTGAACTAAAAAGATCTGCTGGTTTAGGAGTTAGATTGTTTATGCCTCAATTTGGGTTACTGGGCATTGATTTTGGACATGGATTTGACCCATTACAAGGGGAGAGTGATAAGCATGGATGGGAAACACACTTTATCATAGGACAAAATTTCTAAAATTATACTATAAATATAAATTAGGCGTTAATAAATAAACTCTAGAGTTATTAAAGATTTAAAAAACATATTATTTTTTTGCGTGCTTATTTATTCTACCACCGCATTATCTCAAAAAGGAGTGCGAATCGGCTATATCGATACTGATTATATATTGGAAAATATTCCTGAATACCAAGAGATAAATCAACAGCTCAATTCAAATGTAGGAAAATGGAAAAAAGAAATAGAAAATAGAGAAAAAGAGGTTAAAAATAAACGTGATGTCTTAAATAAAGAGCGAATCTTACTTACAGCTGAGTTAATCCAAGATAGAGAAGAAGATTTAAAGATAGAAGAAGAAGAAATTTACGAATACAAGCAAAACAGATTTGGACCAAATGGTGATTTTATATTGCAAAAGAAGCAATTAATCCAGCCTATTCAAGATCAAATATTCTTAGCCATTCAGGAAATTGCAAAAACAAAAAAATATGACTTTATTTTTGATAAATCTGCTGATATTGTTATGCTTTACTCGGACAAAAGGTACGATATTAGTGAACAAATTCTTCGAACAATACTTCGATCTAATAATCAAAAACAAGTAGAGTCTAGAAAAGAAAAGAAGAACCTTGAAAAAGAATCACTAGTTTCTAAATCTAACATTGAAGATCCAAGAAAAGATGAACTTGAAAATAGAAAAAAGATTGCAGAAGAGGAAAGAAATAAAATATTACTGGAGAGAAAAGCAAAAAAAGCTGAATCAGAGTTGAAAAGAAGAAAAATGATAGAAGATAGAGAGTTAAAAAAGCAAGAAGCAGAAAAGAAAGTGAATAAACTAATTGATGAAAGAGAAGCAAAAAAGAAAAAAATATTAGAAAATAAAAGGAAAATTCTTGAAGAAAAAAAGTTAAAAAAAGAAGAAACTGTAGAAAAAAGAAAGAGATTAATAGAGAGTAAAAAACAAAAGGAAGTGTTAAACTCTTCTAAATCTAACAATACGGATAAACTTTTATTAGATAAAAAGATAAAGGAGGAAGAAAACTTAGATACACTAAAATCATCCCCTAGTATTGAAGATAGAAAAAAATTACTTGAAGAAAAAAAGAAAAAGATTCTTGAGTCTAGAAAAGCTAAATTAGATGCTAAAAAGATCTCAAAAGATAGTACCTTTACAAATAAATAATAACAATAGATAAACTGTATCATGAAAAAAATTAATAGAATAATTCTTACTGCTGTAATTGCCATAAGTTCACTTAATTTTACTTTTGCACAAAGCAAAGTAGCACACATTAACACTCAAGAATTAGTAGCTTCAATGCCAGAAATGAATACGGCTAAAGCTGAATTAGAAAAATTAGCTAAAACGTATGAGACTGATATTCAAACGATGGCTGCTGAACTTCAAAGTAAAGTAAAACAATACGATACTGAAGCTCCAAATCAAACTGATGAAGAGAATCAAAAAAGATTACAAGAAGTTCAAGGAATGGAACAAAGTATAAGACAATACCAACAACAAGCTCAGTCAGATTTACAAAAGAAAGAATTCGATTTATTAAAACCTATCTCAGAAAAAGCTCAAGCTGCTATCAAAAAGGTGGCTAATGCTCAAGGTTTTGACTATGTATTAGATTCTACTCAAGGTCAAGGAGTAATTATGGCAAACGGTAACGACTTAATGAGTGATGTAAAAACTGAACTAGGTTTCTAATTTTACAAACTCACATAATAATATTTAAAAAAAGCTATCTTAATCAGATAGCTTTTTTATTTTTACAATATGGCTAATAATTATCCTATAGGCTTATTTGATTCTGGCATTGGTGGTATTTCTATTTATAATGAAATGAAAAACTCCTTACCAACAGAAAGCACAATTTATATTGCTGACAATTTAAATGCGCCATATGGAAAAAAAACTGAAAAAGAAATAATACAATTGAGTATTAAAAATACTCAGAAATTGATTGACCTTGGTTGTAAGTTGGTAGTCGTAGCATGTAATACTGCTACGACAAATGCCATAGAGGTTCTAAGAAAAAAATTTAATTTACCTATAGTAGGAATTGAACCCTCTATTAAACCGGCTATGCTTGGAACAAAAACTAATAATATTGGGGTTTTAGCTACTGAAAAAACTTTATCCAGTAATTTATTTAAAAAGACTAGTAACACATTTTCCAACGGAGTAAATATCCACGAACAAATTGGTTACGATTTGGTAAATATTATTGAAGAAAATGGAATAAATGAAAAATTATTAAATCTTAAATTGAAGGGCTATATTCAACCCATGTTGAAATACAAAATAGATCATTTAGTCCTTGGTTGTACTCATTATTACTTTTTAAAAGATATTTTAAGAACTATTTTACCTAGTGAAGTGATAATATTGGATTCCTCTAAAGCAGTAATTAAAAGAGTTCAAAAGCTCTTAGAAATTTATGACCTTAAAACAAATACATCAAAGGCAAATAATATGTTTTACTTTACAGGAAATGGTTTAGTAATTAGTGATTTTCTAACCAATGAAGATAGGATAAGTAAAATCACTATTTAATTTACACCAGGACAATTACAATCATACTTTTGCTTTCTACAGCCAAGGTTTATTCCAAGAGTAATTTGATGATAACCTCCATTATCAAATACAATAGAGTTAGACTGATATGAATAGGTATATGCCAATACAAAGTTTTCATAATCAACCCCTACAAGCGGAGTGATATATTGAAGATTTTGACTTTTTACTTGATCATTTACAAGGTATTCAGCACCTTCAAAACTTCTTCGGTATGAAAGTCCTCCCCATACTTTTCCAAAATCAGTTTCTTTGTAAACTTTAAAGTTAACATCAATAAATGATTCTTTAGTAGATTCTTTGTAAGCATATAATATAGAAGGTTCATAACTCCAATCACTTCCGTATCCGTTAAACACATTTCCTGTAGACAGTAAATAAGTTCTTGAATTATCATACGAGTAAATACCCAATTCGTTTGAGTTTACACCATCATTTTTCAAGAAGTTTTTAAAAGTTCCATGAGCATAAAAATCTAAATAATGATAAGAGAAACCAAAGTCTAGATTAAAATCGGTAGAACTTTGTGTAATACCTGAAACTAAAGGATCGAAACCATCAAATAAAAATGAAGACTGATCTAACTTGTATTGTATCATTCCTGCACTAAGACCAAAAGACAACATATTAAGATCAACCCTATTTCTAGAAAAAAGTAAATGATGTGCATAAGTTAAATATGCTCCAGTTTGAGAGTGATATCCATTTTGATCTTTAAACACGATAGCACCAACTCCCGATTTAGAATCACCAATTCGTCCATTGTAACTTAACGTTTGAAGATTAGGAGACTCACTTTGATCTAACCATTGTTTCCTACTTGTCAACCTAACTTTATTACAGTTAGCGACTCCCGCCATAGACGGGTGTAATAAATAATAATTATCGGTTAGATAGTCAGAATATATAGGAAGTCCTTCTTGTGAGATTATAAAATGAGAACTAAATATAAAAAAAGCAGTACAAAGTAAATGTTTTTTAAACGTCATTTTTAGCTATTAATCAATCCAAATATATAAATTTTTAATGGATTTATATGTTTGATCATTCTTTTATCTTCAACCAGGATTCATTATTTTTATAAAAAATTTATAATGAAAAAATACAAGGTTTCGATAAATGAGACAAGTAATAAGTTTATAGTAAAATTTGAGACAAATTTTTTCTTGACTAATCATCAAAATTATGAATATAATAATATTGATGATGCTTTAAACTCGCCGCTAGCTCAACAATTGTTTTACTTACCCTTTGTAAAGAAAATATATATATCATCAAATTTTATAGCTATAGAAAGATTTAATATTGTAGAGTGGAAAGATGTACAAAACGAGGTTGCTGAGCAAATAGAAAATTATCTAAACCAGGGTAAAGATGTAGTAAAGGATATTGAAGGGGTAAAAAAAACAGCAGTAACTGTTTACGCAGAAAGTACTCCAAATCCGTCTGCAATGAAATTTGTATCTAATAAAAATCTAGTTAATTCACTTTTCGAATTTACATCAATTGACCAAACTTCAAAAAGCCCCTTGGCAAGAGGGTTATTTAATTTTGCATATGTAAAAAGTGTTTTTATTGAAAAAAATTATATATCTATTACCAAATATGAAATTGCCGTATGGGAAGAAATAACTATGGAACTAAGAGAGTTTATTCGATCCCATATTGAAGATGGGAAGCCTATTGTAGAATTAGATTCTAATGATATTGTCACACACTCTGAAGAGCAAAAAATAAAAGAATTTGACAAGCTAGATGATATTTCTAAAGAAATTATAAATATTTTAGAAGAATATGTAAAACCAGCAGTTGCAGCTGACGGAGGTAATATTCAATTTAAATCTTATGATGCTGATACTAAAAAGGTTTCTGTAATTCTTCAAGGAGCATGTAGTGGTTGTCCCTCTTCAACATTTACACTAAAAAATGGAATTGAAAACATGTTAAAAGAAATGTTAGCTGGTAAAGTTGATTGTGTAGAAGCAATAAATGGTTAAACCAATAACTTGAATTAAGTTTTTGTACTTTTAAATAAAATGAAAATAAAATTATTTTACTTCTTATCTCTATTATTAATTATAACCGCTTGTGAAAATAAAGAATCTAAAGAAATGAGCAACAATTTAATTAATGAAACAAGTCCATATTTACTACAACATGCATACAATCCTGTTGATTGGAACCCTTGGGATTCAAAATATTTAGATCTTGCAAAAAAAGAAAATAAACTCGTTATTATTAGTGTTGGGTATTCAGCATGCCATTGGTGTCATGTAATGGAAAGAGAGAGTTTTGAAGATACTATAGCAGCAAAATTAATGAATGAAAAATATATTTCTATTAAGGTAGACCGTGAAGAAAGACCCGATGTAGATAATGTTTATATGAACGCTGTACAGCTAATGACAGGCAGTGGTGGGTGGCCATTAAATGTTGTAACACTCCCTGATGGAAGACCAATTTGGGGAGGTACATACTTCACAAAAGATCAATGGATTAATGCACTTGAACAAATTTCTAAACTTTATAATGATGATCCGGAGAGACTAATTAGTTATGCAGATCAATTAGAAGAAGGAGTAAAATCTTTAGACGTAATAAATTTAAATGAGACAACTCCTGATTTTAATTTAAATATCATGCAAGATTATCTAAACACTTGGTCTACAAAGTTTGAT
>Ga0115564_10003986_pt1 | contig 12161 bp, 7 predicted proteins | sample COGITO_mtgs_1105_7_FD_88680 | JGI IMG/M metagenome (GOLD analysis project Ga0115564, IMG submission 88680) | Pelagic marine microbial communities from North Sea - COGITO_mtgs_110523 | ecosystem: Environmental > Aquatic > Marine > Epipelagic | place: Germany:Helgoland, sampling site Kabeltonne... | reverse complement strand
CTGGCTTGTGCGAGATGCATTGGGTTGTTCTCAGACAAATTTTGGAGGAACTCAGCACGTTGGGCTAGATCTTCCATGTTCGCCATGAAGAAGTTGAGGTTGACCTGATCGCCACCGGCCAACTCGCTGTACACGCCAGCGAGCGAGGCAGGAACGGCGAGGTCAGCAACACTACCAAACGCAGACGTTTGGTTCTGACCCCAGGTATTACGCTGCACGTTCGATGACGCTGAATAATTTTCGACTTCAGTTTGAGCAAGGCCAAAGTCCAGCACCAACGTGTCAGTCAGCTCGAACGAACCGTCAAACTGGGTCTGCTCGATATTCATATCAGCCCAATAGTTGTTGAACACTGATCCAGAGATTTGCAGATCATCGGGCGAAATAGGCTCAGCCATACCCACCGTCAGTACTGGCAGCTCATTACGGTAGTCAACCGACGTCAGCTCACGACCAAAGATCGACATTGATACTTGGGCTGAACTGCCGTAGACGCTGTTGGGGTTTCGCGTTGCGTCTGAGTCATGGTAATCCAACGCCAAGCTCAGTCGGTCTGTTGGATCCCAGGCTATATTGAAGCCCAGAGACTTTCGCTCGTTAATTGATGCGTCAGAGAACGCGCCCATCGACAAGTCGGGCTGGTTATTTGTTTCTGTGTAAACCAACGGACTGACAACACCGTCTTCATCAATCCAGTTGCCGGACTGGCCTGAAGGGCTGAACCACGCGCCCAAGCTATTGGCCGTGTGACGAAGGTCCAGCTCCGCATAGGTGTAATCTAGGGTTGCAGTCAACGTCTCAATGGGGCTCCACTGGAGCGTGACCTGCGCATTGGTGCGCTCTCGGTCCCACTCATCGAGCGAGTATGTTTGCTGCTGCGGCAGCCCCACGATATCGCCAGCCGATGGACCGTTTATTTGCTGTCCGTTGTCGGGGATGCCAATACCGTCGCGTTCGAGCCAGTTTCCGTTAGATGCCGAGGCTTGCCCTGACTGCCGCTCTTGGAAGCTACCTGTGATCGAAATGCCCACGGTGTCGTCTAAGAAAGTCTGCGATAAGAGGAAGGCAACTTCGGGCGTCCAATCGTCGCCCGAGAATGAGCTCTGATCTTTGACCCCTTTGGCGCTCAATGACGCGGTTAATCCAGGGTTATCCAATGGCTTCGAGGTCAACACGTTAATCGTGGCACCAATTCCGCCCGTTGGAACACTGGCTTGAGCCGTCTTGTAGACTTCCACGCCAGAAACGCTTTCAGAGGCGATATCACCAAAGTCGAAAGAGCGACCCAAACCGCTGTGAGTTGGCATCTGTCGGCCGTTGAGTGTGACTAAGTTGAAGTCGGCTCCGAAACCACGAACGGTGACTCGTGCGCCTTCACCACGGTCTCGGTCAATGGCTACACCGGTAATACGCTGAAGTGCTTCGGCAAGGTTAGTATCAGGGAAGTCACCGATATCTTCGGCGGTAATAGCATCCACAACACCCGTGGCGTCTCGCTTGGTGTCCATCGCACGCTTGAGGCTTGATCGAATACCGGTGACCACGACCTCTTCCATGATTTGACTGTTAGCGCTGTCGCTCTCTTGCGCCGCAACTGGTGCAGCGGCGACTGCGCCTAGCGCAACTGATACCGCGAGTGATACGCGTTTTTTAGCAAACAAGTGACGATCCATGTTTGGAGTAACCCCGACTAGTTATTAGTTTGAAATAATTTGCAGACGCTAACATCCCACGAGCGCCTGCGGTAGGACAGGGACCTTGAGATAAGTCGGGACGTCGGTGCGGTAAATGGGAAACACTGCGCACCCTTTTAAATCTGACGCGACAGCGCCGGTGTTATCCCCATATAATAAGGGCCTTGCGACGCCTAATCATTGCTGAGTCGGTGAGTGCCTCACGCACGTCCATTTGACCTCTTTAATTGACCTTATTGTCGCAAAGCCCGTGCATCGATATCCGATGACGCAGTAATTTTGCTCATAGAGAACGACAACCACGCCACACAAGTGTGGTGACACAAAGCTTAGGTGAGATGCGTCGCAAGCAGGCGATGATTTCAACCACACATAAATCCAAGGTAATTAGGGGAAGAGAGTGCATTTAAAGAGTGTTGCGGCAGCTGTTACTGTCGGCGCGGCCGTGTTGGTGGGGTGTGAATCGCCAGTCCCCAATAAGCTTTTGGACCTCTCTTGTGCGGCGAGCGCAGATACGAAGTCGGAGCGCAGGGCCTGTGTCGATGACATTGTGTCCAATATGACGCTCGAGCAGAAAGTGGCGCAAATGATTCAGGGAGAGATTCGAGACGTGACTCCCCAAGACGTAATCGAATATGGCTTGGGAAGTGTGCTCAATGGCGGTGGTGCATTCCCTCAGGAAAACAAATACGCCTCAGTTCAGGACTGGGTTGAGCTTGCAGACGCCTACTACTTGGCGTCTGTCGATACCAGCGGTGGTGGTTCGGGCATCCCGATTATCTGGGGCACTGATGCCGTGCACGGACACAATAATGTCATGGGCGCCACCTTGTTCCCGCACAACATTGGCCTGGGTGCGACAAGAGACCCGGAACTGGTGAGTCAGATTATTGGCGCGACAGCACGCGAGGTCAAAGCCACAGGCATCGACTGGATCTTTGCGCCTACAGTCGCTGTTGCCAAAGATGCGCGTTGGGGAAGGACTTACGAATCGTTTAGTTCCGACCCCGCGATTGCGGCGTCGTTCGTGGCACCCATTGTCACGGCGATGCAGGCGGAGGGGGTTGCATCAACGGCAAAGCACTTTATTGGGGACGGTGGAACACTGCGGGGTGATGATCGCGGCGACACGAGTATGCCCTTGGACGAGTTGGTGGCGATTCATGGGCAGGGATACGTTGAAGCGATAGACCAGGACGTCATGAGCGTGATGGCCTCTTTTAATAGTTGGTACGGGGAGAAAATTCACGGTAGCGAGGACATTCTCACGGACCTCCTTAGAGATGATATGGGTTTTGAGGGAATGGTGGTGAGCGACTGGCACGGCGTGGGTGAAGTGAAGGGGTGCACAAATGATGATTGCGCCCAAGCCGTAAATGCTGGGGTTGATATGCTCATGGTCCCGACCGACTGGAAATCGCTTTACCACAACACGCTTGCACAGGCGAAGTCCGGCGAAATTCCCGCGACACGTATCGATCAAGCCGTTAGAAATATTTTAACCATGAAAATCAGGGCGGGGCTTTTTAACCGCGGGCTCCCATCGTCACTCGCGGCGCAGTACCAGGACCAAATTGGCCACCCAGATCACCGTGGTATTGCGCGAGAAGCGGTCAGAAAGTCTCAGGTGTTGCTGAAAAATGAGAATCAACGGCTACCACTTTCGCCTAGCGGAACCTACTTAGTAGCGGGCCCTGGAGCAGACAATATTGGACAGCAAAGTGGTGGCTGGTCGGTCAGTTGGCAAGGGACGGGTAACAGCAACAGCGATTTTCCCGGCGGCACGTCGATTCTTGACGGCATTGAGCGTCAGGTGAGTGCGGCAGGGGGGCGTGTTGTCCGCGACATTAATGCCGATGCCGATGCCGATATCGATGCCGCTGTCGTGGTGTTTGGAGAGACGCCTTATGCTGAGATGCAGGGAGACGCATACACCGTTGCTTGGTATGACAAGCGCGGCGAACGCAAACTCATAAACGCGCTGGTGGAAAAGGGTATTCCGGTCGTTGCAGTGTTTCTGACCGGTCGTCCCATGTGGATAAACGACGTGCTGAATCAGAGTGATGCGTTTGTGGTTTCGTGGTTGCCGGGCACGGAGGGCGAGGGTATTGCAGATGTATTGCTGCGAGACGCCAACGACGAGGTGCAGTTTGATTTTGTGGGTAAGCTCCCGATGCCGTGGCCCGCGCTGGACGTCAACGCTAAAGATCGCGACCTGCCCGTCGACGCGTTCGTCTTTCCGATTGGTTATGGTTTGTCGGTGACGCAGGACACCGTTTGGTCGACGCTGTCCGAAGAGCTTATCGGTGCTGATAACAGTCTGGACCAAGAGGTCTTTAAAGGCGGTCCCCGCGGGTCGTGGAAGCTATTTACAGGTGATAAAAGTGACTGGACTGTGGAAGTGACATCGAGTGTTGCCCAGTCTTCCAGCGGCAGTGTTGAGGTCCGATCCATTGACCGCGAGGTGCAGGAAGACAGTCGGCGTATCACCTTTGCTGAATCGGACGGCGATCTTTCGCTGGTCTACATGCAGTCAGAGTACCCCACTGACTTGACAGACCTTAACGAGGCCGGTGGTGCTCTGGTCATCGAATTCAGAGTAGTGGAAAAGCCAACGGCGCCCACGATACTGCGCATGGACTGCAAATACCCGTGTTCGGGCGAAGTGCAGTTTACGAAAGTCCTGCTCGATGCATCGGTGGGCGAATGGACACAAAAGGCCATCCCGACCGCGTGCTTTGCCGATGCTGGACTGTCACTTGAGCAGGTCAATACGGCTTTTGTAATGGCGACTGCCGGCGACTTGACGGTGGATATTACGGAAATCAAACTGGCGACGGCGCCCGCGATTCGCTCTATTGTGTCGTGTGCTGACTTGGTCAACGATACAGAGTTGCTCAACTAGAGCGACGACTAAGAACAATAAAAGGATAGCTTCATGACAACTATTGATATCGTGATCGTCGCCATTTACGCCGTGGGGCTGTTTAGTTTAGCGCAATGGGTGTCGCGAGATACGGGCAAAGCCAAAACGACTGAGGATTACTTCCTCGCCGGAAGGACACTTCCTTGGTGGGCGATTGGCGCTTCATTGATTGCTGCCAATATTTCAGCCGAGCAGATTATTGGTCAGTCGGGTCAGGGTTACGTGGTGGGTCTTGCGATCGCCGCCTATGAGTGGCAAGCCGCTATTGTGTTACTGATCGTGGCTAAATATTTCCTCCCGATCTTTCTCAAGCGCGAAATTTATACCATGCCGCAGTTTTTGCAGACGCGCTACGGCACCGGTGTTAAGTCGCTCATGTCGTTTTACTGGATTGTGCTTTACACCGCGGTCAACTTAACGGCCGTCCTCTGGCTGGGCGGTCTCGCTATAGAAAGCCTGACCGGCTTGAACGTCATGACCGCCATGATCAGCCTGGCCGCATTTGCAGTGTTGTACTCACTCAACGGCGGTTTAAAAGCGGTTGCGCTGACTGACATTATTCAGGTCGTCATACTGATTCTGGGTGGTCTTGCCATTACATGGCTTGCGCTGGACGCGGTGAGTTCCGGGCAGGGCGCTTTGGCGGGTTTGGCGCGGTTGGGTGAGGAGGTCCCGGGTCATTTCAAAATGATTTTAGACGAGGCGCACCCGAATTACCGCGATCTGCCCGGCATATGGACATTGCTCGGTGGGCTTTGGGTGCTGCATTTTTCATACTGGGGATTTAATCAATACATTATTCAGCGAGCCTTGGGCGCTGAGAGCCTTGCTGAAGCGCAAAAGGGCTTGGCATTTGCGGCTTTCCTAAAATTGCTTATTCCTGTGATTGTTGTGGTTCCGGGCATCGCCGCGCTGGTGTTAGCGCAGGACGGTGCGCTAGCGGCCAATGTGCTTAATAGTCAGTCTGACCGGACCTACGGTGAGTTGATGAAGCTGGCGCCTGCTGGGCTTCGTGGGCTGGTTTTTGCGGCACTGATTGCTGCAATAGTCTCATCGCTCGCATCAATGATGAACTCGATCTCGACGATCTTTACGATGGATATTTATCGGCAGTACGTGGGTGAAGCGCGTGATGAGTCGCATTACGTCATGGTCGGACGCGTTGTGGCACTTGCGTCAATGGTTATTGCACTCGTCTTGGCCAGACCCTTCCTCGGGGGAATGGAAAGCGCCTTCCAGACAATTCAGGAATACACAGGGTTTATTGCACCGGGCGTGGTGACTATTTTCTTGCTGGGCTTCTTCTTCCAGCGTGCGAACGAGGCCAGTGCCTACGCCGTTTTGATTGGCTCAGTGGTGGCCAGCCTGGCGCTGAAAGTCGCGATGCCCGATCTGCCCTTCGTACTTCGTATTTGGTTGGTTTTCTTAATCAATGTTGCGCTTGGCGTGGTCGTTGCGCTGGTGACACGTGAGCCTGAGGCCGGTCAGCCTGTTCTGCTTAGCGACATTCAGTTTGGAACGACTCAGGGGTTTAATGTATCAGCGATTGCAGTCTCTCTGATTTTAGTACTGATCTATGCGGCCTATTGGTAACGGATGGGTTTTTGTCAGGTCAAAAAAAAGCCCCGTTAGGGGCTTTTTTTTTAGCAGCTACTTCATGCTTTTCTTGGTTAGAAAGCGGTACATCTTATCCTTGTAACCGGTGTAAGGCGGCGCAAGGAACTTGTTCATCGTAAAGTTTGCTTGGTGGAAGACCGGGCGTAGTTTCGAGCACGAGGTAAAGCCTTCTTTGCTGTGGTAGTGCCCCATGCCACTGCCGCCTACACCACCAAATGGGAGATCGTGCTGCGACACGTGGAGTAACGCGTCATTGATACTGACACCGCCAGACATAATCTGATTGATGTAAAGGTCGGACAGCTTTTTATTGCGGGTAAACGGGTACATCGCCAGCGGACGTTCGCCTGAGTTGACGTGATTGATGACGTCTTCTGGCGTCTCGTAGGTCACAATCATCAGCAGCGGTCCGAAGGTTTCTCTGTTTCGGATAATCATCTCGGGAGAGGTATCGACCACGAACTGTACCGGTACCTTTCTCGTATCAGGATTGGGCTCTTCACCGGTTGGATTAATGACTCGTGCACCATGGCTGCGTGCGTCGTCAAGGGTGGCCATCATGCGGTCGTAGGCCCGCTGGTCAATCATCGATGTGTAGTCATCGCTGTTGATCGTCGGGACTGTGTCTTTAAGCCACTGACTGCAATGCGCAATGAACTCATCAGCCTGAGACTTATGCACTAAAACGTAGTCCACGTTCACGCAAATTTGCCCGGCGTTAAACTGCTTAGCAAACATAATTCGCTCAGCCGCTTTGGCGAGGTCATAGTCAGGATCGATAATCGCCGGGGACTTGCCGCCCAGCTCCAAGATCACCGGCGTTAAGTTCTGCGCTGCGGAGGCCATTACTTTTTTGCCTGTGGCGCCCGAACCCGTAAATATAATGAGGTCAAACGCGAGTTTCGAAAACTCGATACCCACACCACCGGTTTCCTCAATGAAGAAGAGCTTGTCCTCGGGTAAATATCGCGGTGATAGCTCTTGGAGTAGGCGCGTTAGGTGCCGACTGTTCTCTGACATTTTAACCATGGCCCGGTTGCCCGCACCAAATGCTGTCGCAATTTGTGAAACAGCCAGAAACACGGGAAAGTTCCAAGGCACAATCAAACCCATGACGCCCAGTGGCTGGGGGATCACTGTATTCGTCGCAAACGGGAACATGCCTTGGTCGACGTGACGCTTTTCCGGCTTCATCCAGCGTTTGAGATTTTTCAGAATGTCAGTGATCGAGCCGCCCGTACCGATGAACTCGGCAAACATCGTTTCGTGTTCCGAGCGGTGCCCATAATCTTGTGAAATTGCCTGTGAAATCGCCTCTGTATTTTCGCCGATTAACCGCTTGAGCTGCAGTAAATCGTGCTTGCGTTCAGCAAATGTAGGGTTCGCATTTTTCAGATGTGCACGGCGCATTTCATCAAGCTTCATTTGCATAGACGCTTGAATGGCTTGGGCTTGTTCGACAGACGCGGCTATCGATGGATTGATTTCTGCAATCGAGTTCATAGTGGTCTCGTGGTGTCTTATTGTTTACTGACAGTAACGCTGTACTTGTACCAATGCAAACAAAGCAGCCGGGGTTTTTCTTCGAAAACGACGTCCTTGCCGGATGAAAATAACGGCCTGCAGTGCATTGGTTATTTCGTTTGTAAAAACACCCTATAACGCCTATTGCTAAAGTCCATTGCTGCCGATGCGCGGCAATATTATCCTTGGCAGGTGGACAAATTAGGTGGGGTGCAGAGTTATGTCAGAGCGAGTGTTAGTTACGATAGAGGAGGGTGTCTGTCATGTTCGGTTAAACCGAGCTGAGAAAATGAATGCGCTGGATCCGGCGATGTTTGACGCCGTTCTCTCGACAATTGAGACACTGAGCGATAATTCTTCGATTCGTGTCATTGTGTTAAGCGGCGAAGGCAATGCCTTTTGTGCAGGCTTAGATGTGTCAAGTTTTGGTGTGAGCGAGGACGGTCCTTCTGATTTGCTCCCAAGAACCCACGAGAAAGCGAATTTCGTACAGCAAATGGGCTGGGGATGGCGACAGTTGCCTGTGCCCGTCATTGCTGCCGTGCACGGCATCTGCTTTGGCGGTGGAATGCAGTTAATGGCCGGTGCCGATGTCAAAATCATTCACCCCGACACGCAATGTGCGGTCATGGAAATGCGCTGGGGTCTTGTCCCCGATATGTCGGGCTATCCCCTTTGGCGTGGCAATGTCCGAGACGACGTTTTAAGGCGTCTGGTCTACACCAACGAAATTTTCTCCGGCAGCGATGCTCAGCAGTTTGGATTTGCGACCGAGACAAATGACGATCCACTGGCTCGAGCACTGTCGCTTGCGAAAACGATAGCGACAAAGAATCCTGATGCTATTCGGAGTGCGAAACGTCTTTCTAACCACATGGGCGACGCAACAGATGCCGAGTTGCTCACCGCTGAGTCAGTAGAGCAGACCGGCATTATCTATAAGCCGAACCAACTCGAAGCGGTTGCCGCATTTTTTGAGAAGCGCCCAGCCGCTTTTGAATAGACACTTCTCCCAGCGAGGCCGTTGAGCCTCAGGACAGCGCAGTCTCTAACTGTCGTTGGTCTGCGACAAACCGGCGGATGCCGTCGGCGAGTTTCTCACTCGCCATCGCGCTCTCGTTGTGGTCAAACCGAAACTCAGCCTCGGTAATTGCAGCAGCTGCAGCGCTCGTTGCGGAGACGTCGGTTAGCTGGCGCTCGAGTGGTCCGTCGGCCGCCCCAAGTTCGGCAAGAAGGTTGGGGGCGATGGTCAGCCTGTCGCAGCCGGCTAAAGCTTCAATTTGCCCGGTGTTCCTAAAGCTTGCGCCCATGACCACGGTTTTGTAGCCGTGTGATTTATAGTGATTGTAAATTCGGTGTACCGACTGTACGCCCGGATCCTGCAAGGGTGTCTCAATACTGACGTCTGTGTTGGCCTTGTACCAATCTGTAATTCGGCCAACGAAGGGCGAGATAAGAAATACCCCGGCATCGGCACACGCCTTTGCTTGCTCAAACCCAAAGAGCAAGGTCAGGTTGCAGTGAATGCCGCGCTTTTCTAGTTCAGCGGCCGCACGAATACCTTCCCAGGTCGACGCTATTTTAATAAGAACTCGACTGGAATCGACGCCAGCCTTCGCGTAACGCTCGATGAGCGCTTCGGCTTTTGCGACGGTCGCTGTGGTATTGAATGAGAGCCGTGCGTCGACTTCAGTACTGATGACGCCCGGTACGAGTGAGACGATTTGTGAGCCCACTCTGACCGCGAACTCATCTGCGGCGTGATCACTGCCTTTTAGCGAGGTCACGTCGCTCTCAAAGCGCTCAAGTCCGGCGGCTTTCAGAAGCAACGACGGATTGGTCGTGGCGTCGACTGGTTTGAGCGTTGCGATAGCATCAATGTCTCCGGTGTCAGCAACGACGATGCTCATTGCGGCCAATTGGTCGAGCTTACTCATGATGATGTCCAGTCTGATTTAAAGTGACATAAGTTTATCTCAATTAGGCGAGGGTCCTGTACTATTTGTCACCACAATTTTCTTAAAAGAGACCACGCTATGCCAGCGATTCATCGTCATGTGTTTTTGGGAGAAGGGCGTTTTAATCCTGAGACTTTGGGGCAGTTCGATGACGCTGTCTCGGCCGCTATTGCGGATGAGGAGTGTCAGATTTTATTGCTTGCAGGCGAGGGGAAAAATTTCAGTCAAGGTTTGGACTTGGAATACCTTATGGCCTCGGGCGATAAGCAGTTTCCAGAGCTCTGCATGCGTGTTTTGGTGCGGCTTTTGGACGCACCAATACCGGTAGTCTCTGTCATGACCGGTCACGCCTTTGGCTTGGGGGCAATGATTGCCCTGGCGTCTGACTATCGGGTGATGCGTGAAGATCGGGGGTTTTTCTGTCTTCCCGAGATCGATCTCAACATGACGCTGACCGTTCGAATGAACGAGTTGGTATGCAGTAAGTTGAGCCCACTTGCCATCAGAGCGGCACTACTGACAGGCGAGCGTCTCACAGCGGCGCGAGCACTCGAGCTGGACGTTGTCGATGCCGTCGCCGACTTGGAAGCCCTCGAGGCGAAAGCGCTTGAAATTGCAGCGCCGATGATGGGTAAGAACCGACGCTCATTGGCGGGTCTTAAGCGCGGGTTTAACCAGCCCATTATTGAACTTATTGAGTCAGACACGAGTGATACACCGATCGCGTCGCCCGACTATCCGTAGCATTTAGAGGGCGCAATGCTCCGTGCGCAAAGGCTGAGCAACGTGAGTGGCCTGCACATCTGCTTGGCACCACGAGCCCGCACTTACGGCGCTGATTTAACCGTCAGCGAGCGCATCCAAAAGCATCTCACTGTCTGCCCATCCGAGGCAGGCGTCGGTGATGCTTTTACCGTATGTCAGATCGCCTGTAGCCGCGATCGGTTGGTTGCCGCCCACAAGATGACTTTCAATCATCACACCACGAATCGAGGAGTCTCCTCCACGTCGCTGGTCAACGATACTCTGGCAAACGCTAATTTGCTTCGCGTGATCTTTTTGACTATTTGCGTGGCTGCAATCGACCATTAACCCAGTGCAGAGACCTGCATTTTCAAGCAGCAGTTCGGCTTCGCGCACACTGGTCGCATCGTAATTAGGCTTTAAGCCCCCTCGAAGAATGAGATGGCAGTCCGCGTTCCCAGCGGTTTTGACAATGGCGGCAGCCCCCGTCTTTGTGACTGACAGGAAGTGGTGACTGGCACCAGCGGCTTTGATTGCATCGACTGCAATTTGCACATTACCTTCGGTCCCGTTTTTAAATCCAACAGGGCAGGACAGCCCCGACGCGAGTTGGCGATGGTTTTGGCTCTCCGTTGTTCGTGCACCAATGGCGCCCCAAGACATTAGATCAGCGACGTATTGGGGGGAGATTGCGTCAAGAAATTCACCGGCCGTTGGAATACCCATGTCATTGATGGTCAGCAAGAGCTTCCGAGCCAGCGCTAGACCTTCATTAATTCGGAAGCTCCCGTCGAGGAACGGGTCATTGATATAGCCCTTCCAACCCAGGCTGGTTCGGGGTTTTTCAAAGTAGGTGCGCATGACAATTTCTAGTTTGTCGGCGTGCTGACTACGGACGTGCTGTAAGCGTTGTGCATACTCGATTGCGGCGTCTGCGTCGTGAATTGAGCAAGGCCCGATAACGACCAGCAAGCGCTTATCTTCACCGCGCATAATGTTGCCGATTTTTCGTCGAGTCGACTGAATGAGTGCCGTGGCTTCGGGGGAGACGGGATACTGGTCGATAATCTCGTTTGGCGCCACGAGGTCGTTGATACCATCGATGCGGACATCATCGATAGTAGACACATCAGAGGGGGACACAAAAACTCCTTAAAAAGCGGAAATGCCAGTCTGGCTTCGGCCTAATATTAACGCATGAACGTCATGCGTGCCCTCGTAAGTGTTCACAACTTCCAAATTAAGCATGTGCCTAATCACAGGGAAATCGCCTGAAATGCCGTTGCCCCCCAGCATGTCACGTGCATCGCGGGCAATTTGCAGTGCCTTACCGCAGGAGTTGCGTTTGATCAAACTAATCAGGTCCGGCGATATGGCACCTTCGCTCATCATCACTCCTGCACGATGGCATGCCTGTAGGCCAATCGACACCTCAGTCTGCATATTCGCCAACTTGAGCTGAATGATTTGTTTGCTTGCGAGCGGCACATCGAACTGTTGACGGTCGAGTGTGTATTGGCGAGCGGTTTGCCAGCACGTTTCTGCTGCGCCCAATGCGCCCCAAGCGATGCCAAACCGAGCGTTATTTAAGCAACCGAAGGGGCCTTTCAGTCCCTCGGTATTGGGCAGATGGTTTTCGGCAGGGACGAAGACGTTGTCCATGACAATCTCTCCGGTTATCGACGCTCTCAGAGCCAG
>Ga0115564_10003977_pt1 | contig 12177 bp, 9 predicted proteins | sample COGITO_mtgs_1105_7_FD_88680 | JGI IMG/M metagenome (GOLD analysis project Ga0115564, IMG submission 88680) | Pelagic marine microbial communities from North Sea - COGITO_mtgs_110523 | ecosystem: Environmental > Aquatic > Marine > Epipelagic | place: Germany:Helgoland, sampling site Kabeltonne... | reverse complement strand
TCAAACATTTAATATTTTTAATTTTAATTTAATTTTTTATCAAAATGAAAAAAGGTTTATTAAGTATTTTGGCAAGTGCACTACTAGTAGTGGGATGTCAAAATTACGACGATCAATTTACTAGTATTGAGAATCAAATTAACTCACTTGCTTCGACAGTAGCTGGTTTGTCTGATGTTGCGTCTCAAATTTCTAGCTTATCAGGGACTGTTAATTCTCTAACGGCCACTGTAAACGGTTTAGGAGATGAAATTGACACAGCTGTTGCTGATGGTCTTGCTGATATCCAAGAGGATATTACAGCTATCGAAACTGCTGTTGCTGATGTTGCTTCTTCTGCAGATGTTGAAGCTTTACAAGAATCAGTTGATGCATCTCAATCAGATTTAGATGAGTTATTAGCTAACTCTTCTGTATATCAAAACGATATCCTAATTAATTCTGTTGCAACTCTAAACGTTTATGACAACATGGGTTCTTCAATTAATATTGTTAATGGTTCAGTAACCATTACTGTTAGTGAAGCTATGGATATTGAAGCGGTACAAAGAGTTGTTGATAACATTCTTATTACTTTAGAAGATTTCACATATACTTCTGGAGCTTCTACAATTGCTGAAGTTACTTTCCAAAATTTAACTGGAACTTCTTCTTTAACTGTTGAACAAGCAGGAGGTTATGATTTCAGAAACTTACAGTCTGCTACAAACATTGTTTTAGGAGATGCTTACAAATCTACAATTGGAGTAATTCACTTCGGTGCTTTAAATTCAGTTACTAGTTTTGCTACTGAAGCAGTTGCAAACACAATTTCTTTTAGTAAAGCTACTGAGTTACATTTAACTGCATTGCCTTACTATACTCCAGGTTCATTAACTTTATTAGTTGATACTGGAAGTGTGATTGACATTACTGCTTTGGATGACGTTGACTCTTCAGGAGATCAAGATGATTTAGCCTTAACTATTTCTGGACCAAGTACTCTTACTCTTTCTAATATAGATGACGGAGATATTACAATTTCTGATGTTGCTACTGCTGTAGTAAACGGATTTGTTGGAAATATTACTGTTGGAGCTGATGTAGAGTCATTTACTGCAGATTCAGTTGTTGAATCTTTAACTATTACTGGTGCTACTGATCTTGAAACATTAAACATTACTGGTGTTCTTGATGCAGATGATGATGATTCTGTTGGAATTGCAATTGCAATTACTTCTGATAATAGTGATTTAGAAAACCTTACAGTTGCAGGAGCTGTTGCAAGCTTAACTGCTACTGCAGCAGCGAAGTTAACAACTGCTGTTATTTCTGCAGATGTTGATGGAGCAATTACTTTCACTAACAATGATGATCTTGAAACACTAACCTTGACAGATAGTGAGGCTGATTCAGTTTCAATAACTGATAATGATTCTCTTGTTACTTTAACTGTAGATACTACAAATTCTGAGGACGATGGTTCTTTAGTTATTACAGGTAATACAGATTTAGAATCCTTAACTGTTACTTATGATGAAGTAGAAACACTTACAATCACTGGAAACACTTCTTTGGAAACTGTTGATCTTTCAGGAATCACTGCTGCAGGAGCTGCCGGTTCGCCAGTAGTAAACATCTACAGTAATAACTTAACTGCAACTTCATCTGTTGATGAAGAGGATACTACAGCTACTGCTGATGGTGCTGCTGCAACTGATCTTGGAGATTTTACTACAACTTCAGGTTTAGATACTCTTGATGCTTATTTAGCATTAGTTGCTGCTGATGCTGATTCATCTGCTGCTGTATATTTTGATACTGTTGAGTCTTACACCAATGAAGCTGAATCTGAAGCTACTGATGTTGTTTTTGCAACTTCTTTATTAGCTGCTGCTGCTACTGCTCAAAATGCTACTACGGTATTATTGATGGTTGCAAACACTGCAGATACAGGATCTGATGCAATTGCTGCTAAAAGATCATACTTAATCTCAGGTGCAGGAGATGCTGGTGATCAAGTTACAGTCCACGCAAATGGAACGTCTTGGGTAGTTGCTCTGACAAATGACGAATTAACTACGGCTGGACAGACACTAAACTCTCAAGCATTATTAGACACAGCTCCTTTGGCTGCAGCTGATGCTGCAGGTGTAACAATGAGTGTTGAAACACATGCATCTCCTTCAGTTTCATTATTGATCGGTACTAACGGATCAACAATGGAAAATTCTGCTACGACTGCATCAGCTGGTTTCCAGACAATGGTTTCTGATTCATTCACTATTACGCTTGAAGGCGCAAATGCTGCTACTGTTACAAACACTAATTTTACTTTAACAGGTTCATTAGTTCACGCACTTGAATTAGCGTGGAATGCTGCTAATAGTACAGCTACTGCAAATATTTGGACACTTGCTACTTCAACTACAGAGTTGACTTTTACAGCAAGAGATATAGGTTCATCTCAAACAGGTCATACATTAGCGTTTTCTGCTGGTATTTCCTCTGAGACTTTATCTAATGTAGGTTATAGAATCACTAACCCTGTTAACGCCAGTACTAACGCAGCAACTGCTGACAACTACGCTCGTGGTGATAAAATGGTGCTTACCTTTGAAGCAGATACTGCAGGAACACTTTTAGGTGAAATTGGTTCTCCATGGCTTAATCATGCTACTAGCACTGCAGGAAACCTTTCTGCTGTAGTTTCAGGACTTACAGTTAGTGAGTTGTCTACAACTTTAAACAGATCTATTACAAATAGTGGTGTTATTACAGCTGACGAAGTTTATGCAACTGACTCAAGAAGTGATGTTACTACACCTCAGGATGATATAGATGCTGCAACTTCTACTGCAGTGTTCTATACTAGAGTAGGTTGGTTATAACAGAGTAGTCAATACCTAATTTTATAAACTTCATTTAAAAGTTTATTCATATTAAATCCCTTCAATTTTTGTAAATTGAGGGGATTTTTATTTATTAAATCAATGAAAAAAGAAATATTAAATTACATCCTAATCGTAGGAATATCACTAACAATGGTTGTTCCAAATTTCAGATCATTAGATCAAATGATTCCTGAGTTTATTTATTTTGGCATTATAACGGCGCTTTCTTTAGGGTATATAACTTTTTTTGGCTTAGGCTCTAAACACACTAGATCTCTTGCTAAAAGCCCTCTTACTATTTCTATTCTTGTGTTTTTTTCTATTTCTGTGTTAAGTCTTTTTTTTGCGGTTAATAAATATGAATCAATGATTGGGCTTTCAAAGTATTTAATAATCATTACAAGCGTTTATGCACTTTCAATTTTGATGAAAAATATTAAACCGACATCATTTTTTATATTAATAATTTCACTTCTATTTATAGAAACCACCAAAGTTCTCTATGAATTTTATAAGTTATATGACTTTCAAGCTCCCAGGGTTAGGCATCCATATTACGCTGGATTTGCGGCTAATGTAAATGTAACAGCATTTTCAATATTATTTAAACTCCCCTTTTTAGTGTTTTTGATTCAAAAAGAAACCCTATCCAGATTTATTAAAATACTTTTAATCTTATTACTTTCATGTTCCTTTTTTGGAATTTTAATTTGTTTCTCTCGTGGTGCACTTATAGCTTTTATTATTTCAGCAGCTTTATATATTATATATTTTTTCATTTTTAGATTTAAAAGGATAAATTATTGGTATAAAAAGGTAGGTATGATGTTTATAGCATTAATTTTTACTTTTGGATTTTACAGTTTTTTATTTCAAAACGCACAAAATTCTAATTTGGGTAATAGAATCACTTCATTTGACCTTAAAGATTCTACTTCATCGATAAATTTCAGGATAACTTATTTCAAAAATGCATTTCAAGCAATGTTAGATCAACCTTTCACGGGTTTCGGTATAGAGAATTGGAAGATTGTTTCTATTAAGTATGTGAAAGAAAAAATGCAATTCTATGAAGTCCCGTATCATGCTCATAATGATTTTTTACAAATTGGTGCAGAGACAGGTATTATAGGTTTTTTAAGTTATATTTTTATTTTCCTATATATTTTCTATAAACTAATTAAACAAATCTTCCAGGAAGATAAAATTCATTTCGACAAAGATAAATATTTGCCGTTTATACTTTGTATACTAATTTATTGTTTTGATTCAAGTATTAACTTTCCAAGAGCAAGGCCTGTAAATGTTATAAATCTTTCCTTGGTTATAGGTTTTTTAATGTCTAAAAATTTCAAATTAGATGCTCATGAAAATATTTAGAATTATTACGTTATTTTCATTACTAGCCAGTATTTATTTATTGAGCCTGCAGTATGATAGTTCAGTTTATCAAAATTTATTAATAAATGATTTTAATGTTTCAAGATACTTTACTAGACCTCTTTCTCAGATTGAAATGATACCTGATGAATTTCCTAATATAACATTAACAACCATTCCAATAAAAGCTGCTAAAGCAAACTATTACATGATGCAAAACGAATTAGATTTTGCAAAAAAATTAAATTTCTCTGCCATAAATGAAAACCCCTATATAGGTATTGCAGAGAGTAATTTATCAGAGATTTATTTTAAAGAAAAAAAGTATGATAGTTCCTTACATTTCGCTAAGATATCAGTTAATAAATTACCAAACAATCCACGACATATTATAAACCTACAAAGAGCTTTTGCTATTTCAGCTAACAAAAAAGCTTTAGATAGTATTTTTACATTATATAAACAAAAGGATAAAATAGATTACACATTTTTCGTAAATCACTTTAGTTTTTTGACAAATATTACTAAAGATTTTTCAGATTCAGATAAGATTAAAATATCAAATTCGGTCAAAAGATTTCCTAAAAATAAAACATTATTACTCTACGAAAAAATCATTAATTATGGAAATTCAATTGATATTTCAAATGAATTAGATAAAATTGCATTTGAACTTTATAATGAAAAAGAATATGAAAAAGCAATTGAAAGTTGGGATAGAGCCATTGAAATTATACCCAATGAGGATTCATATTATTTAAACATAGCACAATCTTTAATTTTATTAAAAAGATACGAAGAAGCAGGTTTTTATCTTGACAGAATTGTTGAATTAGGCATAGAATTTTCTGATGGAAAATTAGAGTTTTTGAAAGGATTAAATTATTATGAACAAAAAAATATATCGAAGGCCTGTGAAATGTTAAGAATATCTTCAAGAAAAAATTACACTCTATCTAGAAGTATTTTGAAAAAGATTAAATGCTTATAATACTAAAAAGAAGTTTCTTTAGTTAATTCACCTTGTTTATTAAATGTCTTCCAAACTCCATCTTTGTTTCCATCGTCATCATATGTTTGTATTTTCCAAGGCATTCCATTTTCATGAAAATACTCCCATTTTCCTATACGCACGCCTTCTTTGAAATAAGCTTTAGTTTGAATAGTTCCATCTATATAGTAAAATAGCCATTCTCCATCATCTTTTCCGTCTACATAGTACTGACTGCTTTTTAGTTGTTTGTTGATCCATTTACTTACGCAATCTCCTGTATATAATTTACCGTTAAGGGTGGAAACGCCGTCTTTAAAAACTATTTTAGAACAGTCTGTAGAGCAGGAGGAAAAAACCAATAAAGAGATCGTAATTAGTTTAAAGCAGTTATTTTTTTTCATTTTCAGGAAGAGTTAAATAAAATAATAGAGTAAAAATAAATAAAATCAATAAGAGCAGGACAACTGTTTTTATGTTTTGGAGAAAGTAAATCAAGGTTATTAATGACGCGCTTGACAAAAGAATTGTGATAGAGGCTTGGAAATGATTAAGTTTCTTCTCTAGTAGGTAGTGATGTAAATGATTTTTATCAGGTCTAAAAGGCGATTTTTTTTGCGCTATTCTGAGTATAAAAACCCTAAGTAAATCTGCCAATGGATAAAAAAGTATGGTGATGCTCATAAGCGCTTTGTTCAGTTGAATATCTGAAATTAAAACACTTTTATTATTTAATAGCCAAAAAATGTTTATGGCAATTAAACTTCCCAAAAAGAGAGAGCCTGCGTCACCCAAAAAAACCTTTTTTTCTTTTTTAAAATTGAAGTATAACAAAGGAATTAGTCCTAAGAGTATAATTTTATTGAGATGAAATAGTGGAGATTCAATCACAATATACCCCGATACTAAAATTATAAGCCCACTGATAAACACGTTCAGACCGTCTATTCCGTCAATAAAGTTTAACGCATTTACGATTATTAAAAAAACAAAAATTGTAGTTGCTTGTGCAAGAAAATTAGATACTTCATAAAGATTAAATAGGCCATGATAATCATTTATAACAAAACCTTGATCTATAAATAATTTTGCAACGATAATTTGAATAAAGAATTTCAATTTGAAATCTGCATCATAAAAATCATCATATATTCCTATAAAAAAAATAATTCCAAGAGGTAAGATGAGTGAAAAATCAAAAACTTCGTCATTGTAATAATAATGATAAAAACTAGTGAGTAGTAAAACGGTAAATAATGATAGACCTCCTGTCTTTGTTGCTGATGTAACATGAGAACTACGTTCATTAATTGCATCAAATTTTTTAAGCCGAATAAACACAAATTGAAAGATGAAATTTGTAAGTATTACAGCAGTAATTAGAACAATAATTTGAGTTAAGTCCATATTGCAAAGGTACAATTTTACCCCTAAAGTTTATTTTTTGTGAATAATCAATGTAATTTTGTAATTATGAGAATATTAGTAACAGGGGGAGCTGGTTTTGTAGGGACCAATCTAATAAAAGGGCTGTTGGAGCACGGTCATGAAATAGTTTCCATTGATAATTATTCTATTGGAAAAAAAGAAAATCACTTAGGCTCTGTAAATTATTTAGATCATAATGTGATTAATATGGATGATTTTGATGGTGACTATGACTTATGTTATCATCTAGCCGGTTTGTCAAGAATTCAACCTTCGTTTGAGTTTCCTCAGGACACCTTTTCGGCTAATACTTTAGGAACTCAGAGTGTTATGGAATGGTCAAGGAAAAATAAAGTAAAAGTTGTTTATTCGGGGTCTTCTTCCAAACACCATAATCCGCAGTTATCTCCTTATGCTATGTATAAATATTTGGGGGAAGAAATCTGTAAAATGTATAAGAGAGTTTATAATTTGAAAGTTGAAATTGTACGTTTTTATAATGTTTATGGTCCTTTTGAAATAACCGATGGTAATTGGGCTGCTGTAATTGGGCTTTGGAGAAACAAGGTGGACAAAGGTCTTCCAATTACAATTGTTGGAGATGGAGAACAACGTCGAGACTTTACCCATATTGACGATATTGTTGATGGATTAATAAAAATTGGTTTTTCAGATATTCAAGCAGATGACGCTTGGGAATTAGGCTCTGGTAAGAATTATTCTTTAAATGAAGTATATGCGATGTTTAAATCACGTTTTAATGTTGATTGTGAACATATAGCAGATCAAAACGGAAATTATCGTGAAACCTTAAGAGAAAACAATATTGCTTTAGAAAAATTGGGATGGCATCCAAAGGACCGATTGGAAAACTATATAAATAATTTATGATTTCTAAAAGGCATCTTGCAAATCCTTGGTTGGTGTGTATACCTATTTTAATAATTTTCCTCTTAGATGTTTTTATTTTAGGAAAAAATGAGCCCCTATCAGATGGGATTCGCTATTGGAAAACTGCAGATGACATTTTAGATGGGTTTAAGGCAACCCCTATTTTAGAGGGATATTTATTAGCTAATGGCCCACTTTATCCCTTATTATTAGCTTTTTTCAAAGGATTAGGTTTTTCAGTAAAAGCCTGTATTTATTTGAATGCATTCTTTCTATATTTTGGTTTTACTTTCTTTTTCAAAACGATAACCCAATTTGTAAGCTTCACTAAGGGAATTATAGCGACCTATGTTTTGGTTTTTATCGATCCCTTTTTGTTTTATTGGGGAGCTAAATTATACTCAGAACCATTGGCTATTTTATTGGTTTGCTTATTGCTCTATTACTCATTACAATTATTTAAAAACCCTAAATCAAATACAATCTTTAAAGTGGCAGTTTTACTTACTTTTTTGATTTTAACTAGAGTTATTTTTGCTTATGTTACGGTTGTTTTTCTTGTTATAGGTCTTACAGGAATGATCTTTTTTAAACAAGAATTTTATAAAAAGCTTAGTAAGCTTGGGATATTATCCCTGTTGTTTTGTTTACCGTATTTAATTTTCACCTATTCAATTACAAATAAAATTTTTTATTGGTCAAGTAATGGAGGCCTATTACTTTATTGGACGGCAAGCCCCCATGAAGAGGATATGGGTGAATGGCATACGCTACAGATTAACCATGATCATTTTGCAGCTAGGTATAATACTTTTTCGGGGCTTGACTCTTTGTATTTAAGAAATGTCAATGAGGTAATCATAAATAAGATTAACAATAATCATAAAGCTTTTGCAGAAAGCTTGAGAGGAAAAAATATTCTAGAATCTGATGATGCCTTAAAAGAAAAGGCTCTAAGCAATATTAAAGAGCATCCTAAAGCCTTTTTTAAAAATTGGTTATTAAATATTGGGCGTCTATTAGTCGGTATTCCTCATGCAATTTATCATAAACCTCCTTTCAGTCCCATTTTTACACTTTTAAATACGGTAAAATCTTCTTTTTTAATTTGTTTTCTTTTTACGTGTGTAATTTTATTTGTGGGAAGACCAATTGTTCAGAATTTATATTTATTTTGGATTTTGATTTTATTGATTATATATCTGGGAGGCCAATCCCTTCTTTCAGTTCAATCACAACGCTTTATGTTACCAATATATCCACTAATATTATTTTTTATCACTGTGGTATTAAATAATTTTATTGGAATTAAAAAAAATAATTTTTGAAAAAGTTATCAATCATCATTCCAGTTTACAACGAAGAAAGAACAATACTTCAAGTTTTAAACAAATTAGTCACTATTAAATTAATTCAAAGTGTAGAAAGAGAATTAGTGATAGTCAACGACAATTCAACAGACGAATCAGAAAAAATAATTCTTAATTTCAAACAAGAAAATCCCAAAACAGATATACAGTATTTTAAGCATGAAACAAACAAAGGGAAAGGTGCTGCTTTGAATACTGCATTTAGTAAAGTAACCGGAGATATTGTTATTATTCAGGATGCAGACTTAGAATATGACCCTGAGGAGTTCAACAGGCTTTTAAAGCCAATTTTAGATGGATTTGCAGACGTTGTATATGGATCTCGTTTTAAAGGCTCTAATCCTCATCGAGCATTATTTTTTTGGCATACTGTAGGGAATAATTTTTTAACTTTTTTATCAAATATGTTTTCGAATTTGAATTTAACTGACATGGAAACATGCTATAAAATGATTAAAAAGGAAATCATTCAGTCCATAGAGATTAATGAAAATAGGTTTGGAATTGAACCTGAGATTACTGCAAAAATTTCAAAAATAAAAGGTGTTAGAATTTACGAAGTAGGAATTTCATATTATGGTCGTACTTATGAAGAAGGGAAAAAAATTGGGTGGAAAGATGGGTTTAGGGCTATTTACTGTATTTTGAAGTACAATTTGTTTAAATAATTAATAATCCCCCTAATTTTGAAGAATATGAAAGCGCAAGGAAATATAATTTTAACGACATTGTCACCTGTGATTTTGATATTATTTCTTTGCATCGCATACATACCAAATTTAGAAGCTGTTGATAAAATTGCTCCTCAGTGGTTGGCAATGAGTATTATTAATACGGTCACATTATTTTTCATTTATATTCATAGGAAATATATTATAGGCCATTTAGCTGTATTCTTTAATACTTATTTAAGCTATCTGTATGTTTTTTTTATCATTTGGGCAGCACTTTCTTATTTCTACGCCATCAATCAAACCGAGTTCATAGTAAATATTACTCGCCAATTCAATGTGATGGTCATGTATTTCAATATGGGAATATTGTTATCTCAAATAAAGGGTAAGATTAAGTTTACCGTAGGCATTATAACAATTTTTTTAGCGATTGAAGTTTACGCAGTTTTAGATCAAGCACTAGAGATGATAAATACTTCGGGAAACATTAGTGGTGGATCTTTAAAAGGGCTTACTGCTAATCGAAATATTACAGCATTTTCCATTGCAGTTAAGATTCCTTTTCTGTTTTACTTTCTTTATTCTGCTAAAAAAGAACATTATAAATTTTTCGGCTCCATATTATTTGCTTTATCCCTGATTTCACTGTCAATGATACAAAGTAGAGCCTCTCTCTTAGCTACCTTTTTTGCAATTTCAGCATTTATTATCTTAAATATTTTCATGTTTTTCAAAGTTGAGAAACTTAAGAAGTATTGGGTTTTGATCGCTTATACAATTGTACCTGTTATTTTTACCTTATTTGTTAATCAAGTATATTTAGCCCAAAAGGGCGCAGATGTCGTTTCACGTGCAGCAACTATTGCTGAAGTAACCACAGATGATTCAATTACAGCTCGTATTCGCTATTATTCTAGTGTTCTAGAACATCTTTCATACAACCCTATTTTTGGAGTAGGGCTTGGGAATTGGAAATTAAAATCTATTGACTATGATAAATATGATTTAATGGGATATGTAGTTCCTTATCATGCACATAGTGATTTTATTCAGTTGGGAGCAGAATTAGGCTGGATAGGTTTTTTCTCTTATTTAGGAATATTTATATTAACTATCTTTTTTGTGTTTAAGTTAATTTCTAAGAGCACGAATTCGATAGATAAAAAGGTTTTTTTCTTTCTGTTACTAACAGGGCTAGGTGTTTATTCGGTTGATTCAAGTTTAAACTTCCCTATAGCTAGGCCACACGTATTAGTGATTTGGACACTTATTTTAGCCTTAGTTAATGAATATTATGCAGAATTTTTTAAACCTTTTGATGGAAAGACTGTAAAAAGTAGTGTTTATAGTTATAGTATGATTTTGATTATCCTTTTATTGACACCTACTATTTTTGTTACAAATTCAGTTTATAATTCTTTAAAAGGGCAAATGGTCTTACTTCAAGACTTTAATTCCAATCAGTTTAATGTTCCTCTGAATCAGATAGATAATTTGGTACCGGATATTCCCAATATTACGGTGACCACTATTCCGATAAATTCGGTTAAAGCAAGGTATTATTTCAATGCAAAAAAATATGATAAGGCAATTGCTCTATTAGAGGAAGGGACAAGCGCAAACCCCTACTTATATTATAGTGAAGTATTAAGAAGTCAGATATATCTGGCTAAAGGACGATTGGATAGTGCTTCTGTATATGCCAAAAAAGCTTTTTTTGGATTGCCGAACAACGCCTTACATGCTTCTAATTATATCAACATCATCAACCAAACCCGAGATCGAGAGGCATTAGAAGAAGCCTTCGAAGGTTTGGTGGCTAAAAATGATTACAATAATTGGAAGAATTATTTAATAGTTGCCTCACAATTGAATCCTCCTAAAGAACAGAAATTAGTTGAAAGAGCCAAGCGAGCCGCTCAACTATTTCCTCTAGATCAAAGCATTCAGGGATTGTACCGAAATATTGCTGTAGGCCCTGAGGCTGTAAATAAAGGGACCGCTTTTTCTAACGCTGGCTTAGCATTATTTAACCAAGCGGATTATATAAATGCAGCAATAAATTTTGAAAAAGCAATAGCTCAAAATCCGCTTGAATATTCCTACTATGAAAATGCAGCTACCGCGAATTACTTACTTGGATATTTAGACAAAGCCGAGCAGCAAATCGATATTGTTATCAAGGATATGAATCCCCTTGACGGGAAATGCGAATATATAAAAGCACTCATTTATATTAAATTGGGTGATCCCATAGGAGCCTGCCCCCTTTTGCAAACTTCTGTTGACAGTGGATACCAACAAGCGCTAGGCACTTTCAATCAATATTGCAATCAATAAAAAGAGGTTGTTTAATAAAAATTATTTAAAATTAAGTTTGAATTATACTTTTTATTAAGTACTTTTGTTACTTGATAAGTATTAAATAATTAAAATGTTAACTGTTATACCATTGAAATTAACCCAGTTACTTGAAGAGCATCAGAATTTTGAGTCTAGCTGGGTTATTCGATTTATAGTAACTTTTAATAAAAAATTAAAATCCCTTTTGACAACATGAAGTGGTTTGT